>Ga0194126_10001235_pt1 | contig 43019 bp, 38 predicted proteins | sample TA2KigC150mmetaG_FD_148641 | JGI IMG/M metagenome (GOLD analysis project Ga0194126, IMG submission 148641) | Freshwater microbial communities from Lake Tanganyika, Tanzania - TA2015035 Kigoma Deep Cast 150m | ecosystem: Environmental > Aquatic > Freshwater > Lake | place: Tanzania: Lake... | reverse complement strand
GCTCATGGCGAAGAAAGTCAAGGCAGTCGTCAAACTTCAGATCGCGGCCGGCAAGGCCAATCCAGCGCCGCCAGTCGGCCCGGCATTGGGCCAACACGGCGTCAACATCATGGCGTTCTGCAAAGAGTATAACGCGCGGACGGCTGCCCAGACGGGAATGATTATCCCGGTCGAGATCACTATTTTCACCGATCAGTCTTTCACGTTTGTGACCAAAACCCCGCCCGCGGTGGACTTGATCAAGCAGGCAGCGAGCGTGCAAAAAGGCTCTGACAAGCCGAACCAGGATATGGTGGGCAAGGTTACGCGCCAGCAGTTGCGCGACATCGCAGAGCTGAAGCTGAAAGACCTGAACGCTTACGATGTTGACCAGGCGGTGCTCATGATTGAAGGCACAGCCCGCAGTATGGGCATCGCCATCGCAGACTGACGCCAAACGCGGCGTTAGCGGCGTGGGAGGACGCGCCTGATCGCGTCCGTCACAACCACATCCGGACGAGTTCCGGCAAGGAGATCGGAATGTCTAGGCACGGCAAGAAGTATCTTAACGCTATGAAGCTCTTCGATCGGGCCACCTACTACGGCCCGAACGAGGCAGCCGAGCTGATCAAGAAGGTTTCATATCCCAAGTTCGATGGCACCCTGGAGGTGCACGTCAAGCTGGGTGTTGACCCACGCCACGCCGATCAGCAGGTGCGCAGCACCGTGCTCTTGCCCGCCGGGTTGGGCAAGCAGGTGCGCATCCTGGTTTTCGCCGAGGGCGACGGCGCACGCCTGGCCGAACAGGCCGGCGCCGACTATGTGGGGCTGGATGACATGATCGCCAAGATCCAGGGCGGCTGGCTTGAATTCGATATGACCATTGCCACGCCGCAGGTCATGGGCAAGGTGGGGCGTCTCGGTCGCATCCTGGGCACCCGTGGCTTGATGCCCAATCCCAAGGCCGGCACGATCGTGCAGCCGGATGATCTGCCACGCGTGATCAAAGAGGCGCGCTTGGGTCGTGTCGAGTTCAAGGTGGACAAGACCGGCAACCTGCACGTGCCCATCGGCAAGGTCAGCTTCACGTCCCAGCAGATCTTGGAGAACTTGTCGGCCCTGATGGAGGCGGTCAATCGCGCCAAACCTACAGGCGCGAAAGGCATCTACATCAGGCGGGTAACGTTGACTTCCACGATGGCGCCCGGCATTCGCCTGGATGTTGCCCAGGCTTCGGTGTTGCGGCCGTCGGCCTAGTCATCTGACGATCTACACAACCGCATAACTCACTTGCGTCGAAGACAGCAGGCGTCCTGAGTGACATAATGTGGCTTTCAGATGCCGGGACTCCCAAGAGATCCGGCTGTGAGCGTCGCACCTGCCGAGGCGGGGTTTTGAGCAATTCCAGCACGAACTGGGGTTCTGAGCCTCTGCTCGCCATCGGCGCAGGGGCTTTTTTGTTGCCAGTTCGTAACCGTGAAAGGAGGTTTTTCGCTTGGCTATCACACGTGAGAAAAAGGAGACCATCGTCTCCGACTATCTGGACAAGGTGCGCCGCAGCCAGGCTGTAATCGTCACCGAATATCGCGGCCTGACGACCAAACAGGTCGAAGCGTTGCGTCGCGAGCTGCGCGGGTGCGAGAGCGAGTTGGTCGTAACCAAGAATACGCTCTTGGCGCGTGTGCTGACTGAGTCTGGCATGCCGGCCCCCAAGCCATTGCTGTCGGGCCCGACGGCCGTGGCGTTCTGCTTTGGCGATGTGGCTGCGCCGGCTAAGGCGCTGACCAAAGCGGTCCGAGACACCAAAGTCCTGGTGTTGCGCGGCGGGTTGCTTGGGCATTCGGTGATTGACGAGACCGGCGTGCAGGCTTTGACAGAGCTGCCGGGCCGTGAGCAACTGCGCGCGCAAGTGGTGGGCGTGTTGCAGGGGCCGCTCAGCGGTCTCGTGAACGTGCTCGCGGGTCCCATGCGAGGGTTCTTGACCGTGTTCAACGCGCGGGTACAGCAGTTGGAACAAGCAGCTTAGGGCGCGTTGGACCGAAGACGCGCAACAAACGAAGAAATACAACTAAGGGAGGATATATCCATGACTCAAGAAGAGATGATTGCGGCCATCGAGAAGATGACGGTGTTGGAGCTGTCTCAGCTCGTCAAGGCTTTAGAAGCGAAGTTTGGTGTGAGCGCAGCAGCGGCGCCGGTGATGATGGCCGGCATGTCGGCTGCGCCGGCGGCGGCTGCGGCCCCGGCCGAGCCGGTTGAGGAACAAACCGAGTTCGACGTTATCCTCAAGGCCATTGGCGACAAGAAGATCAACGTCATCAAGGCGGTGCGCGCCCTGACGAACCTTGGTCTGAAGGAAGCAAAGGAGTTGGTTGAGAGCGCGCCGGCGACCGTGCTCACCGCTGTTTCCAAGGACGCTGCCGCAGACGCCAAGTCCAAGCTCGAGGCCGAAGGCGCCCAGGCTGAGGTCAAGTAACCCACGCCATTGTGAGGTAACGGACGCTGACCCGTGATCGCCCACGGCGACCGCGGGCCGCAGTCCGGATGCCGTATGACACAGAGCCGCTGACTGCGCTTTGCAACCAGCGGCTCTGTGTTAGAGGTCAAGAACACGTATCGGGCACCCAGGCTCAGCAGAGCGCCGCGCCGAGTCTGCTGGGCCTATGCGTGCGCGGCTCAGCGTGGGATGCCGATCACCGGAAAGATGAATCGGTGTGCGAATGCGCTGCGTTGAAGCTGGCCAAACATGTACTCCAGCAAGGCGCCCTGTCCGTCCCCTTTGTATGTGACCCACTGTTCGAGCGGCGTAGTGGGCAAGAAGCCTTTGGCCTGCGATGCTGCGAGCAGGTAGTTTCCTGAAGGCAGCGTGCGAAACACGACATAACCATCCTCGTTGGTGCGCGCATCAGCGATCAAGCGATCCTCGGCGCCCCGTGAACGCAGCGGCGGCTGATCTTCGTACAGCCGGATTTCAATGCCCGCCAGCGGCGGTTCCAGGCCGGTTGGACTCAGCCCATAGATGCCATCTCCGTTCAGATCCTCGAAGGCCAGTATGATCAGGTCAAAAGAGCCGCCTGCCCGCGTCATGGCTGCTGTGCTTACTGTCGCCAAAGACAGCAAGACCAGCGCCAGGAGCAAACCAGCAGATCCGACTCGAAGTATGCGCGTTACACCCGTCCAGCACATCAGACACCTCAGCAGGCGACAGGGGGTGGGCGTTGACAGAAGGCTGTCGCTCGGTCGTGGCATTTCACAACACCAATCTAACACAGTTTCGCGATTCTGTAAACTGACCAGTGGGCGAAATGAGGTGAGGTCGGCAGTCTATCGGTCGCCAGGGCCGCGCCTGACGGAAAGCGAAAAGCCGGGGAGTCTACTGCTTCCCGGCTCTGTGCAGTTCAGAGAAACGAAGACGAGCGATCGCAGGATCAGCGCGTGAGGACGGGGAGGAAATTGCGAGCCGGGAATTGGCTGCGCGGGGTCAGGCCAAAGGTCCACTCCAGGATCGCGCCTGTGGCTTCGTTGCCCACTGAGACGCTTTGCGTGGCAGGGCTGATGGCGATGTAACGCGCCGGAGTCTTGATGTTCAGCAGGTACGCGCCGGGCAACAGGTTACGAAACAGCGCGTAGCCCTCTTTGTTGGTGGTCAGCGATTCCAGCAACTGGTCTTCTGGGCCGAGGATGCCCAGAGGCGCCTTGTCCAGGTATAAGCCAATGACCACATTGCCGATGCTGCTTTCGACCCCCGCCGCGCTGAGACCATAGGCGCCGTCCAGATTCTGGTCGTCGAAGACCAGGGCAGCCACCGTGAAGGTCGCGGTCGGCTCGGCGGCCGCACTGACGGGCGCCAGCATCGCTGTGGCCAAAACGGCCATCATCACCACCAAGATTCCTCGATTGCGCATTAGCTTGCACTCCTGGGCAGTTTATACCTGGCAGCCATCTCATCGAACGACTGCATTGTACCACGGAATCTGGGGGATTTAGCTTACAACAAGCTTGCAGAACGCGGGTCCGACACGATTCTGGCTTGGCCGCGCGCCAGATTTGTGCTATACTTGCAGTCGGCTGCCTTTCAGCCCTTGATCCATGCTGATCTGACAGGAGGTGATATGTTAAAGGTTATCAACTTTATCGGCGGTCTGATTTTGGGCGCGTTGGTCGGCGCGGTTGTCGTTCTGATGCTCACGCCGCAATCGGGCCAGGATGTGCAGGCCTCGCTGCAGACACGATTGAACGCCATAGTGGAGGAAGGCCGCCGGGCCGCAGCCGACCGCCGCGCCGAGCTGGAAGCCCAATTCGCCCAGGCCCGGCAAGTCTCGAAGCGCGCCTAGGATACTCTAACCCAGGCGCATCGCCAATATCTTCAGATAGGGCGTCAGGCCGGCCGGCGTCGGGAAGTCTATCGCAGGTTCGTGGTAGACGCCGACCACCTCGGCCGGCCGGCCTGATCCTGCCAGGCCGCTCAACACACGCTCGCGGAATGCGCGCCACGGCAGCTCGGCGACGTTGCAGCAGGCGAGCAGCAGGCTGTCTGGCGCGCTGACTTTCTCGGCCAGCGCGACCAATTCGCCGTAGTCGCGGGCGACGGTGAAGCGCCGCGTCTTGGTTGTGGAGAAGCCGGGAGGGTCGAGGATGACCAGATCGAAGCGTTCGCGGCGGCGAGCCAATCGCGCCAGCCAGTCGAAAACATCGCCGTAGACGAAGTCGTGCGGGTCGGCTGTGAAGCCGTTGGCCCGGTAGTTTTCTTGCCCCCATGCCAGGGCTGCCTTCGAGAGATCGAGGTTCAGCACACGGCCCGCTCCGCCAGCCAGTGCGGCCACGCCGAACCCGCACGTATAGGCGAAGCAGTTCAACACGCGGCGACCAGCCGCCCATGCTCGCACCCGCGCACGTCCCTCCCGCATGTCAGGAAACAAACCTACGCTCAGTCCAGCCGCCGGCCGGATGAGAAAGGCTAGCCCTTCTTCGGCGGCGACAAACTCCCCCATCTCCGGCCCATAGATGGGTCGAGATGGCGTGAGCGCGGCCAACTGCTCTTCGGGCACGCGGCTGGCCTGCCTGGGCCGATGCTTGATATAGACGCTGCGGCCGCCGGTGATCTGGCAGAGGTCGGCCGCCAGCGACTCCAGGCTTGGATCGAGCGCGAGTTGCGCCTCCTCATCATAGAGGCTCATGACCAGGGCGTCGCCAAACCGATCCACGCTCAGCCCGGCCGCGGCGTCGGCTGCGCCATGCACCAGGCGGTAGATGGTGGTGTGGGGATCGGCCGCCAGGGGCGCGCGGCGCTCGCAGGCCAGCCGCAGGAGCTGTCGCAGCGGATCGGCCGCGCGGTTGGCCGCCTGACGCACATGCAAGCCGCTCGCGGCCAGCGCCAGCTCAGGCAGCCCTGTCGCCAGTCGGCCAAAAAGGTCGGGCGGCGGCGCGGTGAAGGTGAGTTCTTGACCGGTTGTCGGGTGCGTCACCGTGAGTTGGTGCGCGTGCAGGCACAGCCGCGGTGCGGGCCGATCAGCGGGACCGTACAGCGCGTCGCCGACCACCGGCAACCCGCTGTGCGCCAGGTGAACGCGGATTTGGTGTGTACGGCCGGTCTCGGGCGTGACCTGAAGGAGCGATACTTGTGCGTCCGGCGCTTTCGCAGCGCCCGCGATGCGGCCGGAGGCGCGGCCTCGCCCGCTTCCCGCAGAAGACGGCCCCGCTGCCAGAGTTGTCGTTCCGAGCACCCGAAAGCGTGTGACCGCTGTTTGCCCCAGGCGGTCGCGGGCGGTTGTGACGCGGTAGCGGCCTTGCCGGTCGCGAACGATCGGCGCGTCCACCGCAGCCTCGTCCCACGGCGGCCGTCCATGCACGAGCGCCAGATAGACCTTGCGGACCTGCCCACCCTCGAACGACGCGGCCAGCGAACGGTTGGCCTCACGCTGTGCAGAAAAGAGCAGCACGCCAGAGGTTTCCGCATCGAGCCGCTGATGCATCCCCAGGTAGGGCAAGCCCGTCTGCGCCTGGACCATGCGCAGCGCATCGCCCGCGTAGGGGTCGGCCGGATCGGCCGCGTGCGTCGGGATGCTCGCAGGTTTGTTGACGACGACAATGGCCGCGTCTTGGTAGAGGATGGGAATTTGCATCGCGATCGAGCGTCAGAGGTTGGGCAGCAGGCGTCTTCTACGGCGCCAGCCGATTGAGATCGCGCGGGAACAGCGTCGCCAGCCGGATGTTCTCCAGACCGAGCAACTGCATGATGAACCGTTCCAGGCCGATGGCGCAGCCGCCATGCGGCGGCATCCCAAACCTGAACGTCTCCAGGTAGGTCTCGAAGGGCGTCAGGTCTGTATAGCCGCACCGGGCCGCGGCATCCAAGTAGTCCTGGTAGAGGTGCAGCCGTTGTCCGCCTGTCACCAGTTCTGTGCCGCGAAACAGCAGGTCAAACGAGTTCGAGTAGCGCGGGTCGGCCGGGTTGGGGTGCGTGTAGAAAGGCCGCTTGGCCATGGGATAGCCGGCGACGAATAGAAAATCGCTGCCGAATTGCGTCCTGGCCCACTCGCCCAGCCAGCGTTCGTGCTGAGGCGCCAGGTCCGGCTCGCCGCGGCAATCCTCGCCGTGCAGCGTCAGAATCAGCTCTTGCGCATCCGGGAAGTGTACCGCCGGGATTCGCTCAGGCACGTGGGGCAGTCTCGCATTCAGCAGCGCCAGCTCAGGCGCACACGCAGTCTGCAGGTGCGCCAGGGTTCCGCGTATGACCTCAGTCAGCACAGCCATCACGTCCCGATGGTCGCGGATGAAGCCCATTTCCAGGTCCAAACTGACGTACTCGTTGATGTGGCGCACCGTGTCGTGCGGCTCGGCGCGGAAGACCGGCCCAACCTCGAAGACTCGCTCGAACACGCCCACCATGATCTGTTTGTAGAACTGTGGGCTTTGCGCAAGATAGGCTCGGCGGCCGAAGTAATCCACGCCAAAGACATTGGCGCCGCTCTCGGTGGCCGAAGCGACGAGCTTGGGGGTCTGGATTTCGGTGAAGCCGAGGCGAGTCAAGGCGCAGCGGAAGCCGGCCATGATCCCGGCCGACAGACGGAAGAGGGCGCGCCTGGTGGGGTGGCGCAGACCGATCACGGCATGATCCAGAAAGACGGGCAGATTGGCGCCGATCGTTGGTCTGTTGAGCGTGATCGGCATTGCGTCGCGCACCGGCGAGAGCACCTCGAAGGACGGGTTGCGCAGCTCGATGCCGCCTGGCGCCTGATGCTCGGCTGTCACGAGACCCTCGACGGCCAAGACGGTCTCTGGCGACAGGCCGCTGAGCGTCGCCAGCGCATCGGGCGTGTCCACGACGATCTGCGCGGTCCCGCGCACATCGCGCAGCACCAGGAAGTTGATGCCGCCGAGCCGGCGCAGGGTTTGCAGCCAGCCTGCCAGCCGCACCCGTTCGCCAACCCGGCCGGCGATATCAGTGGTATAGATGCGTTCCATGGGGGCGCCTCCAGAAAAAGAATCGCGCTCCTTCGTCCAAGGACGAGGAGCGCTCTCGCGGTGCCACCCTGGTTTGCCGCGACCTCACGGCCGCAGCCTCAATGGTCAACCATGACCCGGCCCGGTAACGGCGGGCGCCGGCCTGGGCCTACGCCGTTCATCGCAGCCAGAACGCAAAGGTCACACTGAGTTTCCCGGTGCAACGCTGTCCGTCCACGGCCCGCCGCGCGGTTCGACCCTGCGGCTCCGGAGTGTCTTTCCGAGGGGGCGCAGGCGGCCTTTTCAGCGTCTGGCCGCTCTCTGGGCTGCGCGTCCGCCTCGTACTCTCTCCATCAACGCTTTTTGCGTGTGCTCGTTTGGCTGCGCCCCACCCGCACTCCGGAGCGCCAGCCTGCTGAGTTGCGAGGATACCACAGGCGAACACGGTTTGTCAATCTTGCGACCCGCACGTCAATTGACGTTTTCATCCCTGTCATGGTATAGTTTGCGCCGAGGTGTGCGAGAGCCGTCGCATCTTCAACGCAGGAGCAAGGATACCAGTATGACGCAACGACCTTCACCGCGCGACTTTCTGACCAATCTCGACCAGCCATTGCCGCTCTCCGTGAAGCTGAGCAAGCTCGTGCGCAACCTGTGGCGCCGCATGGCCCTGCGGCAAAACTGCTGCGGCCACGAGGGGGAGCTAGGCTGCTGAAAGGTCGAGAAGCCGTCCGGTTCGGGCGGCGGGATCAACGTACACGGGCACTAGCGCGCTGGCGCCTTGGCCCAGGGAGAAGTTTGATGAATTACGGTAGTCATGGGAAATTGCTGCGCATCAACCTGACGCACGGGACCATCGAGAGCGAAACGTTCGACGAGTCGTTCTACCGCCTCTATCCAGGCGGCAAGGCGCTGGCTGCGTATCTGTTGCTGCGCGAGGTCAAGCCTGGCTGCAACCCACTTGGCCCTGCCAACGCGCTGATTCTGGCGAACGGCCTGCTGACGGGTGCGCCGATCTCGACGGCCACGCGCTTCACAGCCGCTGCCAGGTCGCCGCTGACTGGCGGCTACGGCGAATCAGAGGCGGGCGGTTTCTGGGGGCCGGAGTTGAGGCTGGCCGGCTGGGAAGGGATCATCGTGACCGGCCGGGCCGAGCACCCGGTCTACATCGCGATTCGCGATGACCGGGTCGCAATTCGCGACGCGCGCCATCTGTGGGGGCGCGAGCCCGAAGAGGCCCAGGCGACGATACGCGAGGAGTTGGTCGATCGGCTGACGCGCGTCTTGCAGATCGGCCGCGGGGGCGAGAATCTGGTGCGTTACGCGGCGCTTACCAACGAGCTGCGTCACTTCAACGGTCGCGCCGGCATGGGCGCGGTGATGGGCGCCAAGAATCTGAAGGCGATCGCGGTACGCGGCTCGGGCCGTTACGCTGCGATCGCGCACGATCCGCAGGCCATCGCCGAGATCGGCCGGCGGCTGGCGAAGCAGGCGAAAGAGCATCCCCAGAGCTGGGACCTGCAAGAGAAGGGCACGCCTGGCCTGGTGAGCGGACTGAATGCGGCCGGCATCTTGCCCACGCGCAACTTCCACCAGGGCGCGTTCGACGGAGTGGACCAGGTGCGCTGGGAGGTGTACGAGAAGGAGCTGTTGACGGCCCGCCGCAGTTGCTATGCCTGTGCGGTGCGCTGCAAGCGCGAGGTCGAGGTGCACGACCGTTACGACGTGAGCAGCTCCTATGGCGGGCCTGAGTACGAGGCGATCGGGGGGTTCGGCCCGAACTGCGGTGTTGACGATCTCCAGGCCGTCGCCAAGGCCAATGAGCTGTGCGGGCGCTATACGCTGGACGCGATCTCGACCGGCTCGGCCATCGCATTCGCAATGGAGTGTTTCGAGCATGGGCTGATCGGTCCACAGGACACCGATGGGCTCGATCTACGCTTCGGCAACGCGGCCGCGATGGTCAAGGCCGTCGAGTGGATCGGCGAACGACGCGGCATCGGCGACCTACTGGCCGAGGGAGTCAAGCGCGCCGCCGAGGTGATCGGCGGCGACGCGCGCTACTTCGCGATGCACGTGAAGGGCCAGGAGCTCCCGATGCACGACCCGCGCGGCAAGGTCGGCGTGGGGCTGGCGTATGCCATCTCCGAAGTCGGCGCCGAGCACCTTTCCGCCTATCACGACCCCGCGATCGCCAACCCGAACTCGATCACCTTCAAGGGCGCCATGCCGCTCGGCATCACCGAGCCGCTGCCCGCGCGCGATCTCAGTCCGCAGAAGGTAGCTTACTACTATAAGCTGGAAAATTGGAGCAGCGCCGGCAAGGCGATCGGCTTCTGCTATTTCGGCCCCGCGCCCCGCTCCTTCATCTCGGCGGCCGATACGGTGGCGGCTGTGCGCGCCGCGACCGGCTGGGACTGGACGGTCGAGGACCTGTTGCGGGTGGGCGAGCGCGCGACGAACCTGGCGCGCGTCTTCATCGTGCGTGAGGGTTTCTCGCGCACGGACGATGTGCTGCCCGAGCGACTCTTTCAGCCACTAGAGAACGGCGCGCTGCAAGGCGTGGCGCTGTCGCACGCCGATTTCGAAGCGGCCATGACCGAGCTTTATCGTCTCAAGGGCTGGGATTCTGTCACGGCTACACCGACGCGTGAGCGTCTGGAGGCGCTGGACATCGGCTGGGCGGCCGATTTGATCTGATGGCATCAGCCCTGACAGGTCCGGCAAGCTGTCAGGGCTGCCCCCGAAGATATCCCCCATGCAACTGTACCTCGGCGGCCACCTCAACTGGTATGAGCCGTGCAAGCGCGGCTGGATCACTGTGCCGTTGGCTGAGACGACGCCCCTGGCCGCAGTGTTGGCGCGGCTCGGCGTGCCAGCCAGCGAGGTGGCCATCGTCACGATCAATCGCCGCGTGGTCGCACTCCAAGATGCCCGCGTGAGCGACGGCGACACTGTTGAACTATACCCGCCGATCGGGGGCGGGTGAAGGGAGAGGAGCGCCATGCGCTACTATCGCATCGCGGTCATCGCTGGCGATGGGATCGGGCAGGAGGTGATGCCGGAAGGCCTGAAGGTCCTCAATGCCGCGGCCGAGGTGAGCGGCGGCTTTCGCCTGGTCTGCGATGTATTTCCCTGGGGCTGCGATTACTACGCGGCTCACGCTGCAATGATGCCCGGCGATGCGTTGCAGACGTTGGCGCAGTATGATGCACTCTACTTCGGCGCGGTCGGCTGGCCCAGCGTGCCCGATCACATTTCGCTCTGGGGGTTGCGGTTGGCGATCTGTCAGGGCTTCGATCAGTACGCCAATATCCGACCGAGCGTCCTCTTGCCGGGGGTGCGCAGCCCGCTGGCCGATCGGCGGCCGGCCGAGATTGACTTCGTGGTGGTGCGGGAGAATACCGAGGGCGAGTACGCGGGCGCGGGTGGACGGGCCCATCGCGGGTTGCCTGGGGAAATCGCGGTGGAGACAGCCATCTTCAGCCGGCCAGCGGTCGAGCGCGTGATCCGCTTTGCGTTCGAGCTGGCCCGCACTCGGCCGCGTAAGAAGTTGATCAGCGCCACGAAGTCGAACGCGCAGCGCCACGCCATGACGCTTTGGGATGAGGTGTTCGATCGGATTGCGATCGCGTATCCCGACGTAACGACCGAGCGCGTCCTGGTGGATGCGTTGGCCGCACGCTTCGTGCTGCGGCCAGAGACGCTGGACGTCGTGGTGGCTTCTAACCTCTTCGCCGACATCCTCACCGATCTGGGCGCCGCGATCGTCGGCGGCCTGGGGATGGCGCCCAGCGGCAACCTGAACCCGGACCGCAGTTATCCCTCCATGTTCGAGCCGGTGCACGGCTCTGCGCCAGACATCTTTGGCCAGGGGATTGCCAATCCGCTCGCCATGATCTGGAGCGGCGCGCTGATGCTGGACTTCCTGGGCGAACGGGAGGCGGCCCGTCTGATCGAGACGGCCATCGTGGGCGTGACGACCGAGGGTCGGGCGCTCACTCCGGACTTGGGCGGCCGGGCCACGACCGTCGAGGTCGGCGATGCTGTGGCGGCGAGCGTGCGGGCCATCAAGACCGCGGCTTAGCCTATCCGCATTACTGCTGAGGCCGGTCTCCGACCGGGCCGGGCACGATCAGAGACCGGCCCGAGCGGGGTTATTCGGGTAGGGGTTATTCAGATAGGTTCTTAGCATCCAGCCACCCCCGGCCAAAAATACGAGCGCCGGGGTTGCCCTTACCCCGGCGCTCATGAAAAGGAGGAGAAGGAGAGAACGCTCTCTGCCCGCCGCTTGAGCGCAGTATACCACAGCCTGGGCTGCGTTGCTGGACGCCTGCCCCACACGGTTCTTGCGCCAGTCATACGGAAGTCATACGCCTACCCGACGATCAGGAGTGTCAATAATGCCCACAGACTCGGAACTCTTTGCGCCGTGCGATCTTGGCCCGGCCGATTATGCCGACATCCTGGATCTCTGGCGGCGCGCGGGGCTGCCCGTGCGGGCTGAAGGTCGCGATGCGCCGGAGGCATTCGCACGCCAGTTGGCCGGCGGCGCGCAGCGAGTGATCGGCGTGCGGAACGGAGAAACTCTGGCGGCCGTCGCTGTTCTGACGCACGACGGCCGCAAGGGTTGGATCAACCGGATGGCGGTAGATCCTATGTACCGTCGTCGCGGGTTGGCGCAGAGGCTCATCGCCGAGGCTGAGCGTTGGTTTCGCGAAGATCTTGGGCTGGAGGTGTACGCCGCGCTGATCGAGCAACACAACAGTGCTTCCCTGGCGCTCTTCGAACGGGCCGGCTATCGTCCGTTCGACATCGTGTACATGAGCAAGCGCCTGCGGAGTGGTGCGTGACCATTCCTGCACAGGCGGCTGGCTGGTCAAGGCTCAAGGTCGCCGCAGTCCTGAAAATCGCCCACCAAGCGCCGGCGCTTGGTGGGTTCCACACGGTGCAACCAAAAACGGGCTGCTGCGTAATGGATGGTGTCAGACAGTCGCCCATCGGGAGCATCGAGCTCTCAGCGACACTTCGAGGAGGAGAGCATGGACGTCAAGAAACTCTATCGCAGCAGCACCGACAAGATGATCGCTGGCGTGTGCGGCGGCCTGGGAAAGTACCTGGGGCTAGATCCGACCCTTTTGCGTCTGATGTTTGCCCTGTTGGTCGTCTTCGGCGTCGGTTCGGGTGTGTTGGTATACCTGATCTTGATGATCGTGATACCGCTGGAACCGGAGCCGCCAGCCGCGCAGTTGCCGCAGGATGAGGCCTAGAATCGTGCGTCCCCGCCGGCCGCGGCGCCAGTGCGAAGCCTCGCTGTGGGACGGGGGATGAAAACATCCCTCGCTGCTCGGGCCGGTCTCCTGACCGTGCCTCCTGTGGCAAGGTACGAGGTGGCTCGGTCGGAGACCGGCCACAGCCTGGGGAGGCCATTTTCAGGGCAGTTGTTCATCGCTCTTATCGTGCAAGGAGGAAATCATGGATCGTACGCGTAGGTCGGGCATCGTCGGCGGGCTGTTTCTGATCCTGCTCGGCGCTGTCTTGTTGGTCGGTCAGCTAGTCCCCGGTTTGTGGGGCTGGGTGAATGAATGGTCATGGCCGCTGATCGTGGTGGCGGTGGGCGTTTTCTTGTTGATTCTCGGCATCGTGACGGCCGCGTCTGCCATGGTCGTGCCCGCGAGCACCGTCAGCGGCATCGGCTTGTTGCTTTGGTGGCAGAATGCCACCGGCAATTGGGCGAGTTGGGCCTATGCCTGGACGCTGATCCCTGGCTTCGCAGGCATCGGCACGTTCCTGATGGGCTTGTGGACCGGCGAAGGCCGGCACATGCGCGAAGGCGCCTGGACAGTGCTCACCAGCCTGATCCTGTTCGCCATCTTCGCCTCGTTTCTGGGCGGCCCGGCTGTGTTGGGCCAGTACTGGCCGGCGCTGCTCATCTTGCTCGGGCTGATGAGCCTGGGACAGTACTTCCTGCGCGCACGCAAATCATAAGGCAGTGGGCGGCGCTGCGCCCAGTCAGGAGAAGGACCATGAAGAGCGGCAGTCTATTCTGGGCGGTGGTGTTGATACTCGTGGGCGTCGTGTTGCTCTTGGGCAACCTGGGAGTGGTCGCTGTGACGTGGGGTTTGATCTGGCCTCTCGTGCTGATCGCGTTCGGCATCTGGATTCTGTGGGGTGGGTTGTTCGCGCCGTCCTCCGTTGAAGTTGTCGAGGACAGCATCCCGTTGCAAGGCGCGACCTCGGCGCGCGTGCGGATCAACCACGGCGCCGGCCGGCTGCGCATCGGCGCTGGGGCGCTGACCGGCGACCTGGTCTCCGGCGCATTCGGCGGCGGCCTGGACAAACGCATTCTGCATGATGGCGACCGGCTGGATGTGCGGATGCGGGTTCCCGATCACGGTTTCCCGTTTGCTCCCTGGCATTGGGCGCGGGGCGCGTTCGATTGGACGGTGAGCTTCAATCGAGAGGTCGCGCTGGAGCTGCGGCTGGAAACAGGTGCGAGCGCCAACCATCTCGATCTGCGTGAGCTGCGCGTGACCGATCTGCGGCTGCAAACAGGCGCCAGCGCCACCGTCCTCAGGCTGCCGGCGACCGCCGGCCAGACACGGGCGCGCATCGAGGCTGGCGCGGCTTCTGTGGAAATCCATGTGCCTGATGGCGTGGCCGCGCGCATTCGCACGCAGGCCGGCCTGGCCGCGATCAAGGTAGATACGAGTCGCTTCCCGCGCACGGGCGGCGAATATCGCTCGCCAGACTATGGTACTGCGGCCAACTGCGTGGACCTGGAGATCGAAGCGGGGGTCGGCTCGGTTGAGGTGAAGTAGCAGTGGAGAGGCTTGCCAGGAGGCTTGCCTGGCAAGCCTGAATCGCGACTAGCCCAGGAGCCAGCGAGTCAGACGCGAAGGGCCAGCCTGTGGCGCACGTCCCTGGCCCTTGACCTGCTGGCCCGACCAGGCCAGGCCGCGCTCGCCCCACTGAAGTTGCGCCCATTTGGCGATCCCGGTGAGGATCGTGATCAGAATCGGCCCCAGGATTAGCGCCTCGGACGGCACATTGCCTGCCGTCCACCACGTCTGCACCCAGGCAATCAGGACGCTGGTCAGCGCCGAGATCAGCGCCGCCCACGCAGCGCCGGGGATGTTGAACTTGCCCATGATGATGCCTCCCTTGCTATCTGTCATCTGCCGGCGAGGTTTCGCCTGTCTATGTCCCTCATTATAATGGCGAGATCGCGCGATGTCAATATCGCGAGCGCGCATTTTTGGATGAAGTTGCGCCTGGATCGCCAGCAACGAGCGGCATTCACGCAGTAGAACCGGAACGGAGTCGCCGATGCGCCCACGCATTGTCTATTCGACCGATCCTGAACCCGCCAACCTCTGCCCGCGTTGCGGCCGCGAGCCATGCGTCTGCGCCGCGATAGACATGCCCTCGCGTCAACAGGTGGCCTATATTGCACGCTCTCGTAAGGGCCGGGGCGGCAAGACGGTGACGGTGATCTCTGGCTTGCAGCACACCCCCGCGACGTTCAAGGAGCTGTTGTCGCAGTTGAGGACGGCGTGCGGCGCGGGCGGCGCATACAAGGATGGCGAGTTGGAGATCCAAGGCGATCAGCGCGAACGCGTGGCGGAGAAGCTGCGGGAATTGGGGTACAAGGTCAAATTCTCGGGCGGCTGAGCGGCCGCCCGAGAAATCGCAGTCTGACCGGTACTTGTCCCGCTTACAGGCGGCCCAGGGGCAGCAGACGCTCGTAATCCCCCACCTGGCCGCCCTGTAGACAGCATTCGATGATCTCGCGGCCTAGCGGATCAAGCTGGGGCTCGTCGCGATAGGGCAGCAGTTCCGCACGGAAGAAATCTTGCAGTTGTTGGGCGCCGGCATCATAGCACTCCTCGCCGATCTCATTCTGCAGTTGCACCTCCAGCAGCCACCGCGGGATTTGCACTCCTTCGATCTGCATAGCGAACAGCGTGTAGCCCAATAGGGGGCAGCGGGCGAGCACGAGCTGGCCCGGTTTGAACCGGGCGGCCCCGCGCCGCGCCAGGTATTCGCGCGCAATCCACTGGGGCATGAAGCCCACTTTCCAGGCGCCGATATGCTGGTTGGGTATCAGGGTGTAACGTGTGTTGGGCGCCTGCTGAATCTGGCGCAGCAGCAGGTTGGCGTGATCCACCCGTCTGCCGGTGGCGAAGGGCCAGTATGAGCCTACCCCTTCGCTCACCAGCCCATCGCCCGTCGTGATGCTGGGATTGTCGTGGCCGCGGGGCGCAACCAGTCGCCAGAGCCAACCCAAGGCGGGCGGGAGGAAGTGCAGCAAGCCGAGGATGCCGTAAGATGGTTGGCTGCGCGTGCAGGGCGGCGTGCGCAGGCCCAGGCTGCGGATGTCCACCTCGACCGGTTCATTGACGACGCCGGGCACCAGGCGCCGCGAGACGATCACGCGCGGATTGGGGCACGGTTGGCCCGGCTGATCTTCGGTGTGTTCCCAGATCAGGCAGGTTGAACCGGGCACGCCGGCCAGGTTCAGGAAGAGGAGCGGCTCCTCGGGGTGGACGCACAACCGCTCCAGGTGCGGATCGGTGCCGTAACGGGTAATGTGATTGATGCGCAAGAACCAGGCCTTCTCCGCATCTGAGACCGAGAGCTTGCCGCCGCCGTTCTGAAGCGCGGGATGGCACAGAGCCATGTCGTCGGTGACGGGGTGGAGCTGGCAGCCCTGGCTCAGCGCCAGCAGACGCTGCTCGCCCGTCGCGACGTTCTGACCGAGAAGCAAGCGGCCATCGGGTTGGCGATGGACGTGTTCCAGCATCTCGCTCTTGCCGCCGCCGCTGGCCCCTTCGTGCATGATGACAACCTCATTGTCATACGGCGTAACCAGGCGGACCGTGGAAGCGTGCGCGGTGATCCAGCCCTCCTTTTCGCCGATGGAGAGCAGGACGCCGTAGATGCCCTTCTTGGCGCTGGGACCGGGATACAGGTTGAGGGAGAAGATTTCGTGCAGCCCGGCTGCGCGGTTGTGGATGACGACCTGGCGGCCCCCGAAATGGGTGTGGCGGAAGGGCGGCGCCAGGTAGATGACGGCACGCGGCGCGAAATCGTCGGGAATCTTGCCATCGGGGATCATGCCCTGCAGATCAGCCAGGGCAGCCGCGAAGAAGGCCGCATTGGTTGGGCCGACGAGCAAAGCAGGATAGGCGACCTCAGCGCTGCCAGCCATGAAGGGCAAGGCGATCAAGGGTTGCTGCCGGAGCCACTCGAAGATCTTCTCCCGCAACGGCTCGAATGGTTCGCCGTAACGCTCCTCGAAGCGGGCCTTGTCGGTGGGTTGGCGGTCCGCGATCACCATGCAATCGGGGTCACGCCGACGCATGGTGATGTCGGGGTAGTTCACGGCGACGCCGTTGCGACAGCGCACCACCGTGGCCTCGACAACCGTGCCGTTCCCGGGCACATCGTAAGCCACCTCAAAGGTGTCGCGGCCGGGGCCTCCCAACGCCAGGTCGAGCAATTCCTGGCGATCGCGCGGAATCCGCACCGAAGCGACATCCCCCAAGATCGCCGCCAGTGAGTGATGCGGTTCCAGAAAACCAAAAAGTGACTTGCCCATAGGTCCTCCCGGCCGTGCCTCCCGGCGCACTGCGCGCAGTCTACTGCCTGCGGCTCGCTGAGAGCATGGCGGTGATAGGTTCAACCACTCGCTGGCGTCTTCGCTTTGGGGATCAGAGGGGTATGGTCGAACTGCGAGAGCGGACACTCAAAGAGGTCAAACTCGTCGTTCCACTCTCATCATGATACCTTGAAGCCGGAGACCTGTCAAATCTCGGTCGGCGCCGTGGTCATGGCCCTGCCCATCGCTCCATCAGCGTCAGGATCAGCCACACCAGGCCGAACAGCCCCGAACCCGTCGCCAGACAGGCGGCGCCCAGGGCGGCCGGGCCCGCGCCGTAAATCAGGGTGATCAGCACGCCGCCCACGCCTACCAGGAACAGCACGACGGCAATCGCCAGGTTGCGATCGGTTTTTCGCCGATATGCGCGATAGTCGGTGGGCGGACGGTTGGTAGTTTGGTTCATCAGTCGCTCGGGTATGGTCGGGACATTTGCATGGCGCGGCCGGCGCCAATAGAAAGCGGACTCAATACTGGCTTATCGTAACACCCATGCGGGGCCATGTCAATAGTCCTGTCCTTTGCAGGCCGCGGTGTTTTGTGATAAGATGAAGATGAGTGAGAAAGGAGTTTCCCGAACAGGACGAGATGCAGGCCTTGCTGGATCGGCAAGGGGATGGAGCGCTCAGGCCCGATGAGCAGCCACGACTGCAAGAGTTGATGCGCGTTTACGGCCGGCTCATGGTCCACAAAGCGCATGCCTACCTGCTACTGGCCCGCCGCGGCTATCGCGTTCCGATGTCATCCGACCGGGAGTAGTCATGTGACGGGTGCGCGTGTCACCCAGACGATGCGGAGCCAAATCGCCGCCGAAGCCGGTCATCGGGAACCTCCCATGCCCAAACCCGCCAATGCCGATCTGTTCGATGCCCGTCGCAAGGAGCTGACCGAGAAGGAAGCGCCGCTTGCCGCACGGATGCGGCCGCGCACGCTGGACGAGTTCATCGGCCAGGAGCACATCGTAGGACCGGGCCGGCTGTTGCGCCGCGCCATCCAGGCCGACCAGCTCAGTTCGGTGATCTTCTACGGGCCGCCTGGCACAGGCAAGACCACCCTGGCGCGCATCATCGCCAACACCACGCGGGCGCACTTCATCGCCATCAACGCGGTGCTGGCCGGCGTGGCCGACATCCGCGCGGCCATCGCCGCCGCGCAGGAGCGCCGCGGGCAGTTCGGCCAGCGCACCATCCTCTTCGTGGATGAGGTCCACCGCTTCAACAAGGCCCAACAGGACGCGCTGCTGCCGTGGGTTGAGAACGGCACGGTGATCCTGATCGGCGCGACCACCGAGAACCCCTATTTCGAGGTCAACAAGGCGCTGGTCAGCCGCAGCCGCATCTTCCAGCTCAAGCCGCTGACCCAGGATGATCTCTATGCAGTCGCCCGACAGACGTTGGCCGATCCAGAACGTGGCTATGGTAAGCTGAACGTGACGATTGACGACGACGCGCTGGCTCATCTGGTTGACGTCGCCAACGGCGATGCCCGCGGCGTCCTCAATGCCTTAGAATTGGCCGTCGAAACCACGTCGCCTATCCTGCCTTCACCCGATACGCACTACGCACCACGCACTACGCCGACCATCCACATTGACCTGTCTGTGGCGGAGGAATCCATCCAGCGCCGCGCGGTGCTCTACGACAAAGAGGGCGATGTCCACTACGATACGATTAGCGCGTTCATCAAGAGCCTGCGCGGGTCCGATCCCGATGCCGCGCTCTATTGGATGGCGCGCATGATCTACGCGGGCGAGGAGCCGCGCTTCATCTTTCGCCGCATGATCATCTTCGCCGGCGAGGACGTAGGACTGGCGGACCCGAACGCGCTGCGTGTGGTGATGGCCGCCGCACAGGCGTTCGAGTACGTGGGGATGCCGGAGGGGCGTTTCCACCTGGCTGAGGCCGCGCTCTACCTGGCCACCGCGCCCAAGAGCAACAGCGCCTTCGCCTTTTTCGATGCCCTGGCGACAGTGGAGAAGGAGCAGGAGGCCATGGTGCCGGCCCATCTGCGCGATGCTAACCGCGACAAGGAGGGCTTCGGGCACGGCGAGGGCTACCTTTACCCCCATGCCTATCGCGATCACTGGGTGGCGCAGCAATATCTACCGGATGCGCTTCAGGGTCGCGTCTTCTATCAGCCGGGTGGATTGGGGTATGAGGTTAAGGTTAAGGCTGAGGTTGAGAGGAGGCGTGAGGCGCAGTTGGCCGCGATGCTGGAGGGGGGCGCGGGGTTTGGCGCGCTCGAGGCGTTGACGTTTACCGGCGAGCTGGCGACCGGCGACCGCGACCGCTGGCTGGCGCGGGCGATCGGCGGCGCAGGGGAGCGGTTGGCCGGCCTGCGCGATCGGGTGCTGGACGCGACGCGGCTGCAGCGGCATCACCTGGTATTGGACGCTAACGCCGGCAGCGGTCTGCTGACGTGGGAGGCGCTGCGCCGTGCGGTCGAAGGCGGGGTCTGGGCGCTGGTCGCGACGGCGCCTGAGGCGCAGGCGCTGCGCGAGCTGGCCGGCCGCCTGCCCGAGGCGGAGCGGCCGATCGTGCTGCACGGGACCGTGGCTGAGCTGCCCAATCTGCTGGCCGTGCGGGGCGAGGCCGATGTGCGGTTCGATGCGATTGTCGGGCGCGGCGCGTTGGCTGCTCAGCAGCGATCTGGAGAGGCGACGCACAACACGCGCCATGCACTGCGCAATACGCAATCCGAATCGCGCTCCGCACACCTGGCGCACGCCGCGCGTCTGCTCGCCCAACTCCTCCGCGATGGCGGGGTCGTCAGTCTGACCGAGCCGATTCCGAGGCGCACGCAGCGTCTTTATGCGCTCGTTGACCTGGCGCGCTTGGGCGATGCCCTGGCAGGCAAGGTGATGGCGGCCGAGGAGGCCATCTACGCTGACCGCGCCGACCCGCTGGTGAACTGGGATGCGGAGGACCTGCGCGCCGCGTGGGAGGCCGCGGGGCTGACCGACGTATCGCTGGAGCTGGTGGAGACGAGCTCCGAGGCGCGCATCACGCCGGCCATGCTCGCGCGGTGGTTCAACCCTGCGGTGGCCGGCGAGCGTCCTTCCTACAGCCAGCGCCTGGCCGCCTCTCTGGATCCTGATGAGTTGGCAGGCGTGCAGGCCCTCTATGAGCGCACGCTGGCCGGCGCGACCATGCCCTGGCGGACAGTGATCGCGCACCTGGTTGGCCGACGTGTTGCGGAAAAGAGTGCGTAGTTTGTGGGCGGGGAATCAGTTATTGACCCAGCGCGCCAGCCGGCGCAGATAGGCGCGCGGGCCGGGGGGGTTCAACTCGGCGTCTGTATAACGATCCAGTTGCGGCAGCAGTGTCCAGGCCAGCAAAGCCAGGATGGCGACGAGCAATGGGATGTCCATGGTGATCTCCTCAGCAGGTTGTGGTCAAGTGACCATCACAGAGACGCCGGGGCCAGAAAAACGGTTCCGACGAAAGCTGGCTTCGAGAGCATTGAATCATGCCGGCGATGACAGGACAATGGGACAACGGTCCTATGGGTCATTGGCATGAAGGCATTATGCCACGGCGCTATGAATCCAGGATGACAGGCAGCCCCATTCTCGGTGACACTTTCTTCAGCCGCGTTTCTCCGTTTGGCGATCCATTCCGACTGCGCTACAATGCTGCCAGAGGTTTGGCTGTGCGCATCTATGTCAAACTCGGCGAGCCGCTCTGGCGAGCGGTTGGGAGGCGTCGTCTGGCGCTGGATTGGCCCGACGCGTTGAAGGTGACGCCCAGCCAGGCGCTCGCGCGACTGGCGAACGAATACCCGGACTTCGACGCGGCCTTCCGCTCCCGGCCGTATCGTCCCTTTGTGGATGCTAAAGTTGTGACGGACGAAGGGGTTCCGATGACCGATGGGCAGACGCTCTATCTGTTGCTGCCGGCCATTGGGGGTTAGGCCGGATTGATGACTCGCGACACACACCACACTGAACACCGCTTTTTGCTATCTCTCGCCCTCACGGGGCTGATCCTCATTGCCGAGGTAGTCGGCGGGTTGCTGACCGGCAGCCTGGCGCTGCTCTCGGACGCCGCGCACATCTTCCTGGACATCCTGGCGTTGGCCATGAGCTATATCGCGCTGCGCGTGGCGGCTCTGCCCCCGGACGATCGGCACACCTACGGCTTCCATCGCTGGCAAGTGATTGCGGCGTTGGCCAATGGCGCGACGCTGATCCTGGTGGCCTTCGGTATCTTTCGGGAAGCGTGGGCGCGTTTCCGCGAGCCCGCGCCCGTGCTGGCCGGGCCGATGCTTGCGGTGGCCGTGGCTGGCTTGCTCGTGAACCTGATCGTGATCCTGGTCTTGCGCCAGCATCATCACGACGATCTGAACGTGCGCAGCGCATTTCTGCACGTGGTGGGGGACGCGCTCTCGTCGCTCGGCGTGATCGCCGCGGGGATCATCATGCTCCTCACCGGCTGGACCGTGGCCGATCCCATCGTCAGTGCGCTGATCGGTCTGGTGATCCTGCTCGGCTCGGGGCGCGTTCTGCGCGAGTCATTGCATATCCTGGTGGAGGGCACGCCGACCGGGATCAGCGCAACGCAAGTGGCCCAGGCGATGAGCGAGGCGGCTGGCGTTGAGGGCGTTCACGATCTGCACATCTGGACCGTCAGCCCTGGCTATGTGGCGCTCAGCGCCCACGTGGTCCTGGCCGATCAGTCTTTGACAGAGGCAGAGCGCATCCGAGAGGCCCTCCGGCAAATCCTCGGCGAACGCTTCGGCATCCATCACACCACCGTTCAGCTCGAGTGTGGGCATTGTGGGCAGTGCCTGGTGACGAGCTGGAATGGCGGGATATAGTATGCTAGAATGGCCGCCGTTCCCCGGCCAGGCGCGGGCGAATCAGCGTGCTGCCTCGGCAGCCGCACAACATGAAAGGAGGGCAAGACCTCATGCGTGTTCGCATCTACGCAACCCTGCGTGAATTGCTGGAGACCAGCGCGGTCGAGCTGAAGCTAGAGCAGACAATGACGGCCGGCGAGGCCCTGGAGCGTCTGGTTGAGCGTTTCCCCGTGCTGGATGGCAAGCTATGGGACGCCGACCGCGTCCTGACCGGCTATGTGATGGTGTTGCTCAACGGTCGCTCTATCGAATGGCTGCAAGGACTGGCCACGCTCGTGACGGACGACGATGCTTTGGCGCTCTTCCCGCCGGTGGGCGGCGGCGATGAATGAAAGGGGCGGCGCGAGTATAGAAAAACTTTCATCTTATCAACGCCCAGAATTTAGACTTTTGTCACTCTTGCCTGGTAAGATATGTCTGCCTGCTTCGCGAGGCGCCGAACAGGCTGGGCGGGGTGGTTTTCCTGGCCCGGCGAGGCCCAGCGCATCAACGTGCGACAACATCGGAAAGGCGACCGTAGAATGCTCAATGAACGCCCCCACATGGTTTTTTGGCAGCCCGCTTTCCGAATGACTTATCGGCCCATGTCCATCCGTCTTCTTTCGCGAGCTGGCTATCCGACCATCAAACGGTGGCTAGACGTTCTCATCTCGGCGGCTTCGCTGGTCTTACTCTCGCCCCTCTTGATCGCCATTGCCATTGCCATCAAGCTCGATTCGCCTGGTCCGATCATCTATGTGCAGCGTCGCTGCGGACTGCGCGGACGCGTTTTTAGCTTTTATAAGTTTCGCTCGATGACCAACGGCCGGGATCACACCGAGGAGCATCGCAAGTTCGCGGAGGCCTACATCAATGGCGCCAACGGTGTTCCTGCAGGCCAGACCGACGGCAACGGTCGCACGATCTTCAAGCCATCGTCTAACGGTCACACCGTCACTCGTGTGGGGCGGTGGTTGCGGTGCACCAGCCTGGACGAGCTGCCCCAGCTTATCAACATCATCAAGGGTGATATGAGCCTGGTGGGACCCCGGCCCTCGATTGACTACGAATTGGCCTGGTATACTGATCGCCACCGCCAACGGCTGGCTGTGCTGCCCGGTCTGACTGGGTGGGCGCAGATCAATGGCCGCAGCCGACTCGGATTCGATGAGATCGTCAGTCTGGATCTGGCCTACATCGCCCGCCGGTCAGTGCGCCACGATCTCCAGATCCTCTTCGCGACTATTCTCAAGGTCTTGCGTGCCGAAGACGTCGGCTGAGTAGGGGCAGCGCCTGCATGTCTGCCTTCTGAACCAGCGCAGAGGGGTCCGCCTCTATTGCGCCAGGAACCGCGCCACCGCGTCCCGCGTCGGCAGCGCGGGGATCGCGCCGCGGCGGGTGGTCGTCAGCGCGCCGACCGCATTGCCCAGCCGCAACGCCTGCTCCACGATCGGTTGATCCCACCGCAGGCCGTGGTCCAGCAAGCCCGCCAACAACCCTGCGACAAAGCCATCTCCCGCGCCGGTCGTATCCAACGTCTGGACCTGGAAGCCCGGCAGCTCCCCGTGGCTTTCGGCCGTGTAGTAGGCGCAACCAGCCGCGCCGCGCGTCACCGCGAGGAGTCGCAGCCGGTCGCGCCAGAGCGCCCGCGCGCCGGCCGCTATGTCGCGCTCGCCGGTCAGGAAGGCCAGTTCCTCCTCGCTCACCTTCACCAGGTCCGCATGAGCCAGACCGTCCAGCATCCCGGCCCGGGCAGCCTCGGCCGAGGGCCAGAGCGGCAAACGCAGGTTGGGATCGTAGGAGATCAGCGCGCCGGCCGTGCGGGCGTGACTCAGCGCGGCGAACGTGGCGCTGCGACTTGGCTCGCCGATGAGCGAGATGGAACCGAAGTGAAAGATGCGGCCGGTCGCGGCATAGGCTGCATCCACATCTGCCGGCCGCCAGAGCATATCGGCGCTGGGATGGCGGTAGAACATGAAGCTGCGCTCGCCGTCGCCGCGCAGCGAGACGAACGCCAGGGCGGTGCGCGCCTCTTGCGAGAAGCGCATTCCCCCCACATCCACGCCGGCCCCGGCCAGCGTATCGGCCAGGAAATGGCCGAAATCATCGTCGCCTACCTGGCCCATGAAGCCAGCCCGATAGCCCAGGCGCGCTACACCCACGGCCACATTGGCCGGCGCGCCGCCGGCTGCTTTGACGAACGCTGGCGCTTCGGCCAGCGTCACACCCGATTCGGCCGCGACGAAGTCAATCAGCAATTCGCCACAGGCGATGACGTCAAGCATTGCGCCTCCTGTCGCGGGGCGATCTTGATTCACGCCGCGCCTCATTGGGCCTGGTCTGCGCGCCTTACTACGGCTCTGCGCGGCAGCTCGTACAGAGGCGCATCAGCGCTCTCCGCGGGAGCCTTGCCTTCGAGCCGCGCCAGCTCCACACGGCCGCCGAGCGCCGTTGCAATGCGAGTGGCGATCGTCTCCAGCCGCTCAACCTCGTCGGCGTAGTCGGCCAGGCGCAGTCCCTCGTTGGACACCGTCAGAACGACCAGATCATTGATCAGCAATCGGGTTTCCTCGCCCGCCTCGGCCGGTTTGAGCCAGCGCACCAGTCTCACCGTCGCCGGTCTGCGTTGCTCGCCGCGGCCGAAAATCTGAACCAGCACGACTGCCAGGGCGATGCCTGCCAGGAGAAAGAGCAGCGATTCGATCGCGATAACCATAGTGCAGCCTCCTGCCGCAACCAAAAGGTTGTCATTGCGAGGCCTATCGTTGGGGCCGCAGCAATCCCCTTCACGCGCCGGAGATTGCTTCGCAAACCATGTCCTGAGCTTGCCGAAGGATGCGCTCGCAATGACCCGCCAGAAAATTCCTGGATTCGTCTGTTCCCCGGCGATACTATAGCATGACTGGCAGCGCGGCGCAACCGAGAGGCGTCAGTTTGTTTGACACGGTCTCGACGGGGATGGTAGAATCGCGGCGTGAGTGAAGATGCAGGGCCGAGGGGAGTGATCAAATGAAGCATAGGCGCTGGGCCAGGCTGGCCATCGCTCTTGGTCTGATGTGGCTGGCGGCCGGCTGTGGCGGGCTGGACAAGGTCGGGCAAAGCCGGGCCGATCGCGACGCGGGACTGCCGGAGCTGCGGGCCGTGAAATTGGCGGCGGCGGCAAAGCTGCGCGTCGTGGCGACGACCGCCATCGTGGGCGATGTGGTGGGCAATGTCGGCGGAGAGGCGATCGCGTTGACGATCCTGATGGGTCCCGGCCAGGATCCGCACAGCTATCAGCCCACGCCCCAGGACGTCGCGCTGGTCGAGAAGGCGCATGTGGTGTTTGTCAACGGCTTTCACCTGGAAGAGGGGTTGGAAGCCACCATCGAGGCCGTGGCAGATCGCGGTGGGCCGACTGTCTCGGTCTCGGCAGGGATCAAGCCGCGGCCGGGCGGCGACGAGCACGCCGGATCGCAGCCGGCCGGCGACCCGCACGTCTGGTTCGATCCGGCCCACGTGAAGATCTGGGCGCGCAACATCGAGACAGCCCTCAGCGCGCTCGATCCGGCTAATGCTGCGATCTATCGCGCCAATGCGGCTGCCTATATGCGAGAACTGGACGAGCTGGACGCCGCCATCCGCTCCCAGGTCGCCGTGATCCCTCCTGAGCGTCGCAAGCTGGTGACTGACCATGACGTTTTTGGCTACTTCGCCGAACGCTACGACTTCAAAGTCGTCGGCGCGGTGATTCCTGCCCTCAGCACGACGGCCGAGGCGTCTGCCGGCGAGCTGGCGGACCTGATCGGCAAGATCCGTGCGGAGAGGGCGCCGGCGGTCTTTGTCGGCGCGTCTGTGAACCCCAAAGCGGCCGCCGCCGTCGCCGCGGAGACAGGCATACCGGTGATCCGGCTCTACACTGGCGAGCTTGGCGCGGCGGGCAGCGGCGCGGAGACGTACCTGGGGATGATGCGGATGAATGTCGAGGCGTTGGCAAAGGCGCTGGGCCGGTAGGCTCTAGCGGAGGTAGTATGCCATTGACAGGGTTGTTGCGCAAGACCGAGCCGCACGTGCTCACCGCGCCGGTCGTCGGCTTCGCGCACGTGACGGTGCACTACAACGGCAGTGAGCCGGCGCTGCACGATATCTCGTTTCAGCTTGTGGCCGGCGAGCGCGTCGCGATCGTCGGCCCCAACGGCGCAGGCAAGAGCACTCTGCTCAAGGTCATTGCGGGCATCTTGCAGCCTTCGGCGGGGAGCGTGGAGGTGTACGGTCACGGTGCGGGCGGCCACATCTGCATCGGCTATGTGCCGCAGCGCACCCAGGTGGATTGGAGCTTCCCGGTCACTGTGGTGGATGTGGTGTTGATGGGCCGTGTGGCCAGGATGGGGCTGTTTCGCCACGCCGGCCGCCGCGATTGGCAGGTGGCGGCCGAGAGCCTGGTGCAAGTCGGCCTGGCTGATCTGGCGGAGCGGCAGATCGGCGAGCTTTCGGGCGGGCAGCAGCAGCGCGTCTTCATTGCCCGCGCCCTGGCCCAAGAAGCTGAGCTGTTGTTGATGGATGAGCCGTTGACGGGGCTGGATGCTCCATCGCAAGAAGCCATTTTCACGGTCCTGGACGCGCTGCGTGACCGGCGGATGACGGTGTTGGTCTCGACGCACGACCTGCACCTGGCGGCCGAGCGGTTCGATCGGCTGATGCTGCTCAAGCGCCGCCTGGTGGGGCTGGGGCCGCCGGCCGAGGTGTTGACGCCGGCCAATCTGCGCCTGGCGTATGGCGCGCAGATGACCGTGATCCAGACGCCAGAGGGCGCGCTGGTGGTGGAAGACATCTGCTGCGAAGGACACGAGAGATGAATGTGCTTGATTGGCTGACCGCGCCATTGCAATATGCGTTCATGGTGCGCGGCCTACTGGCTGCGGTGATGGTCGGCGGGGTTTGCGCGCTGCTGGGAACCTATGTCGTGCTGCGGGGGATGGCCTTTTTTGGCGACGCCCTGGCGCACGCGGTGCTGCCGGGGGTGGCGGTGGCCTATCTGCTGGGCGGCGGCGCGCAGGGGCCGCTCTTTTGGGGCGGGCTGGTCGCCGGGGTGGGAACGGCGCTGGGCATCGGCGCGCTCAGCAAGAGCGGGCAGATCAAGGAAGACACCGCGATCGGGGTGATCTTTGCAGGCATGTTCGCGCTGGGGGTTGCGTTGATCTCCACTGTGCGTAACTTCAGCGTCGATCTGACCCACTTGCTCTTCGGCAACGTCCTGGGCGTGTCGGTCGCGGATTTGCGCTTGACCGCGGTTTTCGGCGCGCTCGTGGTCTTGTTGGTGTTCGCTTTCTACAAGGAGTTCCTGGTCATTTCCTTCGACCCTGTGCTGGCGGTCATCCTGCGTCTGCCCACCCAATTCCTGCGCTATTTGCTGCTGGTGATGATTGCGGTGACGATCGTGATCGCGCTGCAGACGGTCGGTGTGGCGCTGACCGTAGCGATGCTGGTGACGCCGGCTGCCACCGCGTCCTTGCTCACGCGGCGGCTGCCGGTAATGATGGCGCTGGCGGCCGGCATCGGCGCCTGCTCAGGCATCGGCGGGTTGTATCTTTCCTACTACGCCGCGATCGCCTCGGGGCCTGCTATTGTGCTCGTCTGTACCGGCCTCTTCATCCTGGCGTTCCTGTTGGCGCCGGGCCGCGGGGTGGTCTGGCGACGGAGATAGCTACCCAACTCCCATCACCAACAGCGCCATGTCGTCCTCCTGTTCGGCGCCCCCGCGATAGGCCGCCAGCTCGGCAAAGGCCGCATCGCACAGCTCGGCCGGCGATAGGTCGCTGTGGAGCGATAGGAAATCTCTGAGCCGTTCGATGCCGAATGCGTCGCCATCGGCCGAGAGGCTGTCGGTCAGGCCATCGGTGTAGAGCACCAGCCGGTCGCCCACGGTGAGATACGACGATTCCTCCGATACGTGAAAACCCTCCGCCTCGAAAAGCCCCAGAACAATGCCGCGGCCGGCCAGCTCGTGGACGTTGGGACCGCGCGCCAGCAGCGGCCGGTCATGACCGCCGCGTGCATAGGTCAGGCGACGCGTCGTCCGATCCACCACGCCGTAGAACGCGGTGACGAACATGCTCGGCTCGCCCAGCTCCGACATCCCTGGTCCGCCCATCTCGAGCAGGATGCGGTTGACGTTGCTCAGCACCGCGGCTGGCGACCGTTCGCGACGCGCTTCGGCCAGGATCAGGCTGCGCGTCAGTGCCATGTAGAGCGCGGCCGGCATACCCTTGTCGGCTACGTCGGCGATGACGAGGCCGAAGCGATCGGCATCCAATGGGATCACGTCATAGAAGTCGCCGCCGACCTGGCGCGCGGGCGCATTGCGGGCGGCGAAGGCGTAGCCTGACACATGCGGAAAGGTGCGCGGCAAGACGCTCTGTTGTACCTGACGCGCCAGCGCCAGCTCCTGCTCCATCCGTTCCTTCACCAGCAACTCTGCCTGGGCCGCCTCGAGCTGAGTGATCTTCTCTCGCAGCTCTTCGATCAGCCGGGCATTGCGCACCGCAATCGCCACCTGGTTGGCGTAGATCATGGTCAGCTCGGTTTCGTCGGATGTGAAGTCGCGCGGTTGCTCCCGGCTGTAGATGTTCAAGAGGCCGAGCAGTCGGTTCGCGGTGATCAGGGGTGCGCTCAGCGCGGTGCAGAGGCGCTCTTGCTCGATCAGCCGTGGCTCGCCGAAGGGTTGGCTGCGCAAGTCTCGGAGCAGCACCGGCCGGCGCTCCTCTGGCCAATGGATTTCGCGGTACACGAGGTCTTTGGCGATGCGCTGCCCGCAACGGAACGTCTCGGAGAGACCGCAGCCGGCCTTCACGACCAGGTTTTGCTCCTCTTCATCCCACAGCATCACGCTGGCCGCGTGGGCGCGGAAGACTTCGGCGGCCTGGTTGCTGACCATCGGTAATAGCTTGTCCAGCTCGTACTCGGCGCTGACCGCGGTGGAGGTCTGGTGGACGCTCTCGAGTTCCTGGCGTCGGCGCTCGCCCACGCGCGCACCGATGGCCACCAACTCGACGATGTTGTCGAGGGCCCGGCCGTCCGCGGCCAGATAGGGGCCGGCCTTGGCATCGCGCTTGTTGCAGACGCCAACGATGCGCAGCCCCAGCAGGCTCTGTGCGCGCACCAGGATCGCCGATGTGGCGCCGAAAGCTTCCAGCCCTGTGATGACGCGGGGCGACTCCTCGCCCAGTGGGTCAATCACGCGCGGCCGGCCCTCGGCGATCAGACGGTCGAAAAGGTGCAGACACGGCAGGCATTGGCCGCGCAGGTAGGGGCTGGGGTAGGCTACCGTGATCTCCAGGCTGCGCTGGCCGGGCTCTGAGCCGTTCTGCAGACGCGCCACGAAGGCTTGCTGGGCGTTGAGCGCGTAGGCGACATCGGGCAGCAGCCGGCCTAGCACCTCATCGATGTCGGGCCGGCCCTGGTCTTCGATCTGCTTGACTGCTTCGGTAGCGCGTTCGAGCGCCAACAGCAGGCGATAGTATCTTTCTGCATCACGTCGCGAATCGCTCAGACCCCACGCGTCGCGCGCGGCAGGCACAGGCTTCATGCTTGCGTGCTCCCCCAGGCGTTGGCGGGAATCAGCGAAACTCAGTAGATCACAATTGCTCAGCCCGGATCCGTGATCCGGCGGGTCATGGACCCGCTTGGAGCATGAATCTATGAGCTACTGAGACTCCGAACTCACCATTCCCTGACCAACGATCGTATGCGTGAGATGAGATCTTCCAGCCGGAACGGTTTTTCGATGTAGCCGTTGAACTGCACACTCTTGCCCAGCTCTTCTGTCACCGAATAGCCGGCCACGGCCGAGAGGATCAGCACCGGCGCTTGCGGCGAGGTACCCTGGCCTTCTGAGCTGGCGAACTCGCCCTTGCGCAGGCGGCGCAAGAACTCCAGCCCGGTTTTCACCCAGGGCACGCCGGCGAAGTGGACATTCTCGACCTGTCGCCCTTCGGCGTCGAAGCTCGTCGGATGGATCATCAAATCTATGATGATCAGATCGAACTTCTCGCGTTGGAGCCGCTCAGGAATGTCAGCCTGGGCCGAGAGCTCCACCTGCCAACCCAACTCCTCCTCGATGTATTCCTTTAGGTCTTGCATGCTCTCGTAGTCGTCTTCGAAGAGCAAGAGCCTTCGGGTTTTCGCGGGCATCGGCGCCTCCATGACCGTGTCCAGAAGCCGCCCGCTGCGAGGGAACGGCTCTCTGGCATCTCATTTCTCGTTTCGTTTCTGTCTGAGCGGCACTCGCACAGAGAACACTACGTGATACGCTAATCCCGGCGAGCGAAGAATGCTCGTTGGCTCGCAGTTGACCCCGATTTCTCCGCGATGCGCCTCGATGACCGCGCGCGCTTCCCACAGGCCCAGGCCGGCGCCGGGGATGCGCCCCATCTTCGCGCCGATCAACCCGCGCGTGCCCTGGTCGAAGATGCGCTCGCGGTCTTCCAGACGAATTTCGACGCCGAGATCATCCACTTCGATCAAGGCGCTGGCCATTTCGGGGTTGTGGATCGAGAGGGCGCTGCCGCGGACATAAATGGAAGTATTCGGAAACGAATACTTGAGCGCGTTGTCCAACAGGTTGCTTACGGCGATGGTCAGTCGCGCTACGTCAATATCGGCTTCGGGTAACAACTCGACGCTGCGATCCACGACGATGTGGCGGTGCTTCTGTTCGGCGTCTAGCGTGAAGCCCTCAATGCAATTGGCCAACAGCACCGAGAGCGGATAACGCTCGAAATCCATATCCTCTGGCTCGACGTGCAGGACGTGTCCTTCCAGGGTCTGGCGGGCGCTTTCGGCCAGCCACAGGCTGATGTCCTCGGCGCGCTTGAGGAGATCTACCACCCGTGTGCCAACGTCGTCACGCTTGATCTTTTGGGCCAGGAACTTGGCCCGGCCAACCTGCGCGGTGATCGGGGTGAGCGCGGTGCGCAGTTGGTGCGTCAGCAGCATGGCGGTCGAGCGCCATCGTTTGCGTTCCTGTTCCAGGTAGTGGAGCTCCAGGTCGGTCAGCGCCACCGAGCCGACGATCTCCGCGACATCGGCCAGGAAGCGCCGCTCTTCGTCCAGGTTGACTGGCTCGGCGAAGGGGCCCAACACCAACACCCCGCGGAAGCGGCCGCCCAGCGCGGCGGGCAAAAAACAGCCGGCGCGGCTGAAGTAGTCGCTGTTGTCCCCGCGGATGCTGGCGCCGGCTTTGTTGAGCCAGTCCGCGATATTCCAGCGTTGCCCATCGAAGCCCTCTAGCGGCAGCCCTGCCTTTTTCCAGTTGAAGTGCGGCAGGTTGGCGGCCACGTGCGCTGGTAGGCCGATGGTGGCGAGCGGCGGCAGCACTGTGTTGCCTTCCTGGATGCTGGCGAAGAACACGGCATACTCGCAGTGGCAGAAGGCGCAAATCCGGCGCAGCAGTCCGCCGATGATCCCGCGGAGCTGATCGAGGTTGGCTGTGCCGTTGTGCTCGCCGGGCTCGCGCAGGCTGTCCAGGAATGCCTGTTGCCAGCGATACTTGCGCTGTTCGTACTCGATCTCGGCCAGGCGCTGGATGTGCTCGGCCTCTCGCTTGAGCCCCTGGTCGAAGTCGGCCGGCGCGGGGGGAATTTCGGTCGCCAGCGCCATGAGCGCATCGCGGATGCTCTCGTTCACAGGCTGGATGTGGGCGAAGCGCGCGGCGCCCAACGCCTGGACATTCTCCTGAATCCCTGCGACCCCTTCCGGCGGCCGATACTGGCCGGAGAGCAGCAGCGCCACAGGTTGGCCGCGCACGCGGATGACGTAGGTCGTGCCGAAGAGTCCCATGTAGCAGGCCGCGGTGCGCGAAAGGGTAGCGGTCTGTTGGAATGCGGCTAAGGATGCGCGCGCCTCGCGCAGATCGCACTCCTTGCAAGCCACGTCGCCCCCGCGCACCACGGCCGGGTTGCGCAGCAGCGCGCAGAACTGCTCTCGCTGCTGGGCCCGCGGCGCGGATTCGACACGGTAGCCGAAGCTGCCGATCTCCGGCGTATAGTCCAGGATGGTCAAAGCCCGGCCCAGTCGCGTCGAACAGCCAGCTTCCATGACGGCGAGGGTCTCGCTGTCAATGATGTCGCTGAGGCGGGTGGGCGTGAAGGGCCAACGATTGGGCTGGAACATGGGCGCGGCGTCACCTGGCAGCAGAAGATTATTGGACCACAGGGATTATACTCGAAGGCGTGGTTTCTTGCAACGGAAGCCCGACACGGATGCGGCCGCGGATGGTACGGATGCCTGACACGGATGCGGCCGCGGATGCCACGGATGCCTGACACGGATGCGGCCGCGGATGCCACGGATGCGGCCGCGGATGGTACGGATGCCTGACACGGATACGGCCGCGGATGCCACGGAGGGTCGCCCACGTCATCCGTGGCATCCGTGCAATCCGTGTTTGGCTGCTTCGCCGCTGTGGATATGGCTGCCTATCATGATGTGCGTGACATAAGAACAGCCGTGACCCCACACAAGGCTGGGCCACGGCTGTCTGCCTCATCGAGAACTACGCGTTGTCCCGCTGGGACGACGCTCTGGGTCATGCAGGGGCCCGGTTCATGCCAGCCGCCGGACCCCCGATTTCACATATCTACGTCTTGCGCCGGCGGCTGCGAATCCGCATCTGCGCGTAGCCGGCCAGCCCGGCCAGACCCGAACCGAGCAGCAGCAGCGTGCTGGCTTCGGGGATCTCGCCGGGGAAGAAGTAGACCACGTCTACGGTCACCCGGTTGGAGTTGCGCGCGATCCCCTCTCGGAAGGCGACGGTAGCGGTGTTGCCGATCTGGTATGGCAGGTCCTTATCGGCGATCCGCGCGGTTTTGCCGGTGACGACGATCGTCACGGTCTCGCCAGGCGCTAGTAGCCCGACGTTGACCGTCCAGACCCGGGTGGCTGCGTCGTAGCTGGCCGTGCCCTTGGAGGTCGTCAGCGTCGCGCCTTCCAGCTTCGGATCAATCGGCTCGGTGATCACGACATCGTTGGCGTTGGCTGTCCCCTGATTCGTCACCGTCACGGTGAAGACCACCGTCTCGCCCATATGGCGAATCGGCGAGTTCACCGACTTGTAGATGGCCGGGTTCACGACCGCATTTAGCGTGTTGGTCACGGTCGCGGTCTTGTCGGGAACCTGGTCAGTCTTCAGCGTCGCGGTGTTCACGATGTTCAGGATCGTGTTCCACTCGCTGAAGCTGAGTGCGCGGGCCTGGCCCGTCAGCCCTTCGACCGTGAGCGGGATCGTCACGTCGAAGGTGACGCAGGCCGGCGCAGTCGTCGGGCCGAGCACGCCAATGCTCCACGTCAACTTGCGATTGGCCGCATCATAACTCGCGCCGCCCGTCGCGCTGCCGTCTACGTACTGCGTGTACTGCGGGATCGAATCGCTCAGCGTCACGCCCGTCAGGTTGGCGGTGCCCTCGTTGGCGTAGCACAGCGTGTAACGCAAGTTGGCGCCCGGCAGCACCTCGCCCGTGGGCGAGACAGCCTTGGTCAGCGTCGGCTTGACGAAGGCGTTCAGCGGATTAGAAGTGGTCTTGGTGATCGTGGGCAGTTCCGCGCTGCTCAACGTCGCCACGTTGTCCACAGTCCAGCCCTGGTTGACCTCGGTCACGCCGGGGATCGTCATGTCCACGGTGACGCTGAAGTAGACGCACGCGCTGGCATCTGGCGCCACCGTGCCCAGGTTCCAGGTCAGTCGGCGATTGACCGCGTCGTAGGTGGGGCCGCCCGTCGCGCTGCCGTCCACATACGTGGTGCGCTGCGGGATCGTGTCCCCCAGCGCGACGCTGGTCGCGTTGCCGTTGCCGGTGTTGGCGTAGCACAGCTTGTACTGGATCGTATCACCGGGCTTCACCGTGCCGGTCGGCGTGTTCTCTTTGGTCAGCGACAGGATCGGCTCCGCGTGCACCTGCACGACATCGGTGTCCTCGTCAATCACCCTGGCGTCGTCGCTGATGATCGCCGTGTTGAAGATGTAGCTCATGTTCGGGAGCGGCTTCTTCACGCGGACGGTCACAGTGCGCGTGCCGGTGTCGCCGGGGTTCAGGTTGCCCAGGCTCCAGGTGACGGTGCGGGTCGCCGGGTCGTAGATGCCGCCGTTGCTGGCCGAGACGAAATTCACCTGCAGCGGCAGCGGATCGCGGATCACGACGTTGGGCGCCGGCTCGCGGCCGCTGGCGCCGTAGCTGAGTGTGTACATCATCTCGGCGCCGGCTTCCACGGGCTGGCCGGCCGGGACGTTGTTCATCTTGATGATGTACAGCAGATGCCCGTCGGCATAGCCGAAGTCGGCCGTCAGCACCGAGTTGCCGCCGACGATCGTGACGGTGTAGGGGCTGGCCTGGCCGTTGTTGTTGGCATTCGGCACGCCATAGGTTTGCGTGTAGCCCACCAGCCGGCCGGCCAGGTCTGTGACGACCACCTGATACTGGCCATCGGGCAGGCCGCTGAACAGATAAGCGCCATTGGCGTCGGTGGTGGTCGAGGCGATGACTGCGTCGTCGGCGGTGCCGAAGACGTTGTCTGGGCCAGGGGCCACCAGATTCAGCGTGACGCCGCCGACCCCGCGCTCGATGGGGCCAGATTCGTAGACGCCGTTGCGGTTGCCGTCGTAGAACACCAGGTCGCCGATCCGGCCTACGTAGTTGGTCGTACCCCGATAGCCGAAGTCAGCGTTCAGATACGCGCCGCCCGCGGCCAGGGTGATCGGGCCGCGCGGGTTCACGCCGCCGGTCAGCGTCAGTCCGGTGAGCACGTTGTTCGTGTCTGTCACCCTGACGCAGTACTTCCCAGGCGCCACGCCGGTGAACAAGTAGGAGCCGTCCGCGGCCGTGGTCTTCGTGCCTATCACCACATCGTCGGTCGTGTTGCAGCGGCCATCGGGCCCGGCGCTCAGCAGATTCAGCGTCACATTGCCGATGCCCACCTCGCCCGGATCCTGCACCCCGTCGCCGTCCGCGTCGCTCCACACGCGATCGCCGATGACGCCGGTGCCGGTCAGCGGACCATAGCCGAAGTCGGCATCCCGATAGTTTTGTCCTTCAGCCAGGTTGATCGGCTGCGTCGGCGCATGGGTCAGCAGCAGGCCAACCGGCACGGTGGCGTCAATCACCTTGACGCAGTACTTACCGGCCGCCAGTGCATCGAACAGATACTTGCCCGCGCTATTGGTGGCTGCATTGCTCACAGCCACGTCGTCTGCGGTGTTGCACAGGTTGTCAGGCCCGGCCCGGTAGAGGAGCAGGCCCACGTTCGGGATGCCAGGCTCGCCCGGCTCCTGGATGCCGTTGTTGTTGGCATCATACCAGACCGTGTCGCCGATCGAGCCTTCGGGCGTCTGCACGACCGTGGTCACGGTCGTGGCGGTCTTTTCCTTGCCCGGCTTGTAGTCCGAGATCGTGACGCGGTTGGTGATATCAAGGCCGTTGGGAAAGTCCTTGTTGACCGTGCCGACGAACGACACCGAGCCGCTTTGCGGCGTAACCAGGTTCCCCAGATTCCAGGTGATCGTACCCGCGACGGGGTCGAACACGCCGCCGCCGGTGGCGCTGACGAACTTCACGCCGAACGGAACCTGGTCAACGATCACGGTGTTGTCGGCCGGCTCATTGCCGGTGACGCTCCAGTTGATCGTGAAGGTCAGTTGTTGGCCCTTTTCCACCGGATCGGGCGCGGCCGTCTTGCTGATGTTCAAGACGTGATCCGACCGCACGGTCGTGTCAATCGCGGCCGTGGCGGGCGTCGAGCCAGGGGTCGTGTCGCTGAGGGTGACGGTATTGGGCAACACCGTCCCGTTGTAGAGCGGCGTCGCCACGTTCAGCACGACAGTGAAGCTGCCGCTCTGCGGCGTCATCACCTCGCCCAGGTTCCAGGTGATCGTCCTGGCGACCGGGTCATAGACGCCGCCGCCAGTGGCGCTGACGAAGGTCACGTGGGGCGGCAAGGTGTCCACGACCTTTGCGTCGCGAGCCGGCTCATTGCCGGTGGAGCTCCAGTTGATGGTGTAGGTGAGAACGCCGCTCGCATCCACCGGATCGGGATCGTCGGTCTTGCTGACCGCCAGCACGTGCGAGCTGCGCACCGTGGTTTCCACCTCGACATGCGCGGGCGTGGAGCCCGGCGTCGTGTCGCTGAAGTGCACCACGTTGGTCAGCTTGGTGCCGTTGTAGAGCGGAGTCTTCACCTTGACCGCGACGCTGAAGCTGCCGCTCTGCGGCGTCATCAGCTCGCCCAGGTTCCAGGTGATGGTGTGCGTCGCCGGATTGTAGACGCCGCCGCCCGTGGCGCTGACGAACGTCACCTGGGGCGGCAAGGTGTCCACGATCTTGGCGTCCCGCGCCGGCTCATTGCCGGTGACGGACCAGTTGATCGTGTAGGTCAGATCGCCGTCCGCATCCACCGGGTCCGGCGCATCGGTCTTGCTGACCGCCAGCACGTGTGAACTGCGCACCGTGCTCTGGATCGCGCTGCTCTTGCTGTCGCCGATGGTGTCGGCGATCACCACGCTGTTGGGCAGTTTGGTTCCGTTGTAGAGCGGCGTCTTCACCAACACATTGATGGTATACGAGCCGGTCTTGACGGGGGTCACTTCGCCCAATGTCCAGGTAACCCTGCGGGTCGCCGGATCGTAGACGCCGCCGTTGGATGCACTGACGAATGTCACCGTCGGGGGCAGCGTGTCCACAATGGTCACGCCCGGCGCGAAGGCGTTGCCGCCCACGGTCCAGGCGATGGTATAGGTCAGCGGAGCGCCCGCGTCCACCGGCTCAGGCGCAGCGGTCTTGACGATCGCCAGCTCGACCTTGGCGAAGACATCGGTGACATCGGTCGCGCTGTTATCGCTGGTATCCAGCTCGCCGGGCGTCGTGGTGCTGATGGAGACCTGGTTGGTCAGGGTCGTCGTGCCCGCGGGGAAGACCGGATCGAGCTTCGCCACGACCTTGACCTGCCCATTGACGCCGAAGTTCACCGTGCCCAGGTTCCAGGTGACCTTGCGGGTCGCGGGATCGTAGGTTCCGCCGTTGGTGGCGCTCACGAAAGTCATGCGCGGGGGCAGAGTGTCTACGATCGTGACGTTGTCGGCCGGGCCGTAGCCGTGGTTGTCGTAGCTGATCGTGTAGGTAATGGTGTCGCCCGGATTGGCCAGCGTCACCCCATCGGTCTTGGTGACCCTCAGTTCGGGATTGTAGAGGGGGGTGGCGGCATTGCCGATCAGGCCGCCGCTCTCGCCGAGCAGGGTGGGATCAGCGCCGCCCACGCGCACCGCCTCGCCCTGCAAGACCAGCCACGTGTGGCCGGCCGGGATACGCACCTTGACGCGCGTGACCGCCCATTCCGGGTTGATGTAGCCGCCCGTGTTGGGCTTGGGGCCGAACTGATACTGCCAGCCGAGCAGCTCGGTGACCGGGGCCGCGAAGGTCGTGCCGCAGCCATCCTGCCAGAACGGGCCGACGACAGCCAGCTTGCCGCCGTTGAGACCGATAGATGGCTGACCGTACTGCACGATCGTGGCCGGCGCCGCGCCGGTTCCGGTCGCGGCCCACAGGTTGTGCGGCCGGCACGCCTTATAGGTCAGGTTGTTCTGATCGGTGCCGGCAAAGCTCAGCCAGACGGTTGTTTCCCGGTCGTTCGGGGCTGGCGGGAAGCTGATGGCCATCGGGCCGGTCAGCCCCTCGGTCCACGAGTCCTTGATGTAGGCCAGATCGTTGATGAACAGGTCAATCTTGTTCGGTCGAGCGCAGGCGCCGGTGTTGTACACCACCACCACGCTCGCGCCGTTGCGCTGCAAGAAGGGCGGCGTGATGGCGCCAGGCCCCCAGCCCGTGATGGTGAACTTCTGGGCGCCCTGCTTGACCAGGTTGTACCCCTTGGGGCCGATGTTGGCCCGCCACATGTACCAGTCGGGATCGTTGGGGCCGCGCGCCTGCTGGCCGACCTTATCGCCGACCACGTTGGCGCCGTTGAACACCAGGTCGCTCTTGTTGGGCGCGCCGGCCGCGCCGCCGTCCTCGGTGCCCATCCAGACCAGATAAGCGTCTACGACAGGCCCAGGCACATTGAGGTCTTGAATCTGAAAGCTCTCGCCGGCCCACATGCCCACGCCGGCTGTCACGGTATCGTAGCAGCCGTAGATGGGATAGCCAGGCGCAGAGGTGAACGGCGGTGGGGCGGCCCACGCTGTTCCGACCATGGCGAGGGTCAAAGCGATGACGATCGGCAGAACCAAAGGCAAGCCAGACAAACTGCGGTGGTGAAAGGCTTTGGACATGAGCTCCTCCTACCAGGGATTGGGAACTGGACGAAAAAACGATGACGACCCGCAGCGACAAACATCGGTCAGAGGCCGCGCGCAGGCCGATCGCGCGGCCGGGCTGCCGTCGGGGGAGCCTGAGATCGCTCCATGGGAGTATCAAGAGCAGACAAGGGGTAGCCTCTAGTCGCGTGACATGAAGTGCCATGCTCTGCAAGATCGGACAAGAGCGCACGGTGATTATAGCACCTTGCAGTCCAGATGTCAACGCGCCGGATGACGAATTAAGGTGACGGTTTGTTCATGTGGCGCGGCCACGCATGACTTGACACTTCCTCCCTGCCATGATAGACTTGTCCATGTGCAAGGGGAGCCAGGTAAGCCTGGCTGAGAGGTTGGCCCGCTGGATGCCAACGACCCTTCGAACCTGACGGGTAATGCCGGCGTAGGGATGCAGCACAGCAGCACACCGATAGGCGACCCGCCAGGGTCGCCTATTTTGTTGTCGCTGAGTCATTGCCCTGAAGGGGGTCTGCGGCTCCGAGCGTGGTCTGCGAAGCAATCTTTCCGACGCGTGTTTTCATCGTCGCCGGCAGCCCAGCGGCGCGGCCGCCGGCCGGCCTGGCGCCTGGGCCAGGCGACCTGGTGATCGCCGCCGATCGCGGGGGCAGCCATGCGCGCGCCTGGGGCTGGCCCGTGCACCTGTTGGTCGGCGATCTGGACTCGCTTTCGGCCGATCACGCCGCGGCTCTGACCGCGGCGGGCGCGGTCGCCATCACCGCGCCCGCCGCCAAAGATGAAACCGACCTGGAGCTGGCGCTGATGCATGCCCTGCAGAGGGGCGCACGCGAGATCGTGATCTGCGCCGCGCTGGGCGGCCGCGGCGATCACATGTTGGCCAACGTGTTGCTGTTGGCGCGGCCAGAGCTGGCAGGGTTGAGCGTGATCCTGGCCGACGGCGACCAGACGCTTCGCCTGGTGCGCGGGGGCCAGACGCTAGTTCTGCACGCCACGGTCGGGGACCTGCTCTCGCTGCTGCCGGTGGGCGGCGATGCGCGGGGCATCGTTACCGAGGGGCTGCTCTATCCGTTGCGCAGCGAGACCCTCTACCTGGGCCAGGCGCGCGGGATGAGCAACGTCTTCCAGGCGCCGGAGGCGCGGGTCAGCCTGAAGGAGGGGCTGTTGTTGGCTGTGCATATTCAAAACGTGGGATGATCGAGCCTGTGAGGAGGTGACCGATGTCGGCATTAAGAAGGGTGTTTCGTGTGAGGTTTGGGGGGCCGGCGCCGCGCAAAACGGCCTCGGCCATCGTCGTTCTGTTGTTGGCGGCCTGTGTGCTGACGCTGGCGAGCTGCACGGCCGTTCCGACGCAGCCGGCCGCGACCGCAGCCGCAGCCGCGGGTCGCACTGTGACCATCATGACCCATGATAGCTTTGCCGTCAGCAAAGAGGTTGTCGCCGCGTTCCAACAGCAGTGCAACTGCCAGGTGCGCTTCCTGAAGTCGGGCGACGCCGGTCTGGCGCTCAACAAAGCTATCCTGGCCAAAGCCGCGCCGCTGGCCGATCTGTTTTTCGGTGTGGACAACAGCTTCTTGAGCCGCGCGCTGGCCGCGGACATCTTCGAGTCCTATGCTTCGCCGGCCCTGGCCAACATCCCGGCCGATCTGAAGCTCGACCCCCAAAACCGGCTGTCGCCGGTGGATTTCGGCCATGTGGCTCTGAACTACGACAAGAAGTATTTCGCAGAGAAGAAGCTGGCGCTGCCGGCCGCGCTGCGCGATCTGACCCAGCCGGCGTACCGGGGCCTGGTCGTCGTCGAGAACCCGGCCACGTCATCGCCCGGCATGGCGTTCCTGTTGACCACGGTCGCGGTGTTCGGTGAGACGGGCGACTACACCTACCTCGACTTCTGGCGCGCTCTGCGTGTGAACGATGTGCTGGTGGCTGACGGTTGGGAGGATGCCTACTACGGTCACTTTAGCGGCGGCAGCGGCAAGGGGGAGCGGCCGCTGGTCGTCAGCTATGCCACCAGCCCGGCCGCCGAGGTCTTCTTCGCCGACCCGCAGCCGGCTGAATCGCCCACCGGCAATATCCTGCCGGCCGGCCAGACTTTCCGGCAGATCGAGTTCGTCGGCATTCTGAAAGGCGCGGCCAACGCCGACCTGGCCCGGCAGTGGGTGGACTTCATGCTGAGCGAGACGTTCCAGGCTGACATTCCGCTCCAGATGTGGGTTTACCCGGCGCGGTCTGGCGTGTCTTTGCCAGAGGTTTTCACCAGGCACGCCCAGACTCCAGCCCAGCCGGCCGCCATCACGCCCGCGCAGATCGAGGCGGGCCGCGAGAAGTGGCTGAAGGCGTGGACCGATGTGGTGCTGCGGTGACGACGTGACAGGGTGACAGGGTGACACGGTGACAGCGATCACCTTGTCACCTTGGCGCCCCTTCACCTTGGCACCCCCTCACCCCTTCGTCTTGTCACCTCTTCACCCCTCCACCTTGTGAGTATAGAGCGATGTCAAGAACCAGCCGTAGTTTCCTTTACCTACTCCCCCTTGCCTTCCTCGTCCTCTTCTTCTTCTATCCCCTGGCGGCGGTGGCGCGGGAGAGCTTCGCAGCGGCCGGCCGGGCTGCAGCCGACCAGTCGCTGGATCTATCCCCGATCATGAGCCTGTGGCAGGAGGTCTACTTCGGCCGCGCGCTCTGGTTCACCGTGTGGCAGGCGAGCCTTTCCACGGTCCTGACGCTGGCCATCGGCCTGCCCACGGCGTTCGTCTTTGCGCGCTATCGTTTCCCCGGCAAGAGCCTGGCCCAGGCGCTGACGACCATCCCCTTTGTGATGCCTGCGATGGTGGTCGCCGCCGCGTTCACTGCTCTGCTGGGGCCGCGCGGGTGGGTCAACGAGCTGTTGATGGAGTGGTTCAGCCTCGACTGGCCGCCGGTTCGTCTGCAGCACACCATCTGGCTGGTGCTGCTGGCCCACGCCTTCTACAATACCACCGTGGTCATCCGAATCGTGGGTGGCTTTTGGGCCAATCTGGATCGGAAGCTGGTGGATGCGGCGCGGGCGCTTGGCGGGAGCCGGCTGCGCGTTTTCTGGGAGATCACCCTGCCGCTGCTGCTGCCAGCCATCACAGCGGCCGCGCTCCTGGTGTTCCTGTTCTGTTTCACCAGCTTCGGCGTGATCCTGATCTTGGGCGGGCCGCGCTTCGCCACTCTCGAGGTAGAGATCTATCGTCAGGCGGTCACCCTGTTCGAGTTGCCCGAGGCCGCGACGCTCAGCCTGGCGCAGATGCTCCTCACCTTCGGCGTGATGACCGCCTACACGCGCGTGCAGGCGCGTGCGGCCGTACCGCTGAATCCGCGGCCGGCCGAGGAGCTCGCGCAGCCGCCGAGCGCGGCGCGGCAGGTCGCGTTTCTGTTGTTCGTCATCGCGGGGCTGGCGCTCGTCCTGGTCGCGCCATTGGCTGCGCTGGCCGGCCGCTCGTTTGCTGCCGATGATGCGTTGCGCTACTATCGCGAGCTGTTCATCAACCGCTCTGGCTCGATCTTCTACGTTTCGCCCGGGATCGCCATCCGCAACAGCCTGCTGTTCGCGGGGCTGACCACGGTCATCAGCCTGACCATCGGAACTTGCACCGCCTACGCGTTGGCGCGCGGGCAAGGCGGCTGGCTGCGTTGGCTCGACGCTATCGTGCTGCTGCCGCTGGGCGCGTCCGCGGTGACGCTGGGCTTCGGCTACATCCTGGCGTTGGGCCGGCCCCCGCTCAACCTGGCTGCATCGCTGGTTCTTGTGCCGATCGCCCATAGCCTGGTCGCGTTTCCGTTCGTGGTGCGCACCCTGCTGCCTGCCCTGCGCAGCCTGAACCCCGACTGGCGCGAGGCTGCCGCAGTTCTGGGCGCGTCCCCCTGGCGGGTGTGGCGCGAGGTCGAGGCGCCGATCATCGGCCGCGCGGGGTTGGCGGCCGCAGTGTTCGCGTTCACCATCAGCATGGGCGAGTTCGGCGCCACGCTGCTGATCGCCCGACCCGAGTTCCCCACCATGCCCATCGTCATCTTTCGTCTGTTGGGCCAGCCCGGCCCGCTGAACTACGGCCAGGCGCTCGCCATGAGCACGTTGCTGATGGCCGTCTGCGCGGCCGGCCTCCTGGCCATCGAACGCTTCCGCGTCGGCGCCGTGGGGGAGTTCTAATCCAACATCCAACATCCAACATCCAACATCCAAACCATGCTACACGTTGACCACATCGCCAAGTCATACCCCGGCCTGCCGGTGCTGCACGATGTCAGCTTCACCGCCGACCAGGGGGAGATCGTCTGTCTGTTGGGGCCGAGCGGCTGCGGCAAGACGACGCTGCTGCGCATCGTGGCCGGGCTAGAGACGGCCGACCGCGGCCGCGTGACGTTCGCCGGCCGAGACCTGGCGGCCGTGCCCGCGCACCGCCGGCGCTTCGGGCTGATGTTCCAGGATTACGCGCTCTTTCCCCACAAGGACGTGGCGGCCAACGTTGCGTTTGGCCTGCGCATGCAAGGTCGGCCCGCAGCCGAGATCGCCAGCCGGGTGGCCGAGATGTTGACGCTGGTCGGGCTCTCTGGCTATGAGCGGCGTCGCGTGACCGAGCTTTCGGGCGGCGAACAGCAGCGCGTGGCGCTGGCGCGCAGCCTGGCCCCGCGGCCACGGCTACTGATGTTGGACGAGCCGCTTGGCGCGCTCGATCGCAGCCTGGCCGAGCAGCTCATGAATGACCTGCGCGGCATTCTGAAGCGCGTAGATGTCACCGCGCTCTATGTCACCCACGATCAGGAAGAGGCGTTTGCCATCGCTGA
>Ga0194126_10001231_pt1 | contig 43071 bp, 43 predicted proteins | sample TA2KigC150mmetaG_FD_148641 | JGI IMG/M metagenome (GOLD analysis project Ga0194126, IMG submission 148641) | Freshwater microbial communities from Lake Tanganyika, Tanzania - TA2015035 Kigoma Deep Cast 150m | ecosystem: Environmental > Aquatic > Freshwater > Lake | place: Tanzania: Lake... | reverse complement strand
AGAAAATCACTCAATTCCGTTTTGTGAAGAGTTCGTGAAGCTTTTCACTACCTTTATCCCATGCATTCTAACTCGGTTTTCGTGGTAGATGGTGGGAATACCCACATCAAACTTGGGGTAATCAGCCAAGGAGAATTGGCTTCGGTTCATCGTTGTTCCTCCGTCCATGAAATGGGAACCTTGCTAAATCCGGAATGTACGGTGGTTATGGCCAACGTTGGAAGTCCAGAAATGTATTCGGAATGCCAACAGCTGGGGTGTGAAATCTATTCCTTGGACCCCCTCGGAAAGTTGCCCTTTGCAAACCGCTACCTCACCCCGGAATCCTTAGGAATCGACCGACTTTGCAACGTGGCTGCAGCTCACGCCTTGCACCCCCAACAAAACGTATTGGTGGTGGATGCTGGCACGTGCATCAAGTTTGACCTCATCAACGCCAACGGCGAATACTGCGGGGGCTCCATTTCTCCGGGCATTGCCCTGCGCTATAGGAGCTTGAACGACTACACGGCAAACCTGCCCTTGCTTTCCCCTGCTGCTTGGGAACTGCTGGGTTTAAGTACCGAAAAAAGCCTTCACAGCGGCGTCATGGGAAGTGTTACAGGAGAAATTACATGGCGCATTGAAGAATATCGAAGGCTTTATGAATCTTTAACGGTTTACCTCACCGGTGGTGATGCGCATTATTTTGATATGGGCCAAAAAAATAGCATCTTTGTCGACGAAAATTTAACCCTCAAGGGCATTTATGCACTCTACCTTTTTCAAAACCCTTAAAGGGGCCCTCATCTTTGGTTTGTTACTTCCCGTTTTTGGTCAGCAAAGCGTATCGCACCCGCTCACCTCTTACGGCATTGGAGATTACCAACTTAATGAACACGGAATTTATTCCAGCATGGGCAACGTGTACGTTCCTTTCATCGACTCGTCGCAATTAAATTTTTTAAACCCCGCAACCTACAGCGCCTTGAGCCGAGGCAATACCTTGTTCTCCCTCGGCGTGAACCAAAGAACCTCTTTTTTAAGCCAAGGAACGGAGCGCATGGCGCGTTCTACCGGCAACCTAAACCACATCGTTCTCGGATTTAAACTCAAACAACGAATGGGATTAGCGATAGGGATCACTCCATATGCGGCCAAAGGATATGCCCTCAGCGAAAAAATCTTTACCGGAGTAGATTCTATCCTCAATAGTTACGAAGGTTCAGGTTACATTAACCGCGTATTTTTAGGCTATTCCTATGCCCCGTTGCAAACCCAAAATACCTTATTGAGTTTTGGTGTCAATATGGGATATTTATTTGGAGAAACAAGGGATCAACGCAGTAGCCGACTAATTCAGGGTACTTCTGCCTCGGGAGGCCTCTACCAAGAGGACTTACAATTATCGGCTTTAACGGCACAATTCGGGCTCGCGTTTTCGCAAAAGATGGGAAGCCGTTACGAACTCAAAATGGGAAGCACCTATTCCCCGAAAATGATCCTACCCGGGGATTTACAAAATGTCTTTCTTAGCGCCAGCAACCTAAACCTGCCGGCTTCCTACGACACCTTATCCTCTCAGCAGTTCAATGGCCATGTAATTCAGGGTCAATTTTTTGCCATAGGTGCGATGCAACAGTTTTACTTACGCGAACGCTCTCGAAAAAACAGAACAAAACATCCGCAACTCAACCTAGCGTTGCAGTATTCGCAACAAACCCGGCACGCTTACCATTTTGCAGGTAGCGGCTACGATTCCACAAACAATCTTTCTTCAAATACCGCGCTCTACCAACTAGGTGTAGAATACCGTCCGGAACGTTTTTTATACGAAAACTTGGCCACCTTAAGATTCTTTGACAAATTCAGCTACCGTTTGGGCGCTTATTTCGGTCAACTCCCCTATTCCGATGCTGCGGGTGACGCTTTTAGTGCGCAAGCCCTAACTTTTGGCCTTGGAATTCCCATTTTAGCTCAACAATCCTTGTCCTCCATCAATTTCTCATGCACCGTTGGTCAAAGAGGTACTTTTAAAACCGGCGCGCTCCATGAAACCTTTATCTCCGTTCAACTCGGTGCAGTTTTAGCTCCGGCGGGATTTGAACGCTGGTTTAGAAAACGAAAAATGGATTGATGCAACGGATTCTTCAGTTTTGTTTCTTCGGGATGCTACTTTACGGTTGTGTTAACGACATGGAAGACGTCAAACGCATCAGTTTTAGCAAGAATAGCCCTGACGAAGCAATGGTTGCCTTTAGAATGAACTACAGTGAATCGGGTTTAGCAAGAATAAGCGTTTATGCAGCTTTTTCTGAAAGTTTCCGTAATCCCGAACACATTACCCATCTCCGGGACAGCCTCCGGGTAACTTTTTACTCGGAAAGCGGTGAGGCGGTTTCTACCTTAACTGCCAAATATGGAAAAATTAACCATTTAAAAAACCAAATATTGGTCAAAGATTCCGTGAGATTTTACCATTTCAAAAAACGCCAATTGCTTAAAACAGAATTGCTTTATTGGAATCAAAACGATAGCACCATCAGCACAGACAGGTCGGTATTCATCACCGGACCCAAGGGAGACTTCTTGGGTAAAGGCTTAAAAGCCAAGCAGGATTTTAGCAATTATGAAATCTTGCGGCCCGAAGGGTCCGTAGTGATTGAAAAAGAAAATGAGTTAAACTGAATGAAATATGAAATTTTATAACCACATAATGTCCTATTTTTGGCTTGCCATTGCACTGGGCAGTTTCGGAATAGTAACCTTCAACGGATTTACCATGGGATTTGGGCGATGGGCGAGTTACTACGTTTTTACGGCTGTGGCAGTTGGCATGTTCTTCATGAAGAAATGGATGATGAAGCGCACGGAAAAACACGAAGCCTATTTGAAAGATGAAGCTCAAAAAAAGAACCAAAACATGTAACTATTTTGTTACAAAAATTGTCTAAATCGTGGTGAAGGCTCTGTTCTTACTGTTTCTTATGTTTCTTGCACTTACCGCACAAGGACAGCGTTTACTGAGGGGCACGGTTCGAGATAGGGAAAAACAAATCCTTCCTTTCGCTAAAATCTATGTAAAAAACGATGCTTCGCAGCGTACGGTCTGCGATGTTAACGGATATTTCGAAATGGGGTTGATGCCCGGAGAATATTACCTTGTAGTAAGTGCCACGGGTTACGAAGACCGCGAGTACTATATCGGCATAGGAGATGCCGACATTACCAAAGAGTTTCAATTATTTCCGCCGAATTTGAAAACCGTGGAAGACGTTGTCGTATCTGTAAAAAAATCTAACCCCGGCCGAGAAATTATGTTGAAAGTGGTCAACAAAAGAGATAGCATAAACCCATGGAATCGACCACATGAAGTGAATGTCTACATCAAAGCCACCGAAAAACTCGACTTCAAAGAATACGGAAAATCAAAAGAGCAAGAACGCGAGGAATTCACCGAGAAAAAGAAGGAAGACAGCCTCCTGAAATCTATGAATTTGGTGGAAGTCAGTTTGCAACGTTCCTTTTCGCCTCCCAATAAGGTCCGAGAAATTCGACATGCTTATGACCTTCATGGCAGCGCAAGAAACCTGTATTACACCACAACGGTGAGAAGTAATTTTAATTTCTTTGAAAATCTAATGCACCTCAACGACTTGCATGAAACCCCCATAAGTTCTCCCATTTCTATTCCAGGAATCCTTTCCTATCGTTACCGTTTGGAGGAAAAGTACGAGGAAAACGGCAGAATGATTTCGAAAATAAAAATCATTCCGAGAAACACGGCAACCACTACCTTGGAGGGCTATATTTGGGTAATTGATACGCTTTGGCTGGTGCAGAAACTATCGCTCAAAATGAGCAAAGGAAATCTTTTAGTGCACGATAATTTTATGATAGAGCAGACATTCAGCCATCCAGGAGATTCCCTGTGCGTGTTGGAAAAACAAGTGCTGACCTATGGAGTCAAATACAAAAATGAAAGTTCCAATGCGAGTACCATAGCCTTATTCAGCGACTACAACTTTCACCCAAATTTTCCGCCAAAATATTTTTCAACGGAACTTGCTGTTACCGAAAAGGAGGCCTATAAAAAAGACAGCAGTTTTTGGAACGAAATCCGAGAAATCGAATTGAGTGACGAAGAGAGGAAGTACATTGCGATAAAAGACAGCGTAAAAGAAGCACATAGTAAAAAAGAATACCTCGATTCCATTGATGCTGTGTTTAATAAAATTACCGCTCTAAAAGTGTTGTGGTTTGGTATCGATTACCGAAATCGGCTTAAAAAACACCAATTTTCATTCGGCTCACTGTTCGAATTTATTCAACCTATCGGTATTGGGGGGCCAAGAATAGCGCCAAATTTTGGCTATTTCAAAAAATGGGAAGATCAACGCACCTACGATTTTTATGTAAGGTCATCTATCGGATTTCTCAACAAAGACCCCAAAGGAGTCGTTTGGAACCGCTATCGCTTTGACCCATTTCATCAAGCAGACGTAACGGCCTCTATCAGCCACGAATTCGATGTAATTCGGGGTTTTGATGCAATTACACAAATATATCGAAGGAATAATTTTATCGAGGCCACTACGTTAAAAGCAGGGGTTAATTATGAGTTGTTCAATGGCTTTTATGCAGGGGCAGATATCAACTTTGCCGTACGAAGAAGTCTAAAAGACTTTAAATTTTTGGAAATTGCCGATGCCTTCATCCCCAATGACAGTGCCATGGCTTTTGATCCTTACAATGCGGCCTTATTATCTTTTGAATGCTCCTACATACCGCAACAAAAATACATGCGTGAACCTTTCAGGAAAGTGGTTCTGGGATCTGCGTGGCCAACGTTTAGTGCTTACTACCGAAAAGGGGTAAAGAACTTGTTCGGGAGTGCTATCGATTACGATTACATCAGCTTCGATGTTCGGCAAAATTTTAAACTTGGTTTATTGGGCAACAGTGCCTACCGAATAACGACAGGAACCTTTTTAAGCGTTCGGGATGTGCGCGAACCGGATCTGCGGTATCAACGCCGTTCAGATCCCATTTGGTTCTCCAATCCGCTGTATTCTTTTCAGGGCTTAGATACCACACTGCCCACCAAAAGTTGGGTTCACGAAGTGCACTTTGTTCACCACGACAATGGTGCCATCATCAATAAAATACCATTTATGAAAAAAACGCGCATCGGACTGGTAATTGGAGGAGGCGCAATGTACGTTCAAGAGCACGATTACCAACACTATGAATTACTGGCTGGATTGGAAAGAAATTTCAAATTGTCACAACGGCGTTTGCGAGTAGGGATTTACGGATGCGTCTCCGACGGCAATAAGAGTTCCCCGAGGTTAGATTGGAAAGTTTCGTTTGCGATACTCGACGATCGAAGCATGAAGTGGAATTTCTAGGAGCGGTCTTCCGTTTTTTGCGAGCGGAAAGTAAAAATACTTTTGCGTTGAATCCAAACCAGAAAGCCGACGCCAACAGATATACAAGAATCGGCAACGTTCCAAATGGCCGGAAAGACCGGACTTCCCCCTAACCACGGAATCCAACTTGGCCAATGTGCGTCGAACTGAAACATATCAACAACATTACCAAAAAGGAACCCGGTTTTCCGGACTTCAACCACATAACTGAGGCCATATTGATTACAAGGCATTTTAATTCCGCTTCCTTCGATGTGATTAAAGGATTCGCAGGGATTGAAAGGAAACAAGAAATCGTAAAACATCGAGTCCAGAAGATTTCCTGCAGCCCCTGCTAAAATCATGGATAAGGCAATTAAACTAAAAAGCGCAATTCCTTTTTTAATTTCCATCAAAATGTAATAGATGATTCCCCCAATGGCCAGTATACGGAAGATACTCAGAGCGATCTTACCATATACCGAAGAACCCAGGGTTGTGCCGAAAGCCATTCCTTGATTTTCGATATAATGCAGCGCAAACCATTTACCAAGCAAGTAGCGAGTCTCATTGGGTTGGAACGTCGATTTGATGTAAATTTTTAAGGCTTGATCTAACAGGATTAACCCAAAAACGACCCCTAAAAGGACCCAGTGCTTTCTATTCACGGCTTATTTTGGGCATTTTTTGCATCAATGGTGGTTGTCGCGTGAGGAACCAGTCGGAGCCGTTCTTTCGGAATCAATTTTCCAGAAATACGGCACACACCATACGTCTTATTTTGTATCCTAATCAGCGCAGCTTGGAGGCTTTGAATAAATTTTTCTTGCCTTGCAGCCAGTTGGGCAACTTCTTCTCGCGAAAGGGTATCGGAACCATCCTCCATCATATTAAAGGTTCTTCCCGTGTCATCGGTACCGTGATTATCACTATGAGATAAAGAGTTCTTCAACAAGTTGTAATCGACGCGTGCATCCTCCAATTTTTTATTAATCAATAATTCGAATTCTTTCAATTCTACTGCGGAGTATCGGATTTGTTCTGATGCCATAATGCTTATTTCAAAGAGACCAAATATAAAAAAATATCAAAAACACCTTGAGAATAAGGAAAAAGTAATTTATTCATGTCGTGTGCTTTTTTTACCTTCGCTCTATGCTGCGTTACTTCAACGACAACAAACCCTACATTCTATTCGTGCTTCCGCTTTTATTAGGCGGTTTCTTGGCCTGTCAATTTTTTCTTGGAGGTCAAGATATCCCAACAGATATCCCCATGGGGCTTTGGGGAAATATTGCCCTCTCACAAGCCTTGATTCCTTGCTCTTTAGCCTTGGGATATGTACTGCAACTGGTAATTGCTATTACGATCAATTTTATTTTCAACGAGACGAACTGTCACGAGCGCAATAATTATCTCCCCTCGCTCCTGAGCATAACCCTCATGGTGGCTTTGCCAAATTATGTTGCGTTCAATTCCCTGCACATGAGTGTTCTTGGCCTCCTATTTTGCCTGCAGCAGATGTTGCAACTTGACCAAAACAACCCAGGAGGTAAACGCTTATTTAACGCGGCTTTTTTTTACAGCATTTCCACGAGTTTTTTTCCCGTCTTAATTTTCGGAATCCCCATTCTATACGTTCTTGGGTTAATTTTTCGACCGTTCATCATACGAGAATTATCATTTTTTTTGTTAGGCCCAATCGTTGTTTCCATTTATGTTTTCGCATTTCGTGCTTATTTTGAAGTCCCCTATTTTTGGCGAGATGTTTATTCGATGCACGAACGCTTGGTAGGAAATTCAAGCGCTTATTTTCTATGGACCTTGATTTTGTCGATGGTATTGGTAACCATTTACAGTTTATCTGCAAAATGGAACTCCTTTAGCAATCGAGCTCGAAAAGAACTTCAATTGCTTCTTGGAGTGCTCCTAGCAATTTCCCCTTGCCTATGGGTAAATATTCATTTTGCTCTCGGGTTGCTGGTTCTTCCTCTTGCGATGCTTTTTACCCTTCCTTTTTTAGATAAAAGAACCAAAAGTTGGTCAAGCGTAATTTCTTATGGTCTATGGGCGTTTATATTTGTGAAGTTTCTGTTCAAAACCTGAGCGGCGTGCTTGCAAAATAATACCTTTGCAAAGGTTATTTTTGCAATATGAAATTTGGGGTAATTACCTTTCCGGGTTCGAATTGTGATCAAGATATGATCTATGTATTGTCTCAAGTATTGGGGCAGAAGGCAGTTTCACTATGGCATAAAGACCATGACCTAAAAGGAGCGGATGTGGTTATTTTACCGGGTGGTTTTTCCTATGGAGACTACCTGAGGTCCGGTGCAATTGCTAAGTTTTCACCTATTATGAACGAGGTCGTGGATCATGCCCGACGCGGAGGAATTGTTGTAGGAGTATGTAACGGATTTCAAATACTAACCGAGAGCGGTCTTTTGCCGGGTGCCCTTTTACACAACGAAAAACGAACCTTTCTGTGCAGAAACACTTACATAACGCCTACGACCACCTCCAGTTTCCTGAGTTCCTCGATGAAAAAAGGGGAGGCCTACAAAATACCTATTGCTCATGGAGAAGGGCGTTATTATGCAGACGATGCAACCCTAGCAAAGCTGCAAGATGAAAATCAAATCATTTTTCAGTACTGCAGGGCTGATGGGAAGGTTACCCAGGAATTTAACCCGAACGGGTCTTGCTTGAACATCGCTGGAATTACCAACGCTGGAAGAAACGTGTTCGGAATGATGCCCCATCCAGAACGTGCTTCCGACATTGATTTGAAAAATACGGATGGCAGGTTGCTTTTTGAATCTCTTTTAAGCATATCGGTATAATGAATGTGTTATTGCTAGGATCAGGTGGACGCGAATCGGCTTTAGCTTGGAAATTAGCTCAAAGTTCCATGCAAGACCAACTCTTCATTGCCCCAGGAAATGCGGGAACACGGCCATGGGGCAAAAACGTTCCCATGAATATCCTTGACTTTGAAGCGGTTAAAACGTTCGTTCTTGCAAATAAAATCGATTTGGTATTTGTCGGTCCTGAAGAACCCCTGGTGCTTGGTATCGTAGACTATTTCCAAAGCGATGACGAATTGCGCTCAATTGGAATTATTGGTCCTTCCAAAGCCGGGGCGCAACTTGAGGGAAGTAAGTCATTCGCTAAGGAATTCATGCACCGCCATCGGATTCCCACGGCAAAATTTGGAAGTTTCTCCCTTGAAACCTTGCGAGAAGGGATCGCTTTTCTTCGGGAAATGAAGGCTCCGTATGTGTTGAAAGCAGACGGATTAGCCGCAGGAAAAGGAGTCCTCATTTTGGAACAGCTGGAAGAAGCCGAACTCGAATTGACGAACATTCTGCTCGATGAAAAATTCGGGGCAGCGGGTAAACGGGTAGTAATAGAACAATTTTTAAGCGGCACTGAATTATCGATGTTTATCCTTACCGACGGTTCTTCCTTTAAAGTTCTTCCTGAAGCGAAAGACTACAAGCGCATTGGGGAAAGAGATCAGGGGCCAAATACCGGAGGCATGGGAGCTGTTTCACCCGTTCCATTTGCAGATGCTGGTTTCAAGGATAAGGTCCTCAACCAAATAATCATCCCCACGGTTAAGGGACTCAGTCAAGAAGGAATTGACTATAAAGGGTTTATTTTCTTTGGCCTTATCAATGTTAAAGGCGACCCTTATGTTATAGAATACAATTGCCGGTTGGGAGACCCGGAAACGGAAGTTGTTGTACCGCGCATTAAATCCGATTTGCTCGATCTTTTGGAGGGAGTCGTGACCAACACTTTATCGGAAAGGGATATTCAATTTACCGAGCTCTCAGCAGCAACCGTTATGATGGTCTCAGGCGGTTATCCAAACCATTTTGAAAAAGACAAAATTATTTACGGATTAAATGCTGTTACCGATTCGCTGGTTTTTCACGCCGCGACAAAATCCGATGGACCAAAAATATTAACCAATGGCGGCAGAGTATTGAGCGTTACTTCCTATGGAAAAAATATAGAATTGGCGATAGCAAAAAGCTATGAATCGATTTCAAAAATTTCATTTGATCAAGCTTATTATCGCACAGACATTGGCAAAGATTTAACCTGATGGGAGAAAACGTTTACCTGACTTTATTTGTCCTCTCACTGATTGGCTCTGCTTTCTTTTCGGGGATGGAACAGGCATTCCTTTCATCCAACCGTCTGCGCGTCGAGGTAGAACGGGGTAAAGGCAGTTTGCAAGGAAAAATTAACGCCTTCTTCTACCGAAATCAATCAACGATGATTGCCATGATGCTGCTGGGTAACAACATTTCGCTCGTAATCTACGGAATAACCTTCGGTCATCTATTAATAGGAGATACGAAGCAACTTTGGGGGGTACACAGCGAAATTTTTGTTCTTGTGATGCAAACCATCCTTTCCACTTTACTTGTTCTAATCGGAGCTGAATTTTTTCCAAAAGCCATCGCATCCATTAATCCAAATCGAATTCTAAACATAGGAAGCATTCCCTTAGCCATTGTTTTTGGCATTTTGTACCTGCCCACCCAGTTAATCCTGGTAACAAGTTTGTTGCTCCTTAAAATAACTGGCTCTAAAATGAAATCCTCAAAAAAGGTTTTCTCTAAAATTGATTTGGAACACTACGTAGATGAAATTAATTCGCGCATCTCCCCCGAACAAGAACTCAAGCACGAAATGGTTATCTTGAAAAACGCCTTGGAATTTAGCCAAGTTAAGGCCCGCGATTGCATGATTCCTCGAACAGAAATCGTTGCGGTGGAATTGGAAGAGACGGTGCAAAACACCCTAAATTTGTTCATCGAGCGGGGGCTGTCAAAAATCATAGTGTACCGCGGTTCTATCGATAATATCATCGGCTACGTTCATTCGTTTGATTTTTTCTCCAAGCCCGATAGCATCAAGTCGATTCTAAAACCGATAGGATTTGTCCCGGGAGTGCGATCAGGAAAGAGTCTTTTGGAAAATTTTTCGAAGCAGACGGGAAATATCGCAGTTGTAAACGACGAATACGGAGGCACAGCAGGAATCATAACCTTGGAAGACGTTATTGAAGAAATTTTTGGCGACATCATCGACGAACATGACAAAGAGGATTGGCTGGAACAAAAAATTAGCGACGCAGAATATTTATTCTCGGGGCGTGTAGATATCGACTATTTAAAAGAAACCTACGACATCCCTTTGCCTGAGTCCGATGAGTACGATACGCTAGCAGGGCTAATTATTCACCACCTGGAAAGAATTCCTGAACTTAATGAAACCTTGGAACTGGAGCCCAATGTTACCTTGATCATAGAACAAGCAAGCGAGCGTAGGATTGAAAAAGTACGCATCCTACTCACCTAGATGAAATTATCGAGTCAACCCTTTGCTGCTGTCATCTTCGACATGGATGGGGTATTGATTGATTCCGAACCTTTGTGGAAAATTGCGATGTATGAGGTATTTGAGCCCCTAGGTGGTCGTCTTGAAAAAACCGATTTTCAGCAGACGGTGGGATTGCGTATTGATCAGGTGGTGCATCATTGGAACCTCATCCATAATTGGAAGCTAACCGATGAGAAGAGGATTGTGCAGGCAATCATGGCCCGAATGATAGCATTGATTCGAGAAAATCCTTTTGCGCTTGAAGGTGTATACGAAATATTGCAGTACCTGAACAAGCAAAAAATTCTTGTTGGATTGGCTACGTCTTCCCCCGTAGTCTTGCTTGAGGCGGTGCTGGATGCATTACAACTGCGCCCTTATTTTCAGGCCTTGCATTCCGCTGAGCACCTAACCTATGGAAAACCTCACCCGGAGGTTTACTTACAAGCGGCAAAAACATTGCAACTGCGACCAAGCGAGTGCCTGGTCGTGGAGGATTCCTTAAACGGAGTCATCTCCGGAAAATCAGCCGGAATGACCGTAGTCTGTATTCCCGAAAAAACCCATCAAAGCAATCCTAAGTTAATCCTGGCAGATTACCATTACACATCGCTTGCCGAGTTTTTGGAAATCTTACGGACTGAAAACAGCGTCGAGTCGATCGGATAGGTTGAAACCCTAACCAAGGGAAAAACCTTCACAAGCGCATTTTACGATCAGCTTTAGGAATTAATTCATTATTCTTTAGGGAATCCTTATTGCTTTTCTTCCTCCCAAATCTTAATTTTGCAACATTGTTGCATTATACTCAGTGAGCTTTAGATGGTACCATTAACATTTGAGCAGTGGAAACATTGCATCGCCATAGATTGCGGAATACCCTTGTCCAAAGCGTTTATTCAAGAGCGTCTACAGGTATATCAAAACAAGCAGAACCCTGAAACAAAAAAATTCACCCTGCTATACGGAGAGCAGCACCTCAACAACATCATTCCATGGTTGCAACAAATTGCCTAACCCACCAAAAGGGATACTTGGCTTTTTTTCCAATTTATGTCAGTGGAAAAACACCCTTTAAAACCTCAAAGTCTATTATCTTTGAAACTGAAACCCTATTGGTCAGGAAATTATTCTTTATATAAAATGTTGAACCCTCAGGAAATCTTGAAAAAAAATTCCTTTCGCGTGACTCAACACAGGTGCGAGGTGCTTACCTATTTTATACAGTCAAAAATAGCCCTAAACCATCGCCAATTAGAATTAAAGTACCGCGGAACAATAAACCGTGTCAGTTTATATCGAATCCTTCATTCGTTTACCGAGAAAAAAATTTTATGTAAACTCATTGATTCTGTCGGCTCCGTGAGTTATGTACTCGATAAACATTCCTCTCAAAACGATTCGCATGTTCACCCTCACTATAAGTGTAAAACCTGTCACGACGTTGTTGAGTTGCCTGAATTACCAGCGGACTACAGAAGGGAACTTGAAAAATTAAACGTTCTGCAACTGAATATGCTGGCAGAAGGCATTTGTCAGGAGTGTCAGAAATCAATGAAATGATGATGAGTTTACACGTGTACAATACGCTAACTGGAAAAAAAGAGGTTTTCAAATCCATCGCAAAAAATGCGGTTGGAATGTACGTCTGTGGACCAACCGTTTATGGAGAACCTCATTTAGGCCACGCCAGGTCTTCCATCACTTTTGATGTCATTTACCGCTACCTTACGCACCTGGGCTACAAGGTCAGGTATGTTCGTAATATCACCGACGTAGGCCATCTAGAAGATGAACACAACGAAACAGGCGAAGATAAAATTGTAAAAAAAGCCCGCATAGAGCAACTCGAACCTATGGAAGTAGCACAACATTACACCAATGTATATCGACAAGCGATGCATGCTTTAAATATTATAGACCCTTCCATTGAACCGCTCGCCACGGGCCATATTCCCGAGCAAATCGAAACCATTGCCAAAATAATTGAAAACGGTTTGGCATATGAGGTTAACGGGTCTGTATATTTTGATGTGCAAGCCTATGTTCAACGCTACCATTATGGTCAATTATCCGGCCGCGTATTAGAAGAGCTCCTGGCCGCAAGCAGGGCGGATTTAGAGGGCACCAACGAGAAAAAATTTCATGCTGATTTCGCCCTGTGGAAAAAGGCAGGTAAGGACCACCTAATGCAATGGCAATCTCCATGGGGGAGAGGATTTCCCGGATGGCATATTGAATGCACTGCGATGAGCAGTAAGTATTTGGGAATCCCTTTTGATATTCACGGGGGTGGAATGGATTTAAAATTCCCCCACCACGAAGCGGAAATATGTCAAAGTTTAGGAGCCTATGATAAGCCTCCTGTTAACTATTGGCTGCATAATAACATGGTGACCCTTAATGGTCAGAAGATGGCGAAATCCAAGGGTAATTTTATTACGCTGAATGAATTGTTTAGCGGCAGCCACAGCCTATTGCAAAAAGCTTATTCCCCCATGACAATTCGCTTTTTTATCCTTCAGGCACACTATGGAAGCACGATTGATTTTTCCAACGAAAGTTTAATTGCAGCCGAAAATGCCTTGACAAAATTGGAAGAAAGTTATAAGGTCTTAGATTCATACTCTGCAGCTGCAACAAGTTCTGTTGATGAGGAAACCGAAAAGGAGGTTTTGGAAACCGTTGAAAGTTGTTACGAGGCCATGAACGACGATTTTAATACTGCAAAACTGATTGCCGCACTGTTTGGGTTCAGTAAAATCATTCATAAATTGACGGATCCTGTAAGACCTGTTCAAATAAGTGCCAAAAGTGTTGAAAAATTATCCGATACTTATCGCAGTTTCTGGAGAGATGTTTTGGGTATGCGGCCCGAAAATGCCAACTCGGAAAAAATCGATGACCTTCTCGGTATCCTCATCGAACTGCGACAACAGGCTAAAGACGACAAAAATTATTCGCACGCTGATCTTATTCGACAAAAATTGGAGCACCTTGGAATTCAATTGAAAGATGGTAAAGACGGTGCCACCTCGTATTTTTTGTAAATTCCTCGGAAACATAATGCTGTAAGCCAAAATCGAAAAAACCAAAAATTTCACGCCAAAGAACATGGCCATTGCAGACCAACTTCAACAAAAGATAAATTTCAAAACTAAGCCCTTAGGGTCACTTGGCACCCTTGAACAATTAGCTTTACAGATTGGAGTGGTGCAAAATTCCCTTTCTCCTGTTCTCAATAAGCCGACCATTGTAATTTTTGCGGGCGACCACGGGATAGCCAATGAAGGGGTAAGTGCGTATCCTCAAGCGGTTACCTTTCAAATGGTGATGAACTTTTTGCAAGGCGGTGCCGCCATCAATGTGTTTTCTGAACAGAACCAACTTGACCTAAAAATAGTGGATGCCGGAGTTAATTTTAAGTTTGAAGTCCATGCGCATTTGATTGATGCCAAAATTGGATTTGGCACTAAAAGCTTTCTTCGCCAAAAAGCAATGTCTCACGAAGAATTGGCTGAAAGTTTTGTGAAAGGGGACGAGATTGTTAACGGAGTCGCAAGCGATGGTTGTAATGTTATTGGGTTTGGGGAAATGGGCATCGGCAACACGTCAAGTGCGGCAATGATCATGAGTTACCTGTGCGATTTGCCCGTTGAAAAATGCATTGGCCGCGGTACAGGTTTGAACGATGAGCAAATGGCCCACAAACTTAAAGTGCTATCGGCCGCCCAAAGTTTTCACGGAAACATCGAGGACCCAAGAGAGGTATTGCAAACATTTGGAGGGTACGAAATAGCGCAAATGTGTGGGGCAATGCTTTCCGCCTATGAGAGAAACATGCTAATTCTCGTAGATGGCTTTATTGCATCCAGTGCCTTTTTAGTGGCAAATAAGATCAATCCATCCATTGTAACCAATGCGATTTTTTGTCATTTGAGCGATGAATTTGGCCATAAAAGTATTTTAAGTAAGCTTGGCGTCTCCCCCGTCTTAAGCCTCAACATGCGCCTGGGTGAAGGTACCGGTTGCGCACTTGCTTATCCTATTATTGAGAGTGCTGTTGCCTTCCTTAACAATATGGCAAGTTTTGAAAGCGCTGGGGTCAGTAACAAAGAAGCTTAATGAAAGAGGAAATTAGAATATTTTTTACGGCATTGATGTTTTACACAAGAATCCCCTGTCCCAAAAACATCGATCATTCCCCGGAGTACATCAATAAGGCTACGCGGTATTTCCCTTTAATTGGGTGGATTGTCGGAGGAATCTCATTCGCTGTCTTTTGGGTAAGTTCATTTTTATTTGACCCCACCTTATCGGCGGTATTTTCCATTCTTGCGGGCGTACTGGTGACAGGGGCATTTCACGAGGACGGTTTGGCCGATACCGTTGATGGTTTCGGCGGAGGTTGGACAAAGGCTAAGATTTTAGAAATTATGAAAGATAGTCGAATCGGCGCCTACGGGGTCATTGCATTGGTGTTTTTATTTGCGCTCAAATTCACTTCATTGACAAATTTATTGGTTGCCATGCCCAAGCACCACTGCCTTATTGCCCTTATCTTCATTTCTTACCATTCCTTATCCAGACTAACCGCCATTAATATTGTTTTTACCGCAACCTATACGCGGGAAGATGAAACCAGTAAAGCGAAGCCCATAGCAACGGCCCATGGTGTTCGAGAAATCGCCGGTTCTTATTTCTTCGGGTTGGTACCTTTAATCATGTTGTGCCTTTTTCAATGGCAATTTTGTTATGCTCTTCTTCCTTTGATCCTGCTTTTCTTCTTTTCAAAACGTTATTTTAACAAGTGGATTGAGGGCTACACGGGGGATTGTTTGGGAGCCGTTGAACAACTTGCTGAATGTGTCTGCCTCCTAGCGTTCTTAGCCATATGGAGATTCATGTAATTCGTCACACGCAGGTAGCTGTAGGGAAGGATACTTGCTACGGGCAAACGGATGTCCCTCTGGCTGATTCTTTTTCGAAGGAAGTTCAACAATTCAAAAAGCAACTTCCCTCCGATTTTGATGCTGTTTATTGCAGTCCTCTCGAAAGATGTAAAGATCTTGCCAAAGCACTAAGGTTGAATAATACGTTGTTTGAAAATGCTTTGATGGAAATGCATTTTGGAAATTGGGAAAATAAGAAATGGAACGACATAAACCAAGACGAACTCGATGCATGGATGGCTGATTTTGTTCATGTTTCGACCCCCAACGGAGAAAATTTATTGCAATTATTCGAGAGAGCTGAGCGTTTTTTGAATGCACTGCGAACGCGCTCTCACAAAAAGGTCCTGATCATAACCCACGCAGGTATAATAAGGTGTTTTTGGGCTTCATTATTAGATATCCCGCTTCAAAACGTTTTTAAAATTCCAATTGGTCACAACGAAATTTTTGTCTTTTCACTAAGCGCTAGTCAAAACACCGATAAGATTCTAAAACCCTACTAAAGGGGATGAATGAGGGGATTTTGGGATGTAAAATTTAAAATTCTCCTCCCCTGATAATTTTTTAACTGCCCTTGGAGAGACCGCTAATATTCTTAAATTTGCACCGCGAATTCATTGTTTTTGAAATTACAACCGCAAGTAGCTATGATTTTTATCTGCAGGAGTTACCTTATTGATGTCCCACCAAACGTGACCCAAATTTTGAAAAAACCAAAACTTAACCCATGGTATGTGATGGAAATGTCACCCACCTCTTAAGCAACCATTAACAACAACCTTTTGACGTATATCTTAATTGCTGAGTTAAAAAACTAAAATCACCCCCTCACCATCCTCCTTATAACACATTACTATGAAAGTCGGAATACCTTTAGAAATAGCCCCAAATGAACTGAGAGTGGCGGCAACCCCAAAAACAATCAAAAGATTACAAAAGCAGGGCTTTGACGTAAGGGTTCAAAAAGGGGCAGGGCATAAAGCAAATATTTCAGATGAAGGCTTTGTTGAGGCGGGTGCACAGCTGGTTGAGACTGCACAGGAAATCTATCAAGGTTCGGACATTGTGCTAAAAGTAAAAGAGCCGAGCCTGGAAGAAATTAGTTTAATGAAACCGGGATTGGTGCTCTTAAGTTATCTATGGCCAGCACAAAATGGTCATTTAATGGAGGCCCTGGCAAAACAACAAGTCAATGCCGTTGCCATGGACTCTATTCCCAGGATTTCCAGAGCTCAAAAAATGGATGTTCTGTCTTCGATGGCAAATATCGCGGGCTACCGATCCATTATCGAAGCATCCTTCTATTTCGGAAGGTTCTTAAACGGGCAAATAACGGCCGCAGGGAAAGTGGAGCCGGCAAAAGTATTAGTTATCGGAGCCGGTGTTGCCGGGTTAGCCGCCATAGGGGCTGCAAATGCCTTGGGAGCAATCGTTCGGGCTTTTGACACCCGAAAAGAAGTTGCCGAGCAAATAGCATCGATGGGTGCCGCATTTCTCACCGTTGAAATTGACGAAGATGGTGCCACATCATCCGGATACTCAAAAGAAATGAGTCAAGAGTTTATTGAGGCTGAAATGAACTTATTTCTCGAACAAGCAAAAGAGGTAGACATTATCGTCACAACGGCCCAAATACCCGGAAGGGAAGCGCCGAAGCTAATTATGGATTACCATGTTAAGGCGATGAGGCCCGGTTCAGTGATTGTCGACTTAGCGGCCTCAACCGGGGGAAATTGCGAATTAACGAAAAATGGGGAGGTTTACACCACGGAAAACGGGGTTATCATTATCGGCAAGTTGAACCAACTTCCCAACCAGGCATCTCAACTTTACGGAAATAACCTCTGCCATTTATTGGACGATATGGGGAAGGCTGAAAAATTCGCCATTGATATGGAAGACGCCATAATTTCGCGAGCAATGGTCACTTATAACGGGAAAATTAATTGGCCGCCGGCCCCTCTGCAAGTAAGTCCAAGCGCGGGAGGAGCGGAAAAGAAGACGGCGCCAAACCCAGACGATATTAGAAGAAAAGAAATAGAGGCCGCCAAGAAAGCTACCATGTCGACGGTGATTGGGCTTTCTGTAGTTGGGCTGTTATTGCTTTTTGTCGGTAAATTTGCCCCCCCCTCTTTCATACAGCATTTCACGGTTTTTGTTCTCGCCATATTCGTTGGATGGCAGGTCATCAATAACGTCACCCATGCATTACACACCCCCCTTATGGCGGTAACTAACGCCATCAGCGGAATAATCGTAGTAGGTGGCTTATTGCAAACCAAAAATGACTTGAGCAATACCATGACCATTATCGCCTCAATTGCAATACTGGTTGCATCCATCAATATTGTTGGAGGATTTTTAGTTACGCACAGGATGTTGAACATGTTTAAAAAATAAGCTGCATAATTATGTTGATTATAAAAGAAGAAATTCAAACGACCGCCTACCTGTTCGCCTGCGTGCTCTTTATTTTGAGTTTGAGCGGGTTATCTTCGCAAGAAAGCGCAAAGCGAGGTGTCTTGTATGGAATTGTGGGAATGATGGTGGCGGTATTGGCTACAGTTTTGGGCGAGAAGGTTGAAGGGCACATTTTTATCATCATTTCATTATTAATTGCTTCCGTTATTGGAGTAATTGTAGCCCGAAAGGTTGAAATGACTGCCATGCCTCAATTGGTCGCTATCTTGCACAGTTTTGTTGGGCTGGCAGCCGTTTTGGTCGGTGTAGGATCGTACCTTGACCCGCCTTCCCAACAAATGCATGGAGTGGAACATAGTATCCACCTTGTCGAAGTTTTCGTAGGAGTTTTCATCGGTGCAATCACTTTTACCGGCTCCATTATTGCCTGGGGTAAACTTGATGGTAAAGTTCAAAGTAAGCCCTGGAACTTTCGAGGTTTGCAGTGGATGAATCTCAGTTTATTCCTTTGCTGCACCGCTTTAGGAGTCCTCTTTTATTCTGCCAATAATACCTCGCAAGGCATGCCCTATTTGTTAATCATGACGGGTATTGCCAGCTTTATTGGAGTGGTTCTCGTAATGGCAATCGGAGGCGGTGATATGCCTGTGGTTGTTTCCATGCTGAATTCGTATTCGGGGTGGGCGGCCTCAGCCGCTGGATTTATGTTGGGTAATGACCTATTAATTGTTACCGGTGCGCTGGTAGGAAGCTCAGGTGCGATATTATCAATGCACATGTGTCATGCGATGAATAGGTCGTTTATCTCCGTAATCTTTGCGAGTGGCGGCAGTAGCTCGAGCCAAAGTGGTGAGAAAAAGGCAATGGAAGGGGAAGTAACAGCCATAAATCACGAGGAGGCCTCACAACTTTTGAGCGAGGCTAAATCAGTAATTATCGTGCCCGGCTATGGTATGGCCACGGCAAAGGCCCAATACCTGATCTACGAACTGGTTCAAAACTTGCGTAAAAAGGGGAAGAACGTAAGATTCGCCATACATCCCGTCGCCGGACGCCTACCTGGTCATATGAACGTGCTATTAGCTGAGGCGAGCGTTCCTTACGACATCGTTTTCGAAATGGACGAAATCAATGACGACATGCCAGATACCGACGTGGTTATGGTGATTGGTGCCAACGACGTTGTGAATCCAAGTGCGCAGGACGATCCGTCGAGCTCCATCTATGGAATGCCGGTAATTGAAGTTTGGAAGGCAGCGAAAGTTATAATTTTGAAAAGAGGCATGAGCGCCGGTTATTCAGGAGAAAACAATCCGTTGTTTTACAAAAACAATGCGGAAATGCTTTACGGTGACGCAAAATCGAGCGTTGAAAAGTTGCTGAGCCATTTAAATTAGAAATAACCCCAACACGGTTTAATTTCCCCATCTGCTGCGGCCCAACTTAACGACAATTCAGGAGGATTGATACCTTTGTATAAAAATTAAACTCCTTGGAAGATTCGTTCGATTACCGAAGCCAATCTGAAAATTCAGATCAAGAGTACGACAAAGTACTGCGCCCAAAAACACTGAGCGATTTCGCCGGACAACCCGCCATTGTTGAAAACCTACGCGTTTTTGTGGAAGCGGCAAAATTGCGCAGCGAACCGTTGGATCATGTCCTGTTACACGGGCCTCCTGGGCTAGGAAAAACAACACTTGCCAGCATCATTGCCCATGAAATGGGCGTAGCCTTCAAAGTTACCAGCGGCCCCGTTTTGGATAAACCCGGTGATCTTGCCGGTCTTCTAACGAACTTAAATGCAGGGGATGTCTTATTCATTGACGAAATTCACCGTTTAAGCCCGGTAGTGGAAGAATACCTTTATTCCGCCATGGAGGACTACGCTATCGATATTTTATTAGACAGCGGACCCAATGCGCGCACCATTCAAATCACCCTCAACCCTTTTACGCTTATTGGTGCAACTACTCGCAGCGGACTGCTTACTTCGCCCCTAAGGGCACGTTTTGGTATAAACTCGCGACTTGAGTACTACGATGCACAAACCTTAACCCACATTGTGGACCGCTCTTCGAATTTGTTGGATATTCCCATCAACGAAACTGCAGCCTACAAAATTGCAAGCCGAAGCCGGGGCACCCCGCGAATTGCCAACGCCCTTCTGCGAAGGGTGCGTGACTTCGCTCAAATCAAAGGCACCGGCACCATCGACGATGACATCACCGAAATAGCGCTGAAGGCCCTGAATGTCGACGAAAATGGACTCGATGACATGGATCTTCGCATTCTTAAAGTGATTTTGGATAAGTTTAATGGAGGACCTGTCGGATTGACCACCATCGCCACCGCCATCGGCGAAAACGCAGGTACTCTGGAAGAAGTTTACGAACCCTTCTTAATTCAGGAAGGCTTTTTAATGCGAACTCCTAGGGGTAGAAAAGTCACCGAAAAGACCTACAAACACTTGGGGCGCGACCTCGGTTATTTTCAGGGTGGGTTGTTTTAAGCATGAACGCGGATCGCTATAAATCGTTCATAAAAAACAAAGCGGCTGAACTCGGTTTTTTCTATTGCGGTTTCTCTCAAGCGGGCTTTCTTGAAGACGAAGCCCCCAAACTCGAACGCTGGTTAAAAGAAGGGCGACAGGGTAAAATGTCGTACATGGAAAACCACTTTGATAAACGGCTCAACCCAAAACTTTTAGTGGAAGGATCCAATAGCGTTATATCTTTACTGATTAATTATTTTCCGACTGCTTCCCCACCCCAAACATCGCCAAAAATCTCAAAATATGCCTACGGGGAAGATTACCATACTGTCATTAAAGACAAATTAAAAACCCTTGTTTTTGCAATGCGGGAAGAAATTGGGGATATCCAAGGAAGAGTTTTCGTCGACTCTGCGCCTGTTATGGATAAAGCTTGGGCTAAAAAGGCAGGCTTAGGATGGATCGGTAAAAACACCAATTTAATCCATCCAAAAGAAGGCAGTTTCTTTTTTATCGCAGAACTTATTACGGATTTAATCTTTTCACAGGACCCACCCCTCCCCGATTATTGCGGTACGTGTACCCGCTGTTTGGACGAGTGTCCAACTCAAGCCCTAACAGCCCCCTACGAAATTGATGCATCGAAATGCATTTCCTATTTGACCATCGAATTGAAGGAACAGCATTTGCCCGAAGAATTTAGGGATAAAATGGAAAATTGGGCTTTTGGCTGTGATATCTGTCAGGATGTTTGCCCCTGGAATAAATTTTCAAAGGCCCATCAGGAACAGCGTTTCGAACCCGCCTTTGAATTCCTCGACCTCGACTTAGCAACCTGGGAAACGGTCCAAGAGAGTACCTTTCATTCTTGGATGAAAAATAGCGCCATCAGCCGGACAGGATACGAAGGCTTAATGCGTAATCTGCGTTTTTTAAAACCCGCAGAAAAGCCCTAACTTTGTCCTGTGTCCGGTTCAACCTTTGGTAAAGTATTTCAACTCACCACCTTCGGGGAATCTCATGGCCCAGCCATAGGGGGAATTATCCAAGGCTGTCCCTCCGGATTAAGCATTAATTTGGCTAACATTCAAAGGGCTCTAGACCGAAGAAAGCCCGGCTTAACTGCGGCCAGTAGCCCAAGAAAAGAACAGGACCTCGTTCGAATCCTCTCCGGAATTTACGAGGGTAAAACCCTCGGAACTCCAATAGGGTTTGTTATTGAAAACAGGGATGTACAATCCAAAGATTATGAAACATTTAAGGAGTCGTATCGCCCATCTCATGCCGATTACAGTTATGATCAAAAATATGGCCACCGAGATCCAAGGGGCGGAGGACGGTCGAGTGCACGAGAAACAGCGTGCAGAGTCGTAGCCGGTGCTTTAGCTGAACAAATCTTAGAAAAAGTAGGGGTTCGATTTTCCTGTTATGTAACCCAAATCGGGCCTTTCAAAATGGAACAAGAAGGCTTTTACCCTACTGAGGTAATCGAAGAGTCAATTGTACGCTGCCCCTCTCCCGATGCTTCTCAACAAATGGTGCAACATATCGACAACGTGAAAGGGGAAGGCGATACATTAGGGGGTTGTATTCGCGGAATTATTGAAGGAGTGCCCGCGGGGTTGGGCGAACCGGTATTCGATAAACTACATGCCTCACTGGGTAAAGCTATGTTGAGCATAAATGCTGTGAAAGGTTTTGAAATAGGCAGTGGGTTCAATGCCGCCAGTATGAAAGGAAGCGAACACAATGATCTCTTTGAGAAGGATTTTACAACAAAAACCAATTTTTCGGGTGGGATTCAGGGAGGCATTTCCAACGGCATGCCCATTTCCTTTAGAGTCGCCTTTAAACCTGTGGCGACCTTAATGCAAAAACAAACCACAGTTTCCAAAAAAGGGGAACTTTTAACCCTTGATCCCAAAGGTCGGCACGATGTCTGCGTCGTTCCACGCGCAGTTCCTATTGTACAAGCCATGGCCGCACTTGTAATTCTGGACGCATACCTGGAAAATAAAACCTTAAATTTTAATTAACCCTCATGCTACAACGAGTCCAAAACCTATATTTCGGCTTAGCAATCATCTTGTGGAGTTTCTTTTTTTCAGGAGCAAGTATTATAAAAATGGAGCATGCAGCCACGAAAACCAAGGAATACATCTCCATTTTCGGGTGTAAAACGTTTCAAGTAATCCAAGGAAAAGAGAGTTTGGTAAAAGTAACGCATCAACCAATTTATGTTTTATGCGGGTTGATGATTACGCTCGTATTCTTGACTTTGATGCGCTATAAATCGCCCAAAAAACAATTGAGTTTAGCGCGCATTACCCTGCTATTAAATGCAGGGCTATTACTTGCCTTGGTTGTTTGGAGTACCTACCTGTTCGCGTCGTCGCCTGCAACATCGAATAATTCGTTGAGCATTGGATATTACCTTCTTTGTATTACTGTTCCCTTAAGCTTTTTCGGGTACCGAGGTGTTTTGCGCGATAAAATGTTACTGGACTCCATGGACCGACTCCGATAAGCAACTCTATGAACGTACTTTCCGTTGAAAAACTCAGCAAATCCTTCGCAGAAAAGTCGTATTTCAAAATGTAACCTTTAGTCGAGCGAAAACTCAGTTACAAGGAACAAATCGAATTAAAAACCTTGGAAGCGGAAATCGCCCATATGGAACTCGATAAAGAACGCCTCACCCAGCAACTTTCCGAAGGAGCGCTCAGCAACGAGGAGTTGATGAAAATTGGGGATGATTTAAGTCAATTGGTGCAAACCTTAGACGAAAAGTCTAATCGCTGGCTTCTGCGAGCAGAATTTTGATAGGCAAGAGGCTAGGCCCCTGATCTTTTTAGAAACAAATCCATTCATTAGGCGCCTGTTTTCAGACCGATAAGATGAATAGCTGTTCAGGTTTCTTTTGTAATTTTACCTATGCATCAAAAAATTCTGGCATTCGTACTGATGTGCGCTGCACTAATCCCCGGCTTTGCACAATTGGAAATGAACGTCAAGCCAAGCCCTAAAAAAAGAGAACAGCTCAAGGCGCCAACACAAGTATGCTTGGAGGCATTTTCATTCAACAGCCAACGCCTCCTTACCCCCAATCCTGATTTTCTCAACACACCCCTCGGTGAAAGGGCCAACGAAGTTCCTTTACGTCTTTGGTCGTACGGTTTAGGCTTGCAAACGGGTCTTGGAAGGTGGTTTCGCTTGGATGTTGGGCTACATTTTATACAAAACGGTGAACGCTATGCCTACTCGGATTCCCAAAGCGACAGCACCTATCGTTACGAAAACCGCTACCGATACATCGGCATGCCCTTGTCCTTGAATATTCATTGGGGGGATGCCTTTAAAGTTTTTGCTGGGCCGGGAATTACCCCTATGATTTTCAACCAATTTGTGAAAAATACCCAATGGACCACCACCTTAGGTTCAAAAAAAGACGAAAAACTGAGAGAAAAGAACAACGAATACGCCTCATCGGCTTTTGAGGTATTTGGACAAATGGGGGTTCAATGGCTCGCGAAAAACGGTTGGGGCGGAATGTTGAAGGTGGTATACCGAAAACAAGTAAGCAACACCTATTCTAAATACAACGAAGCGATTCATTCCACTTACGGATGGGGATTCGGTTTTGGAATTACTAAAAAACTCTCATGAAAAGCAAGCAACTTATCGACTATTTAGAAGGGCGTTTCCCTTTGTACTTGCAGGAAAGCTACGACAACAGCGGACTGCAAATCGGTGACCTTGAACAGGAAGTCAAAGGGGTGCTGATAGCGCTTGATTGCACTGAAGAAGTTGTCCGAGAGGCGCTAAAAACAGGTTGCAACACCCTGGTTACTCACCATCCTTTGCTTTTTAAAGGAATCAAGCGCATCGGCAACCAAAATGCTGTCGAGCGTATCATTACCACTTGCATTAAAAATGATCTTTTAGTTTATGCAATTCACACGAATTTAGACAACCACGGGGAAGGAGTCAATAAAAAGATCAGCGACCGATTGGGGTTGATCAATATCCGTGCTTTGGTACCCGTAAAAGGTAGCCTTTATAAACTCACGGTTTTCACCCCGTTGGATGACGTTGAAAAGGTTCACAAGAATCTGTGTACAGCGGGAGCGGGAGCCATTGGCAATTATTACGGTTGCAGTTTTCAAAGCCGCGGCACGGGAACCTTTACCCCCAACAACAAGGCCAATCCCACCTTGGGTAAAGCAAACATTCCACAGAGGGTTGAAGAAGTGAAAATGGAATATTTGGTTCCAAAGCACCTTATTGGAGCGGCCTTAAACGCCATGCATCAATCCCATCCCTACGAAGAAGTTGCCCACGACCTGGTTTTGCTCGAAAACACCGACCGTAATTTGGGCAGCGGAATGATCGGAGAATTACCCGAAGCCATGAGCGAACCGAACTTTTTAAACCTTTTAAAAATCGCCTTCCGTACAGGAGTTATACGAAGCACAGCACCATTAGGTAAGCCTGTTAAACGGGTGGCCGTTTGTGGGGGCAGTGGAAGCTTTCTTTTGAAAGAGGCCATCCAACAGGGAGCCGATGTATTTGTGTCGTCCGACTTCAAATACCATGATTTTTTTGAGGCTGAAGGCAAAACGATGGTTGCCGACATCGGGCATTATGAAAGCGAGCAATATACTCAAGAATTATTGCTTGAAATTATTAAGGAAAAATTTCCTAACTTTGCAGTCCGAATAACTGAACATAATACAAATCCGATAAATTTTCTGTAACTATGGCTACTGCAAGCAAGAAAGAAATCACGATTGCCGACAAGCTTGATGCGCTATTTGCCCTTCAGCAGATAGATTCTGAAATCGATAGAATTCGTACGATTCGTGGAGAATTGCCTTTAGAAGTTCGGGATTTAGAAGATGAGATCGGTGGTTTGGAAACGCGTTTCAACAAAATCAATGAGGAGCTAAAAGAGTTTCAAACGGAAATTGCAGATCGGAAAATAGCCTCAAAAGACGCAGAAACGTCGATCGCTAAATACAAGGAGCGACAAAACAACGTTCGCAATAACCGCGAATACGAATCCATTAGCAAGGAAATTGAATTCCAAGAATTGGAAATTAAACTTCACGATAAACGAAGCAAAGAAGCCAAGGCCAACATTGAGTTTAAAACGGAACTGTTGAACGAGGTGAGCGAGAAATTAAATTCCAAAAAAGAAGACCTATCGGTAAAACAAACCCAATTGGACGCCATTATCAGCGAAACGCAAATCGAGGAGGACAAATTGTTGGCGGATTCTGACAAAGCAAAAGCGAAAATAGAAGAGCGATTAGTAAGTGCCTACTTACGACTGCGCAACAATTCGAAAAACGGTTTAGCGGTAGTGCAAGTATTGCGTGACGCATGCGGAGGTTGTTTCAATAAAATCCCACCTCAACGGGTATTGGACATCCTTACGAAAAAGAAGATTTTAGTATGCGAGCACTGCGGACGTATTCTGGTTCCGGAAGTCGCTACCGAGAACGCTTAAAAATCGGAACGGTCGAGCAAGGCTCTCCGAACATCAAACTTTTTACATAGGGTTTTAACTCCATAACGAGGCGCGTAAGGGCGTATTCTTGATCCAAGAGTTTGGCGCAACCTTTGACAATAACACGTTGGTCTTGAAACGCGGTTTTATCCAAAGCAGCTAAGGCAAGGTTGATTCGGTAATGTTCCACCTCTTTGGCGGAACCTGCAACGACGTTTGAGGTAAAGGGTTCTAAGGCGGAAGCCACCAACATATAGGCCCAGGTGGGAACGATGGCATCGGTAGCGCAATGAATGCGCACCAAGGCATCTTGGTACGTGCTCCAGTCTTCGGTCGAAACCCAGGATCTAAAATCTTTTTCTTTTAAGACCAAGCCCTGCCAAAGTCGCGCACTCAAATCGATCTCCCGAAGTTCAACCTCGGGCAATAACTCGCCTAAATCCATTGGCAACAGGCCGCTTTCTTTCACTTTATTTCGAATGGGTTCCATTGGTGCAAAAATACGCAATGTTGGGCAAAAATGCGCCCTTACCAGCGCTCATGAAAAGGGAATAATCGTATATTCGTATATGCGCAACAAACCTGCGCTTATACACCCAAATAGGAATGCTTGAGGAAGGTTTATAGCGCTTATAAGCTAGTTAGCGGTCAGCATAAAAAACAGACGACAATGAAAAATAGACAAAATCAAAAATTAAAACTCCTTCTGACCGTAATAGCGGTTATGACAACACTTCTTTCATTTGGACAAGAGCAACAGAATAAAAAACCAACAGTTTTGCCCATTAATGAAGCAATTGACAAAGGACTTCTGGAATTAAAAATATCAGGTGCTTCCGACCCGAGAATCTTTCACGAAGTGGTTGATAGAGACGGTGTTCATTTCGGTAAGTGTATGGCAATCATATTAAAGAGCAATATTGATTCTCTTGTTTTACTCAAAATTGACTGTGGGACGGAGTTAATTCCTTTTGACACAACTTTCCAGACAATGATAGTGACAAAGACCGTTGAACTACCATTGTATCCTAACCAAACTTATGCAACAAGATTCTATGCTATGTGCGGACAAATCAACGATGGCCCGCCTTATATTGAATCAACATATAAAGTTGGAGAACTGTCTGACAGTAATACTGTGAAACTGGCCCAATATTTCGAAAAGAATTTTATTCAAAACATGATTGGCCAACACGCATTATGGGCATATACAGACGAAGCCGATTATAAAGAACTTGAAAAATACGGTGCAGACAGTTTAACAATTGCCTTAACTCAAAACATTCTTGATGACTTGTCAATAAGGACCACTTTGAATCCTGAAAAGCAAACAGAAGTAGCATTGCCTGACAACACCATTACAGTAAGTAAATATTTAATTTACGGCTCAGGGGGACTAGTTTTACTACTGTTGACAACGACCATATATTTATTAATTCGAAGAAGAAGGAATGATAAAATTAACACATAGGACAGAATGCCGAACCGCTAACAGCGCCTACCCAAAAGGCGGGTTTTCGTGTTCCAAAGACAGTTTGGTGGTTAATCAAACATTAGTTTTTCAAATCAAGTTTTGTGGTAAAAGTCCCGCCCTTCGGGTAGCTGCAAAACGTTATGGGCAAGTTTAAAAATTGTGAAAAAAAACTTTAGTTAAATCTTTGTCAATTCAATATAAATCCTTTCATTTGCATTACATAGTTAAAAAATATAAATCATATGCAAAATTCTGAATCATCATTGCTCAAGCGTGTGCTTGATGAGGTTAAAAATGCCGAAAGCAATGCGGCTAACACTACCGCTCATAGCGTTTATGTAAGTGGTGTTTTTGAAGAGAACAATGTTTTAAACCGTGTTCTTAACGAAGTGAAAAATGCTGAAAATAATGCTGCTAACACTACCGCTCATAGCGTTTATGTAAGTGGTGTTTTTGAAGAGAACAATGTTTTAAACCGTGTTCTTAACGAAGTGAAAAATGCCGAAAGCAATGCGGCTAACACTACCGCACACAGTGTTTATGTAAGTGGAGTTTTTGAAGAGAACAATGTTTTAAACCGTGTTCTTAACGAAGTAAAAAATGCTGAAAATAATGCGGCTAACACTACCGCTCACAGTGTTTATGTAAGTGGAGTTTTTGAAGAGAAATAATAAACAAATATAAAATCCAAAAAGCCACTCGAAAGGTGGCTTTTTTTTTTAACAAAATCAGAAATATGATGCTTCCGTTCAATAATGCTTTTAGAAAAAGCTACGAGGATGCTCAGTTAAAATTCATAGAGCCCGTTTTAAAGACTGCATATACTAATCCCAAAGAGTTAGATATTGCGGTACTGAATATAATGTCTCCAATTTCATTTTTGTTAGCATCTGAGCTAAAAAAATCAAAACCTGATGGCGATCTTATTCTTAGATGTATTGAAAAACTAAAACAAGACCCAATATCTTTTGGAGTAATTGACGATGACTTATTATTAACCCCAATTGATACACGCGGAGATCAAATAAATTTTCTTAAATCAAATGAAAATGAAAGGGCGTTATTATTAGAAAATATTAAAAAACTAAAGGTTACTTTGCCTATTAATTGGACAGATTTTATTTCAATTATAAATACAATAACCTTCGTTTCTGTAACTGGTAAAGAAGGATTACTTGAACATTTTTCTGGAAGTGACTCTGACAGATGGGGCGCAATGCATATGAGCAATAACATCGATTTATTAAATATTGCTGAATGCTTGACACACGAAGCATCACATCATTGGATGAATCTATATGAATTTTATACATCCGGTGAGTTTATTGAGGACGGTTGGTCTAATAATTCTTTCGTTTCACCATGGAGAAGAGATAAAAGGCCACTTATGGGTATATATCATGGTATTTATGTGTTCGCGAATGTGTTTATTGTATTACAATATTTGAATAATTTATATCAAAAAGATTGCGATAGATTGCACTATGTGGGGGCACAAGTTAAAAGGGGAATTGAAATTATAGAATTAAATAAAAAATATTTAAGTCCAAACGCATTAAAATTACTTTCAGATATTATTCAAATATTTGAAAGGGCTTATATAAAAACCCCTCAAGAGGTTCGTCATAATTTTTATCAAAAAATCATGAAAGAAGAAATAACTAAACAGCATTGAAAATGAAAGAAGAAGTAATTAAACGCATTTTTAACATAAATGGTACAACACTACAGATTAAACTAGATATTCTAGACGTGTACCTTGGTTACAGAAAAGGGGCTCGAATTCTTTGCCATATAAATGAACAAGTTGAAGAAATCACCAAAGAATTAATAACTGCAGAAATACAAATAGCTGTTGGAAAAGGTATGGTTACACAAACAGCTAATAGCGCCAATAATGTAAAAGATTATTTCGAAAATAATAGCGAAAATACAGAAAAGGTTGTCCCTTTTTATATTGCTAAGAATCAATATTATGCTGATAAACTTAGAGAAGCCGATGAAAGCAAAAACGATGTTGAGTTTGGAAAAATGTTAGATTATCCGGATTGTTGCATTAAAAAGGTAGGAGAATCCGGTCATGTACCTTCAATTATTGAATCATTTCATTATTTGCAAGAAAATGGAAAATTTAACGTCTGGACTTGGCCTGTTGCGATGATTGGTGATGCCTCACTTTTGGTGCATTATCCTTGTTCCTCAAAATGTCTAAAGTCAATGGATCTTGCAAAAAGACATTTCCAACTAATTACTAATTACGCTCCTGAAAATATTGTTACACGTGTCGAAAAGTACCATGCCTCTAATTATTCTTTAAATAAGGGAATAATTTGTATCAATGAAAAAAATGGTAGTCTAAGTCCATTAAATAACCTATATGAAATATCTTAATTTAAAAGATTCTTTATCTGAATGTGAAATTAATCCCCGATTCTCAATTGATATTGCCTCAGTTGCTGAAGGAGTCAGAGATTTTGGTTTGATTCACATCGAAATCTATCAAAAAGAGAAAACGATTGAAATTCTTCAAAAATCAAATTGTAAAATCATAAAGTTCAGAGATTTAAAATTTACAAAAGATCCCGAATCAAGAGAAGGAATGTTGTATGATATAAAGGATCGTGAAAAGCCAACTCACTGTGAAATCTGGTATTGTAGGATAAGTAAAGAAATAGATCCAAATTTTGATCCTTTTATAAATCCTGGAAAGTTTTTGGGATATCCAAAATGTTGCGTTTCAAAATATGAAAGCACATATGGAATGGGGCTCTTTTACAAAGAATATCTATTTAGTAATAATAAGATAAGATACAACGAGATAAATAGATTGTGTACTTTATTTTTTCCAAATCTTCTCATGCCTGATTTCTTCCCTTGTTCATTATCTTGCGAAGAAGCTAAAGAGTTTAGTTTAAAAACACAATCAATAATTAATCTTATTTATACAAAAGAAGAAATTAAAGAGACCTACTGCTATAAACTAGCACCGATACTATTGACATCTGAGAAACTATACTGCTTTCCCAATTTTAAGTTGGAAAATCAAAGGCTAACTCTTATAGTGGATAATTTAACTCAATTTGTAAATCTTAGGAGTGTTTTAGATACGAAATATTGGCCTTCAATTGACGGCAAGAATTTGTTAGTTAATTTCAAAAATATAGAAAACACAGAAAAACTTTTCATTGAATCTAATGGTATTGTAGAGGAATTAAAATTTGAATTAATATGATAAATGGTGTTATTCAGGATAATGAATTGGAAAATATTTGGGCAATAATTAAAGATGAAAATGCTCAAATAAGAAACTACCTCATGCAAAGGGATGGAAATTTCCATTTTGATTCTTTTCGAAAAGAAGTATGGTTGGAACAAATTTTTAATAGATTTTCACTTCATAATATTGAGAATAACAAGGATTCATTAACTAAAGCAGAGGAAATAACAACTGATCTAATTAAGCATTTAGATATAAGCTTGGACATTATAAAAGAATCAAAATCTATAGAGTTTCTATTACAATTTATTTTTCATCCAGATTATGACTCTTCAGGAGGCTTAAGAGTAGGATTCAAATCCATTGAAGAATATAACTTGTTTATTGAAAACTTTAGAAAAGCACTTAGCCTCATTAATCAAACAGATACTGATGCTTATGATATGATAAAAAATAATTTGAAAGCTATTTGCCCCGTTTTTTCTGTTAATCCCTTAAAAAAAGGCGATGTGATTTCACTCAGCCTTGACTATTGCAATGGTGTTATATTTTATTCTCATGCTCCTTTTATACTTGTGGCTGAAACATTAATACATGAGACACGGCATAATGTTCTGAATTTGACACTTAAGAAGGTAAATTATTTAAAAAATCATGATTTCAAAATAAAAACACCCCTACGTGAAGATTTAAGACCTATGCTTGGTTTGTTTCACCAAGCATATGTTCTTTGTGGTCTTACAACTTTTTATAAAAAATTATTGGAAAAAGAACCGTACAATCAAATGATAAATGTCCAAAAGCGTTATAATATCCATCTAAATGATTATGTCAAGGCAGTTGATACCATTAAAGATAATCATTGCAATTTGACTAATGACGGGAAAAAATTATTAAATGAACTGCTCTTTGAGATAAAAAAACATGGATAAATATTTTAACACCCTAATATTAAAGTTTGCAAGCCCTTGTAATTTGAATTGTACTTATTGTTATGAGTATAATACAGGGGATGATTCATGGAAGAAAAAACCAAAATTTATTTCAGCCGAAAACGCTAAAATCTTAAATTATCGAGTAAGAGAATATTTAATTGATTCTGGGTTACAGAAAATTAATATTGTATCTCATGGTGGGGAACCTTTGCTTCTGGGTGCTCAAAAATTAGATGAAATCTTTTCCATAATAAAAGATGGCATTGAGGATAAAATAAATTTCGGCATGCAAACTAATGCTGTATTAGTAAATACAGACATTATCGATGTTCTAAAAAAGCATAACGTAAAATGTGGTGTTTCGATTGATGGAAATTCACAACATAATAAATTCCGCGTTTATCATAACGGAAAATCGACATATGAAGATACTATCAAGGGATATAATTTGCTTTATAAGAATGATCTAGTAGCAGGAATTCTTTGTGTAGTCGACTTCGAAACTAATCCAGAAGATGTACTAAATAGTCTTTGCGTACTTAATCCTCGCCAATTAGATTTATTACAACCATTTTTTAATCATGATCACCCACTGGGATCCGACAAGTTAGGAGATCTTTTTTATAGTTGGTTTGCTACTGCCTTTGATTATTACATGCATAAACCTGAGTGGCACCACATTCAAGTTCGCATATTTGAGGCTGCTTTATTTTCAACATTAAGTAAAAAATCAAATTCTGATTGGTTTGGTGGCCCACATGGAAACTATCTAGTCATTGAAACAGACGGAAATTATGACATTTTGGACCACCTAAAATCTATTGGTTCTTTTGGAAAACAAATATCCAATTTAACTATGAATTTGAATGACTCAACTTTTATTTCGGCTAATGAGCAGGTTCATAACGTGTATAAAAAATACAATATTAAATCGCCCCCAGATCCTTGCAGTATTTGTATTCAAAAAGAAAAATGCGGTGGTGGTTATTATCCGACAAGGTACAGCTCAAAAAATAAATCTTTAAATAATCAATCAGTTTATTGTAAAGGATTATTAAGTTTTTTTAGTAAGCTTGAAAAAGAAATTATAAATATCTGAGATTATTAGTATGGAAAAACTATACATAAACGGACATAAGATTTATAAGGAAGTCTCTTTAAGCTATATCTTAGATAAAATTCAAGATTTCCATTCTTCAGCGCCTACCAATATTTATATTCATGGACCTTTCTGTGTTAATCTATGTAATTTTTGCCAACATCAGGGAATTCAACTGAAAAACAATCTAGAAATCCTTAACCAATATTATAAGATTTATTTGCCTGGTATAATTAAGCAATTCGAAAGCACAATAAACAATCTTAATATATATTCTATATATTTTTGGGGGGCACAGCCGATTTAATCCCAGAAGAACATATGCAACAACTGTTTGATTCCATTCCCAATTTTAAATCAATTCGTTGTAAAATATTTGAAGCACACCCTGCATCACTGACTCGAAACCAAATCGACATTTTGAAAGCGAATAACTTCGAAAGTGGTTATATTTCTTTCGGAATTCAAACTTTTAACAAGCAAATAACCGACAACGAAAATCGAATTTATGTTTCACCAGATAAAATTCTAAATAAATTAAATTACATCTATAAAAAAGGAATATTCGTGAATATTGATTTGGTAGCTTATCTTAATCTGGATGATATCAGTTTATTAGAGAAAGATTTAAATATATTACTTTCCAATGGAGAACCTGATATAATTACCATTTACCCATTAAGACAAGCATTTAATTATCTTAATCAAAAATCTCAAGAAGTATTGCCGGGTAACACTGAAGAATCAAACCATCTTTTTTCAGAAAACAATATAAAATATCTCAATATCGAAAATGTTATTCGAAATACGCTTTTAAATTTTCCTAAATATCATCAGTGGGTATCAAAGGAAAATAGGGGTGACTTTATGAAAGATTTCACAACCAATAGAGGAAGACCTTACTATTTAACAAAACACGAAGATGATATTATTGATGAAAAAAGGTCTTACAACTCCAGCACGCCACCCTTTCATAATACTAATTCAAACACAATTGGTTTTGGAAATTATAAGAGAATTTATTCTCATAGTTATATTGAGGATAAACTTGTATATTATACCATGAATGATAATTGGCAAACTCGATATTTTGCAGTTCATGATGAAACAGATGCAGAATTAAACCGGAATGAAATAGGATGGAATGATGTAATTAATTTATAAAATATGGACATTAGAATTTGTGATGTGTCCGGACACAAAAATCCCAAAGAAAAAGTTTATTGCGAAAAGTGTGGTAATAAATTGTACGATGCTTATATGCGATTTTTTAGTCGTATCAATATCAAAAATAGAAAATATTTTGAAATTTAGTCAAGATTTCTGGAAAATCCATTTTGATAATTATCAAATAAATGGCATCAATTTAAAAAATCTATCTGATACTGGCTATTTTTCTGATGATCAAAATCATCATATTTTATATGGTGATATTGGCAAGCGAATTTTTTTGAAGAATGAACATTTTTTTAAACCTATAAATACTACCCTCTTTAAATCGTTTGCAAATAAGAATCGTTACCCAATTATAATGAATTTTATAGAAGGGGAATATCATTTGCGATTTAAAAAAGATTTAGATAATTATATATTAAATAATTACATTAAATCTTTTAACGATTATTTATTTGCTGAAATACGCAATTTTTGGGACAAATTAAAACAGACGTCATCGAGAATTGATTTATTTGATGAAATTATTGAGTACGTCATCAAACAACAATTTCTGTTTTTTTTTAATTACACTTTAAATAAAGAAGAGTTACATCATTTATCGTTCTATGAAGATTATTTTACGTTCGGACTATATCTTGATAAGCTAGCTGATTTAGAAAAATACTATTCTTTTAATGAATTTCAGAAAGCTAAGAATATATACGATTTATTATTCCATCACTTTATAAAAGATAATCCATCATCAATTTTTAGTGAGTTTCATGATTCAATGATTGCGAATAATTATGAGTACAACTATGTTTTCAGTCAATTTTATAATATTTCGATTGCCGGAAGTACCAATATCGCTAAATCATTTATTTATCTTTTATGTTTCTGTGAAGATGCTAAATTGAATGACACAATTTTTAACTCAGATCTTTCTGATTTAGAAACTTATATATTATCTGGAAAATTACTGGCGGAACTATATAGGCTACTTCCGTATGTTTATAATCAGGTTGTTCCGCCATTTATTATTCGTGAAGCATCAGAAGATTTCAATCTAAATGATGAAATTAAAGTTAAAAAGGGAGATAATATATACTATTACCATCTTTTACAAAACATTTCAGACAATATAGATTTACCCTTAGAATTCAATCCATTTAGACCCGATAACAATTATAAAGGTAAATCTTCTCCAATATTTGGTGCAGGGCTTCATAGATGTTGTGGTGCTTCACTTACAGATACTTGGCTTCATCATTTACTAGTGGGGTATCTAAAGTCCGGTATAACGCTCAAAAGCGAAAAAGGACTTCAGCACACAACCTACAATCCTGATTTCGAAGAAATAAAAAAAGTAACTTATTTGGTTAAAGTAAAAAAATGAAAAAAATTAAAGCTGTTTTTATAGATATTTTTGATGGGGTTGATGACAACTCATCTATCTCAAAAATATATTTGAAATGCGAAGTCATTTTTGTATTAGGGCTATTGTTGCTTATTTGTACAAATCAAATATTTGAACAATTAAATAGCAATTTTTACAAATTATTCTACACTTTTTTTGTTCTGTTTTTTTCATTTCAATTTTTAAGTAGATTATCTATAATCCCTTCTGTTTATAAACAATCAACTAAAAATGTTAGATCAAAATTTTTCAAATTTATTTTAATTGATTTTTTTGCGGGTTTGATTCCTCTGTTCGCATTGGTTTTCAGTGAATCAAATATTTATCATCTATCACTATTATCAGCTGTAAAAATTATTCGTCTTTTTGATGTTCTTCCCGGTTTTCTTTTTTTAAAAAAAGCCTTACAAAGTAAAAAAGAAGAGATTCTATATTCTATTCTACTTGTAGTTTTTGCAAGTTTTGCTTTAAGTTGCCTGATTTATTACCTTGAAAGCAATAACTCGAATAGTCCATTTAAAAGCGTTTTAGACACGCTCATTTGGTCTTTTTCAAAATACACAAATGACTATGGATCTATTGCGAACTTTGCTCCGTATTCACCACTTGCAAAATTCTTTGCAACAATAAATGGACTTTTAGGGGTTGCAGTTTTTGCAGTACCAGGGGCATTACTGAGCTCTGCATTTATTGAACAAATAACACAATCAAAAATAGACAAAGAGATTGAGCAAAAAAGATTAGAAATTACAACATTGTTTGGTGAGAGTTATTGGGAATTATCTGAATTAAGTTTCAAAGAAGTACCATCATTAGAAAATTTAAACGAAACATACTGTATTGTTGACCGATTTTGGACATTCGAATCAATTCAAGCCAGACTAATGTATACTGATAACGACATTCTGCAAGTAGCTCGAATAAGCGAAAATTTAATCTTTAGATTATTAAACGATTCTAATAATAATAAATCACTTAGACATAAAATCCTAGAATTAAGAGAGTTTCCAGAATATTTTGATCGAGACGTAAAGCTTTTCGATGATAGATTAAGAGCACAAAAAGATAAACGACTCCTCAATACAATATATCAGAAGCGAAGCTATGGATATTTCTTTTCGAATACAAGTAGCCCACTCCTAATTATTAGTCCAAACGGAGGGTCTGAATCTTGCTTAAATCACTTCACTGCTACTCTCAGTAAAATCGTAAATTCCAATTACATTGCTCAAACAAAAAAAGTTAGAGATAAAATAACTAATAATAGTTGGAATTTTTCAAGTATTCCGGAGCTCTCCCAACTTTTAGAACGAAAAGAAATTATACCAACTGAATTTATTGATTTTAAAAGTGATATTATTACGAGTATTGACAACGCTCATAACCTAAATACTGTTATAGTTATCCGAACAGCTGACGCAAAAAGAGGTTTTGACATAAATTATTCTCATGGTTCACCAAACGATAATAAGGATAGCTGTGCTTCTGGCTCGATAGGCAATCCAGTAAATAATCTTTTACTTTTAAAATGTATTAAAAACCGATTTAGCAATGCAACAATATGGGATAAATCTAATCCGAAATCATTAATAGATTATACTATAACTCATAATCAATTGAGCGACTTGGCAGATGAGGGTAAACTAAATAATATAATATTTAAGGAATATAATACAATTAATTGTATAATGTTATATGTTAACAGGGATATTATCACCGGATGGGGTGGAGATAATTATGGTGATTCAAGATATTATTCGGTGCTAAATGCGCTCGCTTTATCCATAAATGATTTTATAAATGAAAGCACTAATAATACGTCACGCACATCGTGAAAAGATGCCCAGTGAGTTAGGGCAAAACATTCAAGGGTTTCAAGAAAGCCTTGTGCCTATAACTGAAGTGGGTGAAAAAGCTGCACAGGTTGTGGGCAATTTATTATTATCACAATATGATTTTATCACATATTCCCCTGTTTTACGTTGTAATCAAACAGCAAACGCTATCAACTATTCCGGTACACTAAAGAATATTGGAGAAAGTGCGTATTTAGTTTCTGAATACTTTGGTAGCCTGAGTAAATACAACGAAAAAGAGAAACAGATAGCAATTGAAAGTTTGTTAAATCGGGAGGATTCACTCAATCTGGGTCTGCATCAAAAGATGGACTCCATCATGGATTATTTTAAAGCCAATACCAAATTAGGTAATGGCATATATGTTACTCATGATTGGTGGATGGCTTTATTTCTGAGTTATTTTACCGATTTGTTTAACCAAGATGGATACAATATTTGGCCGGAATTTTTGGAATATTTCGAGATAGACTTTGAAAAGAATGAAATCAATTATAGAAATAAACTGGTAAATGTTTTGCATGAAAATGATTGGCTATTTCAACATCTTGAATTGTACATTAATAATAAAATTAGTTTATCCGAAATGAATAGTAATTGGGTAAATGAATCAAAAAAATGGAGCCTAAAAAATGGCTATGTTCCATTCTGGATTAATGCATTTGAAAAGTTGTTTCAAATGATTTTGAAAGAGGAAGAAATAAATATGATTCCTCCCATTTTTTTGACTGGATGGGGATCTAACATAGCCAATATAGATGCAGTTCAATCATTTTTTAAATTGCATAATGTTAGTTTGAGGATTCCAATAAATCCTGACGAAATGAGAATTCATTATTCTGCTTATCCAGGTTGTGCAGAATCATATTCTACTTATTTGTTAGTGAAAAAATTAAAAAATGAATTTGGACCAATGAGCGTATATCCTGATTTTCATAAAAATGGTGGAACACTTGACTGGGATTAGTATACAGCTTAAATGAAAAAGTACAAAAAACAAATTTTGCGAAAAGGATTTATTGGCATTGCAAATCATGATGCGCTGCACAGCAACGTCAAAAAGTGGCGAACGTTTTTTACGTCATCGAGCTTTTTTAGTCATCTTAATACTCCCAGCATTTCCATAATAAGTAAAGATAATGGCTTTACTGATTTATATATAACGGACTCGTGGGGCATAATTAAAAACAACGAAGATGATCCAGATACTTCCGAAAGAATTCTTAATGCTAAGCGTAAAAATATTCCAGTGATAGCTTTTTTCGGAGGTTCTACATTAATGGGGGTTGGTTGTAGTTCTCCAGAATTTACAATTCCAAGTATAGTTGAGAAAGAATTTAAAGCAATCTATGGAACTGAATTAGTTTGTGTTAATCATGGAGTTGCCGGTTGGTATTGCGCAGAACAGTTTCATTACCTTCTTCACCATATGCCCTATGAACCAGATTATGTTGTTTTTTATGATGGTTGGAATTGCCTTTGGAATTTATATAATGGATACTTAACAAATACTAAAGGCAATATTACTTGGAAAAAAGGGACATCGCTAAGACATCTCGAATATGATTTATTGCATTCAAAAATGTTTGATGTTGGCTTTTTGTCAAAAAGAGCCAGTGTTATTGGAATGAATAAATTATTAGATAAAATTGCTCATTTAGTTAAATCTAATTTATGGTTAAAATTTTGGAATTCATTAGCGCTCAAATATTTCCCAATAAAAAGAATTAATCCAATATCCGGTTTTCATAACAATGCATTAAGTGAAACAGCGCGGGATGAAATAATGAATTTAGTTGCTGCAGAGTATATAAGAATACATAGCCTCACAAAGACAATCTGCGAATCAAGGAAAGTAAAATTTATTCATTATTTACAGCCCATTTTGGAGACAACGACCAGAGAATTAAATGACAAAGAAAAGATGCTACTTACTATAGGTGTAAAAATGGGAAATCCAGAGATTTTTGCTCTTTTCCCTGATTTCATAAAAAAAGTTGGTTGGCCAATTGAATTGGTTGATTTATCAAAGGCATTTAATGATACCGTTGAAGATATATTTGTAAATGATGGTCATTTGAATAAAATGGGCAATGCTCATGTTGCCAAAAAAATTATTACTGACCTTCATTTAAAGCTCAAAAGTAATTAGATTATGTTAGGATTTTATAGTCTTTTAAATTCAAATAAAGTTGATAGTTTTAAGTTAGATGACAACTTTCAAATTGTAGTAGTTGACGCTATTGGAAGGTGGGGCTATATTCATAATAAAATTGCTCATTTTCCGGTTCAATATGAGTATTCTGTTGATATATTAACTTCTTGGGGAACCTCAATCAGTACAAATCAATTTTTTAAGGATCATGATAGTAACATATACCCTTTGCTAATCTCTAGTTTGGATGGTTCCATTCTAAATGCAGAAAGGATTCAAAGCGGTTGGGTATTTAAAACATTAAAAGGTGAAACAATTAGTCACTTCCATGATGTCTATGGTTATTTTCATGAAGAAAGAGTATTCATTGATTACCCGAAGAAGTTTATATGTTATAATTTGATAGGAGAAAAAATATTCGATTTAAAAACATCACAATTTGGTTTTTTTAAAGAAGGATTTGCGAAGATATTTAAAATGAACAGCTGGGGTTATATGAATTCACAAGGCGATATTATTATTTCATGTGGCTATGATGATGCATGGAATTTTCACGAGGGAATGGCAGCGGTGAAAAAAAATCAATTATGGGGTTATATTGATAAGGCAGGTGACTTAGTTATTGAACCCCGTTTCATGGATGCTAAAGATTTTTCTGAAGGTATGGCCAGAGTTTCATTAGATGCGAGATACTTTCTAAATGGTAGTCAAATTTTTAAAGAATCATCTTATGGTTATATAGATATTCAAGGAAATATGATTATTGATCCCATTTTTTCGGAAGCCAAGGATTTTATGAATGGATACGCAGCTATAAAGTATAATAATGCATGGAATTTTATAGATAAATCAGGAAACTTCCTATTTAATGAGAACTTTGATGCATGTAATTCATTTCATGAGAACAATGCATTGGTTTTTAAAAATCAAAAATATTATTTTATTAATCAAATGGGGGAAATTACAAATAAAGTAAAAATTGAAAAAGCATTTGATTATAGCGAAGAGTTAGCTGGTGTAAAGTTTGAACAAAAGTGGGGATTTATAAATTTGACTGGGGAATGGCAAATACAGCCAATATTTGATGATGTTGCACCCTTTAAGCTAGGAACTGCAAGGGTATTGATTGAGGGGAAATATGGATTTATTGATATTCATGGTAATTTAACAATAGAGCCTAAATATGATGAGGCAACGTCATTTACTGAAGGCTTAGCAATGGTGAAAATAAAAAACAAACGCATGTTTATTAATGTACATGGAAAAGAAGTCTTTGAAACCTAGAATAAAAATGAAAACATCAAATTACCACAATGGATACATTTGATCTGGAGAATCAGAATCATTTTTTTGGGATTTTCGATTAAAAGTATTAAGAACTTTCAAATATATTCTTTTTAGAAAGAAGACTAAACGTTTCATTTTGCATGTTTATACAAATTTAGCTTTTTTTTAAACCGATTATGAAAATATTAGGAATATCTGCTTTTTATCACGACTCAGCTGCAGCAATTATTGTGGAAGGGGAAATTATTGCTGCAGCTCAAGAAGAAAGATTTACAAGAATAAAAAACACGTCCGAATTTCCATCAAATTCCATCAAATATTGTTTAAAAGAAGCGAATATTAATTTAGATCAATTAGATGCGGTTGTTTTCTATGATAATCCACATCTAAAATTTCATCGACTTATAAATACTCATTTATACTTTGCTCCAAAGGGATTAAAACAATTTATCATCGCATCGTATGATTGGATAAAAAATAAATTAAATATCAAAAATAAATTACTCAAACTTTTGTCTGATATACAACCGTTTGATAAACATAAAATCGAGCTGCTATTTTCACAACATCATTTATCGCATTCAGCAAGTTCCTTTTTTACTTCAAATTTTAAAGAGGCCGTTATTCTTAACATAGATGGTGTAGGTGAATGGGCAACTGCAACAATTTCTAAAGGTACAGACAATAACATTACTCTTTTAAAAGAAATGAGATTTCCTCATTCAGTTGGTCTTCTCTATTCTTGCTTTACCTATTTTTTAGGGTTTAAGGTAAATTCGGGTGAATATAAGTTAATGGGGTTGGCTCCTTATGGAAACATTGAATCTAATGAATGTAAATCATTTATTCGCACAATAAAAGAAAGTTTACTTTCAATTAACGCAGATGGATCAATTATTTTGAATTTAGATTATTTTAATTATCACATCGGTTTGTCTATGATTCATGTTGATAAATGGGAAGCTCTATTTGGAATTTCAAAATTAAATGAAGGGGATAAAATAAAACAAAGTCATTGTAATTTAGCATTAGCAATACAATACGTCACTGAAGAAATTGTAATTAAAATGGCTATTGAATCAAAAAAAATTACTAATAGTGATTATTTATGTTTGGCTGGCGGAGTAGCCTTAAATTGTGTGGCAAATGGGAAACTACTTGCAAGCAATATATTTAAGGACATATACATACAACCCGCTTCTGGTGACGCAGGAGGCGCAATTGGAGCCGCACTTGCTGCTCATTTTATCTATTTCGAAAAGGAAAGAAAATTAGTTGATGTATTAAGTGAAAAAAATGCAGATTTGATGAAAGGAAGTTACCTAGGCCCCTCTTATACTGAGAGAGAAATTGTGGAAACCTTGGATAATTTAAAAGCCAATTATATTAAATATAATGATTTTCAGGAAGTAGCAAATAAGATAGCGGAAGAGATCAATTTAGGGAAAGTAATTGGTTGGTTTCAAGATCGAATGGAATTTGGCCCAAGAGCTCTTGGAAATAGAAGTATTATTGCCGATGCAAGAAATCCTGAAATGCAAAAAAATTGAACCTAAAAATAAAATATAGAGAAGGTTTTCGTCCATTTGCTCCAGCAGTTTTAGAAGAAACACAATCTGAATACTTTTACTTAAATAAGTCAAGTCCGTATATGCTTTTTGTAGCTCCAGTAAAAGATAAAATTAAAAAACAGCCCCCAGCAAATTATGCGGAAATGGATTTATGGGAGAAATTATATTTTCAGAGAAGCTCATTTCCTGCCGTAACTCACATTGATTATTCCGCAAGAATTCAATCTGTAAATAAAAAGACTAATCCTAAGTTACATACACTATTAAGTTGCATGCAAAGAAAATATAAATCTAAAGTATAATCGAAATAGTTTTAAAATATGAAAGTATTGTTATGCTACCAATTATATTATAAAGGGTCATTATTCTTAAATCAGTTTAAAAAAAACATATCTCCTTGTAACCTTAAAAATACTCAAACATGACACAAGTAAAACAAACAAGCACCAACCGGTCTATTGATATATCAAACATTGAGAATACGGTATTTTTGGTTAGGCATGGCCAATGTCTTTCAAATGTAACATGGCCAATGGATAATTATTCGGATGAGATTGATGTTTTAACTGATTTAGGTCAAAAACAAATATCAAACTCGTTAAAATACTTCAATCAATTCGACTGCGATTACAAAATAATCCCTTCAACACTCACAAGAGCTAAACAATCTGCAGATATATTGCAAAAAGGATTAAAAACAAGCAAACTATTAGAACCTGATGAGCGAATA
>Ga0194126_10001229_pt1 | contig 43117 bp, 41 predicted proteins | sample TA2KigC150mmetaG_FD_148641 | JGI IMG/M metagenome (GOLD analysis project Ga0194126, IMG submission 148641) | Freshwater microbial communities from Lake Tanganyika, Tanzania - TA2015035 Kigoma Deep Cast 150m | ecosystem: Environmental > Aquatic > Freshwater > Lake | place: Tanzania: Lake... | reverse complement strand
ATTGGGGCGAAGTTTTCAGGGAAGATCACTTACCACCCCTCCTGCCACTTGCTGCGCGGCGTTGGCGTAGATCGCCAGCCGCGCGCATTGCTAGCAAACATCAGCGATGCCGAATTCCACAAACTGCCTCATGCCGAGGAATGCTGCGGCTTCGGCGGGGTCTTCACGATAGAGCATCCTGAAATTTCCGCCGAAATGCTAAAGCGCAAAATGGACAATATCGAAGATAGCCAGGCCGATACCATAGTCGTCTGTGACACGGGCTGCCTGCTGCATATTTATGGAAGATTGCACAGGCAGGGGAAAAACCAGCGCGTGATGCATATTGCCGAAATCCTGGCGTAAGCAATGGAACGTAGTTCGTACTAAAATGCTACATAGTATAATTCTCTACTAGAATTGCTCTGGTGAGTTTCCTCAATCGCGGTCTGCTATCAGTCTCAATTGCCCATGCTGATCAGAGCTGTAGACCGGATACCCTTCAGGAGGAAAATTGGTTATCAGAACTTCTCTGTTTAATACACGTTGACCATCATTCTTCTGCTTTTTCATTCCTGAAAACGCCTGAACTGGAATGGTATGAAAACATCCACTTGAATAGAGGTTGCGGATTTCTGGAATGTCAAAGGATGACAAAATCCACTTGCACTTTGTTTTGGTCAGTCTCTCTGCCAAGCGCTGATGGTCTTCCCAATTCTGCATATTGTGAAAATAGTTTACTTTGTTCTTCGGGTAAGGTGGATCAATATACATCACTGTTGTCAATCGGTCATAACGATCAAGGCACTCTTCCCAATCCAAATTCTCAATAATGACTGTGCATAGACGCTTATGAACTGGTTCAATTCGATTCCTGAGATGTTTTAAAGCACCGATAAGACGATTGCCATGTCCACCATCGCTAATGCTAGTCTGGAATCGTGGGTATTTCAACTCTCCACCCCACCCTGCCATTATGATATAGAAAAAACGGTGAGCACGTTCAATATCGGTCAACTTAGCAATATTAAGATTCGCCAAGCGTTCAAACTCTTCACGAGACACCAGGTCCCACTCAAACGTTTCGATAAATTCTTCCGGCTTGTACTTTATCACCCGAAAGAAATTCATCAATTCACCATCAACATCATTGATAACCTCTACCTCACTAGGCGGCTTACCAAATAACACCCAAGCCGCCCCCGCAAACAATTCTACGTAACATGTGTGCGGAGGAATAAGTTCGACAATATGTTTTCTAAGCCTCGATTTCCCCCCTACCCACTTAATTGGGCTACTGACTACTTTCCACTGATTTTCATTTGACACTGCACACCTCGCTATAGAATGTCTCTAATAGAGACATTCTAATATACAAATCTTGATTTGTCAAGCGGTTTGATACATTTTAACCCACAACAGGAAACGAATATGAAAAGATTCGGCGAAAAGTTACACGCACTGAGGAAACAAAAAAACATGACTCTCAAAGAACTAGCTACAGAACTTGGATATGTAGCCCACAGTCATATCAGCCAGATCGAATCAAGTAAGAAAAAGCCTACTGTGGAACTTGTCATGAAAGTATCAGATTTATTCGGCGTGAGCACAGATTGTCTCCTGAGAGACAATCTGGAAATCAGGTTCAAAGAATAAAGCTATCCAGAGGTGACCAATGCCTATCAGAACACCAACTCCGCAACAAATAGAAAAACTCCGCTTGATTTTGAGTTCTTATCAGGACGGAACTGGACAATTAGCACAATCAGATGGAACAACCTTACCGGGATGGAGAAATTTCGAGCGCACCGTTGCCCTTATATTTAGAGGCACAGCACAAGAGAGCAAAGCCATCTTTGATGTGCTAGTTCCAAAACATAGAGAGCAGGGAAATCTCTTCGGAATTGCTTGCAAAATGCGGCGTGAGCTTAAGTACCCGAAAACCACCCAGGAGGAAGTTCCCCTAGAATTGTCAAATGCAGCCAAGCAATTCTGGGCTGAATTGAAAGACAATCATAAATTAAATGAGCAATCATACAAACAAGATCCCAATACCGTGGGTGAAGCGATCATTACATTAGTCAACAAATGGCATGAAGACGCATCGTTAAAAATGGGGATTGATATTGATTTAGATGAGAGTTTTTACTTGATCTTGTTATGGAATAAAGAGGGATACTACCAGTTATTCCAGTATCCCCACAAACTCCCAAATCCAAAATACTTACACTGGCACTTTCCTATTCTGAAAGATGGTACCTTGAGCAACCACTTACGCGGCGAAGATCGAAACGGGAAGGTGTTCGAGTGGTATGGCGAATCAGGCGGACAGTTGAAATATTACCCACGTGTTGAAAATGCTCTCTGGACATCCAGGCCATTTCGGCTTGAAACCCTTCCCCATGATATGCCCAATGGCGTCCTCTCCCGAGTGAAAGCATATTTTCCCCATCAATGGGAAGCTACTAAAAACCTCGATGAATGATTCTTTCCATACCCACATCCGTAATTCCATTGCTAACCCGGCGCTTCAAGCTGCCCTGGACGCTAACGCCGAGAAACGCATTCAGGCGCGGCTAACCGCCTACGCCTCCCTGCCCGAACCCCTGGAGATCATGCGCCAGCGCGCCCATGCCGTGCGCGCTGAAACCATTCAGAATCTCGATCTTTACCTGGAGAAATTCATCTCCAAAGTCGAAGAGAACGGCATCATCGTCCACCGGGCGGCAGATGCGGCCCAGGCGCGCCAAATCGTCATCAACATCGCTTTGAATTCACCGCGAAGACGCAAAGGGCGCGAAGGTCTAAATAAGAATATCCGCGTCCATCCGCGTTCATCCGCGTCCCCATTAATTGCAAAATCCAAAACCATGGTCAGCGAGGAGATCGGCCTTAACAAAGCCCTGGAAGCCGCCGGGATCCAGGCTGTCGAAACCGACCTGGGCGAGTATATCGTGCAATTACGCGGCGAACCGCCCTCGCATATCATCACCCCCGCCGTTCATCTGCGCCGCAATGAAGTCGGAGAGACCTTCCACGAAAAGCTGGGCATTCCCCTGACCGAAGATATCCCCACCCTGACCGATGCCGCCCGCGCCGCCCTGCGCCAGACCTTCCTGAATGCCGACATCGGCCTCTCGGGCGTCAATTTCGGAGTGGCTGAAACCGGCTCGCTATGCATCGTCACCAACGAGGGCAATGGCCGCATGGTGGCGACCCTGCCGCCGGTACATATCGCCCTGATGGGCATGGAACGTCTGGCGCCTACGCTGGACGATCTGGCCTTGATGCTGGCCCTGTTGCCCCGCTCGGCGACCGGTCAGAAGATTTCAGTCTATACTCAGCTCATCCACAGGCCGCGCCCGGAAGGCGAAACCGACGGGGCGCATGAGCGGCATCTGGTCATCGTAGACAATGGTCGCTCCGCGCTCCGCCGCACCCCGCTCGACGGCGCCCTGATGTGCATCCGCTGCGGGGCCTGCCTGAATGCCTGCCCTGTTTTCCGCGAGCTTGGCGGGCACGCCTACGTCGGGCGCCACGGCCAGGGCGCGCCCTATCCCGGCCCAATCGGTTCGGTGGTGTCGCCCGGCCTTTTCGGCCAGGCTGAGTTTGGTCATCTGGCGCAGGCCTCGACGTTGTGCGGCGCCTGCAAGGAGGCCTGTCCTGTGGATATTGATCTGCCGAGAATGCTGTTACGCGTGAGGACGGGAGACGGAGGAAGGGGGACAGAGGGAGTGGGATTGCCGTTCAGCGTTCGTTGGGGATTGCACCTTTTTACATGGGCCGCATCGAAAAGGTGGCGTTTCAGACTCGCTCAGAGGCTGGCTGCCGCGTTCAGCAGAATCCTATCCCCGCGCGCTGCCTACATGAAATTACCTGCTTTCACAGGATGGGGCTACTCGAAGGATTTCCCGCGCCCGGCAATCCACCCCTTTCGCGAACGGTTGATGATTCACCGCAGAGATGCAGAGAGCGCGGAGAGATTTTTAGAGGAAAAGAGGGCTGCTTCTTCGACACCGCATCAGCAAAACCCAATATCCAATGTCCAACCCTTCGACTCGGCTCAGGGCACGTCCCCAACCTCCAAATTCGAGACTGAGCTAATATCGCTTGGCGGCGTCTTCACCCGTTGCACAACTGACTCTCTGGCGGAGGAAATCTTCTCTTTGCTGAAAGAGCGCAGCCTCTCGGAAATCATGGCCTGGGAGCAGGAGCACCTGCCAGCAGGGTTATTGGATTCGCTTCGGGAGCGAGGCATCCGCATCGAGCACACGCCCCACCCCGAAATCCAGGCCGGGTTGACCGGGGCTTTGGCCGCGGTCGCCGAGACTGGGACGCTTGTCCAAACCTCGGGGCCAGGGCGTCCACAGTCCATCTCTTTATTGCCAGAAATCCACATTGCCGTTTTGCATGAACAGGACATATACGAAAATCTCCCGCAGGTCTTGAAATTGCGGGAGATTAGAGAAGCGCCTTCGGTAGCGCTGATCAGCGGGCCGTCGCGCACCGCCGACATCGAGATGACTCTGACCATCGGCGTCCATGGGCCGGGGGAAGTGCACGTTTATTGTATATCGAGGAGCGCGCTGTAATATTAGCCTCTTATCCGGTAGACCAGCAGCCCAAGATATTCTTTGAGAGAATTTGTTGTGCTGTTCAAATTCGAGACGGTGGGGAAGAAATTATAGAGCTGTGTGAGAAAATCCGGCTCCCTGAGACGTCCCCAGCTCTCCTGGGTAATGTGATAATCTGTCGGCGCGGGGATGACTTCGAAGCCCTGCTGTTCGAAGAGCATCACCGACCGGGGCATGTGAAACGCCGAAGTGACCAACACAATTCGATGGATGCCTTTCTCACCCAGGAATTTGTAACTGTAGAGGGCATTCTCATAGGTGTTGCGAGATTCGGATTCATGCCATATAGCGCTCTCCGGGACTCCCAGCATAATCAACAACTCAGCCATCTGCTCAGATTCGGGGATGCTCTCCCCAACATAGGGGACGCTGCCTCCCGAAACCAGAAGGTGGGAGGCGACTCTCTGATGATATAAATACGCCCCATAGATCACCCGATCACCCGAGCCATTGACTTCGACGGTGCTGCGCGGATATAAGGGCGCGTCTGTGCCCCCCGACAGCACTACGATCACATCCGCATCAGGGAATCTCTCCGGCGGCAGATATTGCCATTCCAGGTTACGCTCCAGAGAATCGGCGACCCAGGAATTACCGCCCACCCAGATCAGCGCAATTGCACAGATCAGAGCAGTCTTTTGCCAGACCGGTCGCTTGCGCAGCACCAATGCCACAACGAGCAGCATCCAGACCAATCCGAGGGGATAGACAAAGAGGGGCAGGAATTTCGAAATGTAGGAGAACATGAATCAGTGGTCAGTGGTCGGCGGTCGGCGGTCCGAAAACCGGCCGGGGAATCCCGTCACATCAGCGCGCAAGACTTCGACGCCCGCCTGGTTGATGCAGCGGCAGCCCAGGCGCACCCAGCCGCGCGTCTCATCAGCTTCGATGACCTCGGCTTCAGCGGTGATCGTATCGCCAATATAGACAGGGCCCAGGAATTCGAACTTCATCTGCGTAGCCAGGAAGGCCCACAGCCCGCCCAGGTGAGTCAGCAGGCTGGCAGTAAGCAGCCCAGGCACGATGCGCCTTTCGAAGGGAGTCTGTGCTGCATAGGTTTCGTCAGTGTGATAAGGATTGACATCCCAGGTCGCGCCGATAAACAGGGACACATCTCCCTCAGTGAGCGTGCGGGAGAATGACGCTTTCTCGCCAATCGTCGGCGATCCAGGAATGCGCGGAGGCAAAAGGGGTGATTTCATAAACTATGACTCCAGTACTGTCCACTGCCTACTGATTCAACTCCCACACAATACGCAGTCCGTCGAGAGTCAGCCAGGGGGCAAGGATCTCGATCACGTCGGTCTCGCGGGCGATGATCTCCGCCAGACCGCCGGTGGCGATGGTCTTCATCTGCGAGCCCAGTTCCTTCCTGAACCGCGCCACCATGCCCTCGACCAGCCCGACATATCCAAAAAGCAAACCCGACTGCATGGCGTGGGTGGTATTGCGGCCTATTACCGATGGAGGACGATCCAGGTCGACGCGCGGCAGCTTTGCCGCCCTGCTGAAGAGCGCCTCCGCGGCAATGCTGATCCCCGGGGCAATCGCGCCGCCCAGGTAATCCCCCTCGACGGAAATGGCGTCGAAGGTTGTCCCGGTGCCGAAATCAACCACGCAGGCCGGGCCGCCGTACAGCTTCTGCACTGCGGCCGCGTCAACGATGCGGTCAGCGCCTACAGAACGGGGATTCTCGTACAGGATGCGAACACCAGTTCTGACCCCAGCATCAATGACCAGGGGATCATGGCCTATGTAATCCCGACAGGCCTGAGCGATCTTCGTGGTCAATGGCGGCACAACCGAGGCCATGCAGACCCCCGTAATCTGATCCGGCGAACAGCAGCCATGCTCGATCAGGCCGACAATCTGAAAGCCGTATTCATCGGGCATACGCTCATGGTTGGTAGCCAGCCTCCAGCGCGGGCCGAGGGTTTCCCCGTCGTAGAGGCCTAAAGTGATATTCGTATTGCCGACGTCGATTGTAAGTAACATAAGCGTCTCACGTTTTTACATTTCTCGTCCCGGAATCCCCCGTGATAACGAGATTGTCAATCAACCTTGTCCTCCCCACTCGCACTGCCATGGAGAGTAAGCCGTTCTCGATAGAGCCATCCAGTTCTTGCAGCGTCTCGGGGTGGGCGCAGGAGATATATTCCAACTGGGCCAGCGGTTCGGAGGCGACGACTTCAGCGACGATGGCGCGCAGGGCATCGGCGTCGCGCTCCCCGGCGTGGAAGGCGAGTTTGGCGGCCTTCAGCGAGCGCGAGAGCACCGTGGCAGCCTGGCGTTGATCAGGGTTCAAATAAGTGTTACGGCTGGACATGGCCAGGCCGTCGGCTTCGCGCACAATCGGACAGACGACGACCTCGATGGGGTAGTTCAAGTCTTGCACCATGCGCTGAACGACCACCGCCTGCTGCGCATCCTTCTGTCCAAAATAAGCTCTCTGCGGCTGCACGCCGTTGAAGAGCATGGCGACCACGGTGGCGACGCCGCGGAAATGCGTCGGGCGGCTGGCGCCTTCGAGAACTCGCGTCAAATCCTCCACAATGACCCAGGTCTGGAAGTTCGGCGGGTACATCACATCAGGCGTCGGCGTCCACACCAGGTCTACGCCCGCGCCTTCCAACAAGGCCAGATCGCGATCCAGATCGCGCGGGTAAGCATCCAGGTCTTCTTCAGGCGCAAATTGGGTGGGGTTGACGAAAATCGTCGCCACCACCGAGGCGCATTCATGGTGGGCGCGCCTGGCGAGAGAAAGATGGCCTTCATGCAAAAATCCCATCGTGGGCACAATCCCCACCGGCTCAGGGAGTTCAGCACGCGCAGCGCGCAGTTCCGAGATGGTGTTAACGGTTTTCATAGTTTTGTCTACCTTCCGTCATCGCCTTCACCAACAGCCATAAACTGCGGTTGACCGGCGTATTGACATTATACTGCTCCCCGCATACGACAACCGCCCCACAAATAGCATCTATCTCCGTGGGCGCGCCGCGGCTGACATCCTGTAACATGGATGAGCGATTGGCAGCCGTGCGGCGGGCGACATCTTCGGCGGCGGAGGCCGGTTCGTCGAAGGGCAGCCGTATCCCTTGAGCTGAAGCCACATCGAAGACCTCGCATGAAGTTCGTTTCATGATTTCGCGCGCCGAAGGACGAATCAACAACTCCCCATTAGACACACGCAATAAGGCCGTCAGCGGGTTGATCGCCGCATTGATGACTAACTTGCCCCAGATGAGCGCGTCCAGATCGGTTGTGATTTCGACTGTAAAACTGGCCTGATCTAACAGCTTGATGACAGGCTCGAGGCGGGGATGTGATCCCAAAGATATGGCGCCCTCCCCGCCGGAACGCACGCGTCCTGGCCCGAGCAGGGTTGCCCCGGTAGTGGTGACTCCCAGCCCCACGCGCTCGCCGCCGAGGTGCCCCGCCAAAATCTCCTGGTTGCCCAAACCATTTTGCAAACTCAGCGCGATCCCTTCGGGAGCGAGGCATTGAGTCAGTTGAGCCGCGGCCCGCCCGGTCTGCCAGGCCTTGACCAGGACGAACGCCAGAGAAGCCCCAACACAATCCTGGGGATCATGGGTAGCCCTGACAGGATAGACGCTTTCTCTTCCCCGCTCATCGGCCATCCGGACGCCGTTTTCCTGCAATGCAGCCAACCCCTCACGCCATGCGCCTAGCATCGTGACCGAAACCCCACTGGCCGACAAGCGCGCCGCGAAGAGATTAGCCAACGCCCCTGTGCCAACGATCAAAACACTTTCATTCATGATACAATCCAATCATCCCCAAAGGAGGCCGACATGAACGGCATTGAACTCACGTATGACGGTAAAGATTTAACCATCGAAAAGGAAAAACTCGAGGCCATCGGATTGCGAAAAGGCGATAAAGTAGAACTCCGCCCTGACAAACCGAAGCTGGTTCCAGCAAATTTTTCAGAGGAGGAAAAGGCGCGGCGGCTAGCCATTCTCAGAGAAAGCTGGGGGGCGTGGACAGAAGAAGAAGGAGAGGCCGCTATTAAAGCCATTAGAGAGATGAGGGCGCAATGGCAACCTCGCAACTTATCCTAGACACGGATATCATCATTGACCATCTCCGTAGACATACGGATGCTGTAAAAATCGCCCTCAGACATATTATGAGGCTGCAATCACAGCCATCAACCACTACGAATTGCTATCAGTACCATTTCTATCGAAAAACCAACTGATTTCGTTAAATCAGGTTCTGCTGATCGTTGAGGTCATTCCATTCGACAAGCAAGCATCTGAACGTGCCGCCCAGATATGGAATATCCTACGCACACAAGGTAAACAAATCGGTGTTATGGATACACATATCGCAGGAATATGCGTAAGTCTAAACCTGCCATTACTCACACGTAACGTCAAACATTTCCAGCGCGTGCCAGGGCTAAAGCTGATCTCTCCCGAAGAACTCACTCTCTAATCCATCCTATATCGTTTTCCGCTTTACGCTTCACTCTACTTCTGCGAGGAACTGCCGCCATTCATCCTCACTGATGCTGAAGGTATGTTCTTTGGAGGGAAAGGCGCGGCCTTCGACATCAGCTTTGAAAGCATCGAAAGCGGCGCCCATTTTCTCGTAGAAATCAGCATATTTTTTGACAAAGCGCGGGGTGAAGCGGTCGAACAGGCCTAACAAGTCATGGGTAACTAAAACCTGGCCATCACAACCTGCACCCGCGCCGATACCAATCGTGGGAATCCCCAGTCGTCGAGAAACCAATTCCGCCAGACGATCAGGCACCGACTCCAGAACAATACTGAAACAGCCTGCCTGTTCTAGCAGAAAGGCATCTTCGAGGAGCTGCCTGGCGGCTGAGGCGGTTTTCCCCTGCGCGAGGAACCCGCCAAACTGGTTGACGCTCTGCGGTGTCAGGCCCAGGTGACCCATCACCGGGATGCCAGCGCCTACAATGGCGCGGATCGCCTCAACTCGCTCGCGCCCCCCCTCGAGCTTGACCGCGTCCATCCCGCCCTCTTGCAGGAAACGCCCGGCGTTGCGCACCGCATCGGCCACATCCGCCTGATAAGACATAAATGGCATATCCCCCACTAACAAGGCATACCGCGCCCCGCGCGCCACAGCCCGGCAATGATGCAGCATATCCTGCATGGTGACCGGAAGCGTATTCTCATACCCAAGCACCACCATGCCTAACGAGTCGCCGACCAGGATGGAATCGATCCCGGCCTGATCAATGGCCAGGGCGGTGGGGTAATCATATGCCGTCAACATGGTGATCGGCTCACCGCGTTGCTTTTTCGCTCGAAACGAACGCGTGGTTATTTTTTGACGTGTCGAGGGGGAATCAACAGGTATCGTGGGCAAGGTACCCTCCTTTCAGGTAGGGGCCTGATTCAGCAAGCAGTGGACAGTGGACAGTGGACAGCGCGTACCGGTCGCGAGTGGCGATCCGGGCAGTGGAAGTATTATGCCTCAAAGGGATGAAATCTGCAAGGTAACTGCTTAACGATGCTTCGCCTTGCTCTGTTTGTAAAGAATTTGCTCCCTTAAGGAGTGTAGCCAACCGACTCTTTGGAAGGCATGATCTTACCTGCCCTTCTTGGCCAGCAATTCGGCTTTTTCCCGGGGAGAGAGAAAAGCGACTTCAAGGGCGTTGCGTTGAGCCTGGTGGATTTGCTCGATGGTGAGGCCCGCGGCAGGAGCGGCGACTTCGTATTCGTAGGGCAGGTCAATGGCGCTGATGCCAGGGTCATCGGTGTTGATGGTTGCCAACAGGCCATGCTCCAGGAATGTCTTCATAGGATGGCTGGCTAAGTCTGGCACGGTCATGGTTTGCACGTTGCTGGTCAGATTGGCTTCGATGCCAATGCGCCGTTCGGCCAGATAATCCATCAATCGCGGATCCTGGATGGCGCTGACCGCATGTCCAATGCGGGCAGCCCCCAACCCGTCGAGGGCCTGCCAGATGCTCTGCGGACCAGCCGATTCCCCGGCATGGGCTGTGATCTGCCATCCGGCATCCCGCGCCTTTTCGATATGAGCGACAAATAGCTCCCCGGGGAAGTTGACCTCATCCCCCGCCAGATCGAGCGCAATGATGTGATCCTTTCGAGTAAGCAAAGCCTCCAATTCTTGCTTTCCGGTCTCGATGCCATAGGTTCGGCTGATAATGCCGATCAGGTTGGTTTTGACGCCAAAATCACGCTGCCCTTGTTGAACCCCTTCAACCACAGCTTCCACAACACCCGCAGGATCAAGCCCGTGAGGCTCGGCCATGAACCAGGGGCTGAAGCGCAACTCGACATAATCAATGCCCTCACCCAAAGCATCTTCTACACTCTCATAAGCCACGCGCCGGCAAGCCTCATAATCCACCAACACCCCCACCATCCATTCGAATTTCTCGATGAAGGCCATCACACCGGGCCGCGGCTCGGTTACCTGAACATAGGGCCTCAAGCCTTCCACATCCCAAGCTGGAAGCGACAGGTTGTGTTTGCGCCCCAAATCCAGGATGGTTTCCAGGCGAATACTGCCATCTAGATGGCGATGTAAATCGCTGAGTGGATAATTCGGATCTATCATGATGCACCTGTTCGTTTACGGAGTAGGTAAGTTGTCATTCGCCGCCCAATCGTCCCCCAAAATGACTTCGACGTCAAAGGTGAAAGTCGGGTCGTACTGATAAGAAATATGTCGCCCTTCGATACCCAGCAGTGAAACCAGGTATTGCACCGTGTAGGGACGCCCGACGTGGTCTATTACAGTCGTGTTGGCATGGCCTTCCCCAGCTTCACGAACCTCGGCGATTGCAGCTCCCTGAGATGTCAGGAAACTGGCCGTTCGCCTGGCGATTCCAGGATCACCGCTCCCATTTTGCACTGAAATGCTGGCGCCTTCCAGGGACATACGTTCCTGTTCGTTTCCCGGAGCGAGCGGCCCCAGCGACCCTGAAGTAGCGAAAATTTCATCCCTCAAGACGCGGATTTTATCAGGGTATGGTACCAGGACGCTCAATTTATCCGGAGACCAACCGAAGGCGACATAGCGGGTATCAATCACACCCTGGCGGATATTCTCATCCGGAACTTGTGCTGCCAACACGGCCAGCCTGATTGCCTCATCCAATTGCATGTTGGTGTTGACTCCCGAAACAAGTTCCTGGTAGAGCATCGGCGCCTTCTCGATCAAAGTAGGCAGCATCTCGAAATCAATGATACGGTCGCGAATCCCCATGATAACTTGTTGCTGGCGACGGGCGCGGTCGAAATCGCCTTCGCCCGTGCTGCGATTGCGGGCATAGGCCAGAGCCAGATCTCCCGGAAGCGTCTGAACGCCCGGTTTGAGGATTTTGTTCTCATCTCCAATGGGATCTACTTTGATCTCATAGGGGATATCCAGTTTCACCCCGCCCAGTTCATCCACAAAGCGGACGAATGCCCCAAAATCCACCACCGCGTAATAATGGATGGGGACTCCGATGACCAGCTCGACCGTCCTGACCGCCAGGGTGGGCCCACCGATCGCGTGGGCTGTATTGATCTTGGCATGGGCATATCCGGGGATCGCCACCCAAAGATCACGAGGCACCGAGAGCAGGCCGGCTGTCTTCGCGATCGGATCCATCGTCAACAACACCATGGTATCTGAGCGCGCCGCGCCTTCTCCGGCGAGCCAATCACGGTAATCAACGCCCATCACCAAAACCGTGACGCGTTCTTTGCCATCCCATGGCATGAGAGTCGGCTGAGGCGTTGGCATGGTCAATGAGGTTGGCGGTTGAATTGACTCGCCAGGCTCGAATATTGTCGAGGGAACCTCCGCTCCAGGTTCAGTCGGAAATAGAGGGGTAAAGCCAATCACAGAGGGCGCTCCTGGAAGCGCCGCCCGAAAATATACCAGCTCGCGAGTGACCGCATAGGAGGTCCCGCCTACGAAAATCATGGCGATCAATAAAGCCATCCCCAAAATACATCCCTGGACTATTCTATTCCGGCGTCGTGCAGTTTTTTTCCTCGACGAATTCATTCTGACTGATTGCATGGATATGTGTTCACTGAAAAAAAGTAACTACTCAGCCATACGGGGAAGTTCCCGAAAAAAGGGTGTGCGAAGGGGGCTACGCCCCCTTCGCACACCCTTTTTTCGGGCTAATCCGTTCGATGACGAAAAAAATTCCTAAAAGAGGGGCGGGGGAGCATATATGGGTTATGGTGTGGTAGGCGTCTCCGTTGAGATTGGAGAGGGCGTCTCGCTGGGGAGTGGCGTTGGGGTCGTGGTAGGCATTGGCGGCGCAGGGATATCAGTCGCCGTTGGCAATGGAGATGGCGTATCCGTTGACATGATTGTCGAGGTGGATGTGGCGATTACACTTGGAGAAGGCGAAATCGTTGGGATCGAGGTTTGGGTGTTTGTCGGTGTAGAAGCGCCGGTTGGGCTGATCGTGGGTGAATTGGTGATCGTTGGCGACCCAGAAGGCGCCGGAGAAGGCGTGAATGTCCAGGTGGGTGGGGAGCAGGCATACGCTGCATAAGTCAATGTCAGCGCTACCTCTTCCAGCCGGTTGATGGCCAGCGCCGCTTCGTATCGAGCCTGGGCCTCGCACCATCTATTTTCAACAGCCAGTTTGTCGCCATAGTCAATCAAGGATTGACGATAGCGCTCCATCGCTGTCCACCCCGAGCTGTCTCGCAGACCCGGCATGGCCGCCGCGATCTGTCCGAAATAATATGCGGCCTGTTCGGGATAGGCCTCCCAATATCCCAAAGCAGAGAGATAGAGCCTGGCCCAATCGCGATAGACGCTGGCGCTATAATCCAGCGGGCCGAATCTCTCGGCCAGAGTGAGGTCATAGATGCCGCCTTCCAAATCGCCTCGCAGCAAGATTTTCTGCTCGCCGCGGTTACGAAGCGCAACAAAAAGGCTGTCATCCACTTCGACGACCCGGTAGTAGAGTTCTTCATCTCGTAGGACGATCAGCGCCTCGATCGCGCCATCCCAATCGCCCGCAGCCAGCAGAGACTGCGCGCGACTGAAAATCGAGTCGACGCCGCTGAGGTCATGGGTTGGGGTGATCGTGATCGTGGGTGTTGACGTCCATATTGGAGGGAGAGAGGTAAAAGTAACCGTGGCGTTTTGAATGGCTAAGATTTCCTCCAGCAGGTCCCATGCCAGTGGGTAATCACCAGGGGCCAGGGCGATCACATATTCGAAGCGCTGGCGGGCTAGATCGTAACGCCCGGCCTGGTAATCCTGGACCCCCAGATCGAATTGTTCCCGAATCAGATCGCCATCGCTCACAGGTCGAATACTCGCAACCTGCTGAGTCCCATCTTGATAGCCGGCCAATACGCCCAGCGTCCCTGCAAAAGATAAGAGCAGGGCGACAAGCATGACATTCAACAAGCGGAGGGGTAAATCCTTCATGATTTTTTTCAGTGTACTCAGGTATTCGACGGCGAAAATGAGGGGATGGCCGCAGGCCAGGGGGGTATGTTGTACTGCTATCTTTTACTCCCAATAAGATGGACGACTCCTCCGAACAAGGCATATAAAATGCCCAAGGCTACGAAGGTGAATTTTGGAACAGCGCACCATAGGGCGATCTGAGGCCAGGGGTTGGCTGGCGCGCCGAACAACATGAGCACCAACGCGATATTTTCGATCACATCGAGCAAGGCGGCGAGAAGCGCCAACCATGCCAGCGGCGACCCCAGGGAAGCCAAAGCCCACCCCTTTCGGCGCAGCACTCCTGAGGCCATGCGACAACCCAATGCGATTGCGCCAGCATAGATAGGGATGAAGAGAAAGTCCAGGCCTTGGACGAAAGCCGCGTGTTCACGCGCCGGGGCATCCCAACTCGCCAGGATTTTCCCGGCTTCAGAGACCATCCCCGCCAATTCGTAGGATATGATGCCTGCGGGCGCTGTTTCGGTTTTCAGCGGCGCGCCGATCAGGTTCATCGCAGCCATGACCGCCAAAGCCAGGATAACCAGGGGCCAGAAGAAACGCCCCTGTCGCTCTACAGGGATGAAAGATAGTGGATGGATCATAGGTCTCTCCTTGAAAATTCGATTTGTCAATTATGACTCCACTGAAAAAACTATGTGAAAAGGATACCGTCCGGCATATATGGGGGTGTGTGCTGCGCGCACACCCCCATATATGCCGGACGGGCTTCTCTACTTTGGCTTTTTTCAGTGGACTCAATTATAATATCACCTGTGTAGTTTCATCGAAAGGAAAGGTGATTTATATGAAGCGGGCAATGAATGTTGTAATGGGGTTTGCAATCGGCGGCGTGATCAGCGCGGGCATCGTTCTCCTCCTCACCCCCGCCTCCGGCGAGAAGCTGCGCGCCCAATTACAGACACGAGTTCGGACGATCCAACAAGAGATACAGGGCGCCGCGGCAGCCCGGCGCGCGGAGTTGGAGGAGCAGTTAGCGGTATTGCGACGGCAGCAGAAAAATCAAATCCGTTAAAGCATTGTTGGGTTGCTAAGTCTTTTACCTAATTGTGCATGTAGCAACGAGAAAGCTGATGGCAAAAATCAGGGTCGGAATCAGTTAGGTAGTTACTTATCCTTTTGGTTCCGGCTCGTCCGGGTTAGTACCTTAACAGTGAAATCCTTGTTTTTTGTGCAAGAATGTTGAGTCCGCTAATCTGCGCTAAGAGACTGTTTTAAAAGTCGCCAGAAACCACAGATAAACACAGATGAACACCGATTTTCTTGATGAACAGCCGTCTTTTATCGCCGAAATCCCTTTTATCTGTGTTCATCTGTGGCTGATTTGAGTTTTAAAACACTCTCTAAGCACCGCGAATGGTTCAGAAAGATTAGCGCAGATTGGCGAAGATTAGCGGATTCGTTTTCTCTCTTCCGGCTTGTCCGGGTTAGGAATTGATCGCAAGATTGTCTACCAGGTGTTACACAATGATTTGCAGGATATCGAAAAATTGATGCGGGTTTTTGCCCGGTTTCTATAAAATTCTAACATACAAAGACTTCACGCTTACGGCGTAGGACTCTGGGTTGGGGTGCCCGTCTGTGTGGGGGTTGGGGTAATCGTTTCCGTCGGGGTCATCGAGGGAGTCTGAGTGTCTGTAGGTGGTAAAGTCGCCGTTGGGGTGATCGTTGGCGTTTCGGTGAGAGTCGGCGTGGGCGTCTCTGTGGGGACTTCTGTCGAGGTCGGAGTCGGCGTGGGGACCTGTAAATCTATCGTGATCTTCCTCTCGGCATAGGTACCCCCGGTGCTAAGCACACGCAACCTCAACGAGACCACCCCTGCCTCCAGTCCGCTGACATCCCAAACATAGATTTCATCCGCCTGACTGACGGGGTCGTTATCCTCGCGCAGCAGATCCCAATCCACCGGGTCCTGCCCCCTGCCCCAATGCAGCCAGAATTCGCTATAGTTACTGGTCGCATCCGCCCGCCCATAGATCACCAGCGGGCTGGAGGTGATCACATCGCCATCATCCGGGGCGTTGATCTCGATGATCGGGCGCGAATCCGTCTCGGCGCAGGCGTGTTCGGGGGTGAAGAAAATCGGGTCGGAAAAACCGATGTCTTTGGCCCACTGCCTGCCCTGATCGGTCTCCTTGATCCACTTGACCGCCCAGGGATCGTTGACGTTCAATCCCAGCTTGTTATCGGTGTAATCTTTGCAGGCTGGGGAAGCCAGCAGGCCTGTCCAGGTATCTATATTGACCCTCTGCCACAGGTCCTGTCCGCTGGGGAGCGGCGGCTGCCCGGCCACGAAATACTCGCTGCGCTGGTTGGGACACCACTGAGAAGGCTCGGCGCCTGAGACTGTGCAGATGACCTGCTCGACGACGCCTGTAGGCGGCAAGAAGGGGGTGGGATTGCCGCCGGTCAGGTGTTGGACAGCGGTCTGCATGACAGAGTTCCAGATGGGAGCTGCGCCGGTCAGTCCGCTGGTGCCCTGCATGGGGGTGTAATCCGCGTTGCCTACCCAGGTTCCAACGACCACATCGGAGGTGTAGCCGATCGCCCAATTGTCGCGAAAATCGTTGGTGGTGCCGGTCTTGGCGGCCACCGGGAAGGGCAGGTTGAGCGGCGAATTGGCCCCGAACATCGGGGTACGGGCGACATTATCGGAGAGGATCGAGGAGATCAAAAAGGCGTGCTCCGCGCGCAGCACCTGATCGCCGGGCGGCTGTTCGTACTGGTAGACGATCTCCTCGAGATGATCCTCGATGCGCAGGATCGCCGTTGGCGGGACCTTGCGCCCACCGTTGGCAAAGACGGCAAAAGCGCCAGATAGCTCCAGAAGCGAGACATCTCCGCCGCCCAGGGTCAGCGAGAGGCCGTAATCTTCACGGGTCAGGGTGGTGATCCCCAGTCGTTTCGCCATGGCGATCAGACCATCTTCCTCAGGCGTGGCAGGGTTATCGTAAATGCCCACGTAATTCAGCGCCTTCACCGCGGCCATGTTGATGGAATTCGCCAACGCCGAACGAGCCAGCATCGGGCCGTGATAGCGTCCATCGTAGTTGACCGGCACATAGGGAGGGCGCGGGTCGTTGGGGTCGCCTGAAGGCGGGAACTCGGAAAGCACATCCCAAATCAATGTCGCCGGAGTCCAGCCCTTTTCGAAGGCGGCTACATAGGTGATCGGTTTGATCGCCGAACCGGGCTGGCGCGGGCTGACAGCCATATTGACCTGACCGTCTATCTCCTCGTTATCGAAATCCGCCGAGCCGACCATGGCCAGGATCTCCCCTGTGCCAGGCCGGATGATCACCAGGGCGCCGTTCGTGACGTGCTTATCCGCCAGGGAGTCGACCTGTTCCTTGACGACTTCCTGGGCGATATCCTGCAGGTCGGGGTCGAGGGTGGTATAGACCGTGAAACCAGAGCGATAGATGGTCTGCGGGTCGTACAGCGCTTCCAGGATCGAGCGCACGTAATTGACCCAGTGCGGGTAGCGCATCTGCACCAGCGGCGGGCTGAACTCGTAACTCTCGAAGGCGCCCGCTGCTAACGCCGCCTCCCCCGCCTCGACACACACCGGCTGCGGGCTGTTGCCCACATAGATGCAGCCCTGCTCCTGGCTGGCCTGGAACATGAGCAGTAAAACCGTCTGTTGCCGTTCCAGAGTCGCTTGACGGTTGGTATACACATCGTAAACCGAAGGCAATTGGGGCAATCCAGCCAGAAACGCCGCCTGTCCCAGATCCAACTCCTTCGCCGAGATGTCGAAGTAAGTTTGTGCGGCAGCCTCAACGCCGTAGGCCATATTGCCGTAATAATTCTCGTTCAAATAGATTTCCAGAATCTCGTTCTTGGTGTAGCGTCGGGTGACCTCCGCCGCCAGGATCGCCTCGCGCAGCTTGCGCATATAACTCCGTTGAGCGCGCTCCTCCGCTGAGAGGAACATCGTGCGCGTCAACTGCTGGGTGATCGTCGAGGCCCCAGAGATCGTTTCCTTGCTGTTCAGGTTTTGCCAGAAGGCTCGCACAATCGCCATCGGATCGAAACCGGGATGGTCGTAGAACTCCTTGTCCTCTGTGGCGAGGGTGGCGGCGACCAGGTATGGCGACATCTCATCCAAAGAAATATACGTCCGCCGTCCATGAGTAGGATCGAGGATTTCATAGAGCAAATTGCCATTGCGATCCAGGATGCGCGTGGTTTCGAATTGAGAAATCCGCTCGCGAAGATCACTGGGATCGGGCAGGTCATTGGCGATCTGCCAATAGACGATAAACCCCACCGAGGCGACGACGACAGCCAGGATCACGAAAATGAAGGCGCCCAGGAGGGACATCCGCAACAGGCAGCCCATCGCACGTTCGAGTTGGGCGCGCTGATATTTGCGGGGAGGTCGTTTCGAGCGTGGACGCGGCGGAGCTATGGGTGGGGTGGCGGCTGGTCTTCGAGCGGATACCTCCTCGAAGGCCGTTCGCGAGACGCGCGTGCCACCCAGGTCGAGCTCATCTACCCGGCGGGGCAGCGGCATCCCCTGGGTATCCAGGGCGGGCAGCGCGGTTTGGGGCGTCGTGCCCAACCTGGGCGGGGGCGGCGTGGTCGACTCCCGCTGAGGCAACGTAGCCCTCTCCCCGAAAATATCTTCCCCAGCAGATTCAGGCGCCGGTTCGAGGCGTGTTTCGCCCAGAGGTTCCTCGAGGACTGGTTCTATTGGTTCCTCCTGGCGCCCCAGTAAATCCAGGTAAGTCGAAGGGTAGTCGCCCCGCGCAGGCGCGGCGGGCGGTCGAAGTTCCCCTCCCAGGGAATCATCCGCCGACGCTTCCTGCTCGGCCTTCTCGGCTTCGTCTAACAGACGGCGAAAGCGATCGCGAGGATCTTCGGGTTGGTCTGGTTTCTCGTCGGTCAAGGTTTATTCTTCCTCCGGTTTACTGGCGATCAACGCTTTCCAGATGCCTTTCATCACCACATCATCATGTTGATTCAACACGTTCACTTCGAGGTCCACTGCGCCGCCGTTCAGGCGTTTGACAGCTTTGGTCTCGACGACCTCAGTGCGCACATGAACAGTATCCCCAATGAAAACCGGTTTATTGAATTTCCACGATACGATCTCGCGAAAGGCAATCACTGTGCCCTCGATCAGGCCGCTGAGATTCACCAGGCCCGAAGCAATCGAGGTGACCAGTAAACCGTGGGCGATCCGCTGGCCGAAGAGCGTGTTCTTACTGAACTCGGCGTCGGTGTGAATCTGGTTATAATCGCCGGATAACCCCGCGAAGGCAACGATGTCACCTTCGGTGATCGTTCGACCTGCGCTGATATACACCTGCCCAACCTTGAACTCTTCGAAATACAATCCTCGTGCTCGATGCTTTGACATGGGATCCGTCTCCTTTGCTCACTGCTCAACGACTACTGGCTATTGACTACTGAATACTGATTCTAGCATAAAACCTTTGACCTTTCTCGATTCTGCCCTTACAATACTCAGTACTTCACGAAAAAGGATCCAAGACCCGTCCGCGGGTCGCCCGGGGACGGGCTCCTGATCGCTTTCGTGAACTACTGATACTATGAGAAACTGGAAACTGACAGCGGCTGATCCCGGCGCTTACACCATCGCCGCCGACGCCCGCAGTGGCCCTACGGACTACGCCAACGATCACATCTGGGAACTATCGCTGGCGGGAGGGGAACCTCCCGCTTTGGCTGTAAAGACCACTTACGGTCTGCGCGCCCGCAACCTGCGCCTCTTCCCGCGCTTCGTCGAGGGCGATACCGGCGTCACCGATCCGGAAAACTTCAGCGAGCTTCCCTCGGTTCAGCGCTTCTATCCCAACTATTTGGCGCTATCCTGTATGCCATTCACCGGCATCGAAGTAAGGCTCGAGTATTGGATTCCTGAATCCCAGGTCATTGCTGGTCGGGCGTCCATCAAGAACAGCCGCCTCTCGGCCCGGCAATTATGCTTCGAATGGTCCGCCATGCTCTCTGCCACCGGGGGAGGGCGCATGGTTCCTAAGGAGATCGAAACCGTCACGGTTCTATGCGGGCAGACTGACGGCCTTGCCCCGGTGTTGTTCATGACCGGCGGCTCCCATTTTGGCTCCGGCCCATTTCCCGCTCTGGCTATCGAAATCGAATTGCAGGCGGGGGGCGAGCGCACCTTCACCTGGGCGTTGGTTTCATCGAAGAGCCACGAGGAATCCTTCGCCGCTGCCAGGAGAATCGCCGCCCGCCCATGGGAAAAGGAAATCGCCCGCCTGGACATACTCAACGCCGGTCTGATCGAAATCGAGACTGGCGACCCCGATTGGGACGCAACCTTCGCCCTGGCGCAAAAGAACGCCTGTGGGCTGCTGGTCGGCCCCACCGAACAACTACCTCATGCTTCTTTCGTGGTCAGCCGCCAGCCCGATCATGGTCACTCACCCGCCGGAGATGGGAGCGATCACTCCCACCTGTGGAGTGGGCAAACCGCGCTGGATGCTGATTTCCTGGTCGGTTTTATGCTGCCTGCCTCTCCCGAGATTGCGGCAGGATTATTCACTAACTTCCTCTCGATCCAAAAACAGGGAGGTTTTATTGACTGGAAGCCCGGCCTGGCCGGTCAGCGCAGCGGGGTGATGGCGACGCCGATCCTGGCGAATCTTGCCTGGAAAATCTACCAGGCCACCGAAGACCGTCAATTCCTGGATACGATCTACCCCAACCTGCTCAAAGCAGTGCAGGCCTGGTTCGACTCCGCTCAGGATCGCGATGGAGATGGCATTCCCGAATGGGCGCACCTGATGCAATCCGGCCTCGACGAACATCCCACCTTCTCGCCATGGCAAGAATGGTCTCAGGGGGCGGATATTTCCCAAAGCGAGAGTCCAGCCCTATGCGCGCTGTTGTACAACGAAATCCAAATCCTGATCGAAATGGCGCGACTGCTCGAACGCACAGGATCGGTGCCATCATTGCAATCTCTGGCGGATAATCTCGTCTCGGCAATCGAAGCTTCCTGGGACGAGGCAAGTTCCATGTATTGCGTTTGGGACCGCGAGACTCATCTCAGCCCCTCCCGCGAGGCGCTGGCTGAACACAGCGGATCGGGCGAAATCTACCTTCAGCGCGCCTTCGACGAACCGGTCAGGCTGGTGATCTCCGTCGCTGGCAGCGATACAACCCCCCGTCAGATCAACCTTTTCATCCATGGGGCCGGGTCATCCGGGCAAAACAGAGTAGAACACATCACCGAAGACCAATTCACCTGGCGGCTGATGCAGAGCCGCGTCACCAGCCAACGGGTTTACGCCCAGCTAGAATCGATCGAGATCAGGAATGTCGCGCCGAATGATGTGATTCGAGTCGAGGTCGTGGACATGGCCTGTCAGGATTATTCGCTCCTCCTGCCGTTGTTTGCCGGCATCCCCTCCCCAGAGCGCGCCGACCAGATCATCCGCCAGGCGCTATCGAACCCGGAACGCTTCTGGCGGGCGTTCGGGCTGCCCCTGTGCCCGCTGCCCACCGCAAAGCAGGAGACGCATCCCTGCAGCAATACCTCGATCCTTTGGAGCAGCTTGATCGGCAGAGGTTTATTGAGATACGGTTACCGAAGAGAAGCCGCCGAACTGGTCAATCGTTTAATGGCTGCTGTAATCTCCAACTTGAAAAAGCATAAAGCCTTCGCTCACGGCTACAACGTCGAAACCGGCGCAGGCGTTGGGGAGCGTAACGCTCTCCAGGGTCTGGCGCCCCTCTCCCTCTTTCTGGAAACGTTGGGCGTCCGTCTGATTTCGCCATTCAAAGTTGCCCTCGAGGGGCACAACCCTTTCCCCTGGCCAGTGACCATCCAATATCGCGGTCTGACCCTCCTGCGCGAAGAAAAGAAGACCCGAGTCACTTTCCCTGGAGGCCAGACGGCGGTCGTCAAAAGCCCTGGCCCCCACATCGTCGAATTGGATTAACCAGAATGGTGAAGCCCCCCTCGAGGATTTCCCTGAGAATCTTGCTCATCCTGAGCATCACCATCCTGCTGCTGACGACCTGCTCAGGAACCGAGGCTCTTGCGCCGCCCCCTGGTGCATACGGCGAAACGACTGGGGGAGGGATCGAAGAAGAAAGGATCATCGTCATCATCACTGCGGTGATCGGCCTGTTGATGATCGCCGCCCTGGTGGGGATCGTCACCAACCGGCTGCGCCTGCCATACACCGTCGGCCTGGTGCTCATCGGCCTGGCGCTATCACTCCGGGGTCAGGAGCAGATTCATATTCCACCGGCCATCTTCCTGGGATTGCTGGTGCCCCCGCTGATTTTCGAGGCTGCCTTTCATATCAAACCCGATGACCTGTACAGGGACCTGGCGCCAATCCTGGCCCTGGCGATTCCCGGCGTATTGATCACAACCTTTTTGGTGGGCGGGATGGTCACTCTGGGCACAGGCTTTCCCGTTTCCCTGGCCTTAGTCTTCGGCGCGTTGGCGGCTGCTACCGATCCCGTGGCGGTGGTAGCCCTCTTTCGCTCGTTGGGCGTCCCCAAACGCCTGCAGGTGCTATTAGAAGGGGAGAGCCTGTTCAACGACGGCACAGCCATCGTCATCTTCAATATCATGGTGGCAATCGCGGTGAGTGGATCCTTCGACCTCATAGGTAGTATGTTCGATTTCGTCATTGTCGCTGGGGGCGGGCTTGTGGTTGGATTCATCCTGGGGATCCTGATCTCGCGCATCATCGGCTTCATAGATTACCCCCTTATCGAAACCACGCTGACTATCGTTCTGGCTTATGGCTCCTATATCATCGCAGAACAATTCCATGTCAGCGGCGTGCTCGCTGTCGTGGCCGCTGGCCTGGTCAACGGCAATCTCAGCCCAAAGGCTACCGCCCCGACTTCACGTATGCTGATATTCAACTTTTGGAATGTCGCCGCCTATCTGGCGAACTCGGTTATCTTCTTGCTGGTCGGTTTACAGATCAACCTGGGAGTATTCATCGCCAACTGGCTGGTGATCGTTTGGGCTATCCTGGCTATATTGATTGCCCGCGCGGTTGGCGTTTACGGTTTGTTGGGTTTCAAAAAGGATGTGCCATTTCGATATAAAAATGTGCTCTACTGGGGCGGATTGCGCGGCGCCATCTCGCTGGCCCTGGCGATCAGTCTTCCTCCCTCGTTAGGCGCAGCCCGCGAAGATATCCAGGCTATGGCGTTTGGCGTGGTGCTCTTCACCCTCCTGGTGCAGGGCCTGACCATGAAGCCGTTGATCAACAAGATGAATCTCATTCAACGCAGCGAAGCCCAGGAGGAATACGAGCGCCGCCACGCTCGCGCGGTGATGGCAAAAGTATCCTATGAACGTCTGGAGACGATGCACAAAGAAGGTCTGATCTCTTCTTATCTTTGGGAACGTTTAGCCGGACCCCTGAAACAGCACGCCGAGGCTCTCTCCAGGGCGGTGGAGGAGGCTAGCCATGTAGACCCCAGTCTGGAATTCCAGGAATTGGATTCAGCCTTCCGAGATATGCTCCAAAATCAACGCGGCGCTCTCACCGCGCTGCTCAGAGATGGGATCATCTCCGAAGAAATCTATTCGCAATTGATCAGCGAAGTAGATATGGCGATCACCGACCGACGGTCGAATCTGATCGAGTTGCTGCACACCGACGCCAGCCAGACCATTGACGGCTTGATGACGGTCATCGTTCAGGAAGCCGATGTCGAGAATGTCATCGCCAGCATGAATCGATTGGGGTTGCCCGTGACGCGATATTCCAGCACCGGCAGTTTCCTGGGACGAAGAAATGTCACCTTGCTTGTCGGAACCTTCAGAGAACAGGAAGAGAACCTCAAAAAGGCCATCTCCCGGGCTAGCCGGCAGCGGGTCGAATTTCTCCCCAGCCCGGGCCAGGGCGCCGATACAACGAGCACACCGGTCACAATAGGGGGCGCGACGATTTTCGCTTTCGACGTGGAAAGGTATCAGGTGCTGTAATGAAGATGATCATCGCAATCGTAAATGACGCCCACAGCGGAGCAGTTGCGCAAGCCCTGCTGGACGCCAATTACCGCGCCACGCGACTGGCTTCGACAGGCGGATTGTTACGCAGTGGGACGACCACCTTTATGGTTGGGGTGAACAATGAGCAGGTGGAACAGGCGCTTAGCGTCATCCGAGAACACCTCCCTCCCAGAGAAAGCCCCGAAAATACCCAGGCCACGATCTATGTGCTCAACGTGCGAGATTTCGAACGTTTATGACAGGGTTCCATGAAAATGCTAATCACCATCCTCAATGACGAAGACAGCGGACATGTCTACGAAGCGCTGCACAAGGCTGATTTCCCCGTCACGCGCATCGCCTCGACGGGGGGGTTTCTGCGCCAGGGCAACAGCACTCTGATGATCGGCGCCGATGACGCCCGCGTGGACGAAGCTGTCGAAATCATCTATTCACGATGTTTCCCATCGATAGAACCCTTTGCCCGGAGGGCGATCGTTTTCGTTCTCAACGTCGAGCAATTCGAGCAATACTAAGGTTCTATTCGTGGAATTCCTCGACCTGATAGGTTTCGACCGCTAGCTGCTTATGCCGCCACAGGTCGGCCGGCGTGCCCATTTTGCGGCACAACTGATCCAGGAAATCGGCTGGATCAGGCAATTTCTCCCAAACCTGGGGTAGGAAAGTCGCCCGCCGTGCGCCGTCACGCAGAACGAGGCCATCTATTCCGGGGCGAATTTTAGCCAATAAATCTTCGGGGCCATCGTAATCCAACGGTCGTGGGACGGTGAGGCGCGAAATTTCGATCGCGATTTGGGGAAGTTCTTCTGGCTGAACCCGGGGGAAACGGTAGTCGTTTAGAGCCGCGGCAATGGCATGTTCACGCACATCATCGGCCAGAGATCGGTATGGCTCTAGTATGCCGATACAGCCCCGCAACTGGCTCTGTATCGTCAAAGTCACGAAGGTGGCGCCAATCTCTTGCAGGCGCGCTGGCAGCTCCTCGAAGCCAAGGGGGGGCAGGGGGTTGCCTCTTACACCTGATTCCAGAGCTTGCCGCGCCAACGCCAAAAGGACAATCCGCTCCTCCGAGGTTAGTTGATCTTCAGACATAGGTTATCCCAAACAGGCCTCGACCTTGCAACGAGAACAAAAATCACGTGTTTTTATTTTACCTGATAACCTTGTCATCTGTTCATCTTTTCGGTACTATATTTTCGGGAATTCTCTCTATGGAAAAACATGGTTCTAGCCCTAAAAGAAGTCCAAGCCTCATCGCAGAAACGCTGAAATCAATTTTCACTGTTCTGGTCGTTGCTTTTGCTGTTGCAACCCTATACACGGCCGCCAAACCGATCGGCCTATTCTCGGGAGAGTTTTCTGCCAGACTCGCCGAAGCAGTCAAATCCAAAGAGACGCCTGATGAAGGATGGCCTACTGCCACGCCGCGCCCAAAACCGTCCATTGGCATCGTGGTTGGACATTGGGGGGATAACAAGGATCCCGGCGCAGTTTGTCCCGATGGATTGACTGAACTGAGCATCAACCAGGAAGTCGCCACACTCTTACAGCAGAGACTCATCGCCGCGGGGTTTGGCGTGGATATGCTGAAGGAGTTCGATGAAAACCTGGCAGGATATCAGGCCCTGGCGTTGATCTCCATCCATGCTGATTCCTGCACCTATATCAACGATGCTGCCACAGGATTCAAAGTGGCCGAATCTCGCTACAATCCCCGCCCGGAGCGGACCGCCCGCATGGTGGCATGCTTGAGAAACCGCTACGCCAAGGCGACCGGCCTGAGCGAACACCAGAGCATCACCGCGGACATGACCGATTATCACGCCTTCGATGAGATCAGCGAAGAGACGCCCGCTGTGATCATCGAGATCGGTTTCATGAACCTTGACCGCCAGATTCTCACCCAAAACCAGGCCCTGATCGCCAAAGGCATCGCCGATGGTGTTTTATGTTACACTCGCAACGAGAGCATCACTAATGATCAATAGTAAGCGTAAGCGCCCAACGATCGAGAAAAGTTGCCCGAAAAATGGGTGTGCGTGGGGGTGTTGCACACCCATTTTTCGGGTATCCGTTCTATGGCTGAACAGTAATCAATGAATCATGAATGGAAAAAGGCCCAGGAAGCCCTCCGAAAAGCCCAGCAGGCGCTGAAGAGGAGAGATCATCGCTCCGCCCGGCGCTGGGCAGAACAGGCCGCCACGCTGGCTCCCGATCGCGAGGAGCCATGGCTTTTCCTGGCCGCGGTGGCCTCCCCTCGCGCCAGCCTGGAATACTTGAAGCGCGCCCTGGATATCAACCCCCAAAGCAGCTACGCTCGCCGCGGGATGCACTGGGCTGTTCAACGCTGGCGGCAAGAACCCGCGCCCCGGAAAATCCCACGGCAGTTTATCTCCAGGAATATCTCTCCCGATGCGCTGACCCGCTCCAGGCCGGCGCTCTTGCCGTGGGCCTTGATCCTCCTCCTTGCAACTGCTGGCTTCCTGGCATGGTTCGACGCCCCTACTTTTTCCATCACATTCGACGACAGCGATGCCATCCCGCTGGCGCAAGTCGTCATCGCCAAGGCCACCCGCACGCCTACGCCCACGCCCACCTTTACACCTACTCTGACCTTCACGCCGACCCCCACCCCAACGGACACCCCTACCCCTACAGCCACCTTCACGCCTTCGATCACGCCCACGCCGTTTCCTACCGACACGCCCGAACCAACCAGAGAACCCGTCCATGACCAGCCGCAGGCCGAAGCGTCCCGCCCTCAGGGCATCGGCGGCGATGAGCGCTGGATTGATATAGACTTATCCGAGCAGCGTCTGTTTGCTTATAAGGGGAATCACCTGGTCAATTCGTTCAGGGTGTCAACCGGCACCTGGCAATACCCCACTGTCACCGGGCGATATAGTATTTATGTCAAATACCTCTACTCCAACATGGCTGGCCCGGGGTATTATTTACCCAATGTCCCCTATACGATGTATTTCTACAAAGGGTATGGCATTCACGGCACTTATTGGCATAATAACTTCGGAACACCCATGAGCCACGGCTGCGTCAACATGAAAACGGACGACGCCAGTTGGGTATTCGATTGGGCCTCGGTCGGCACGGTGGTCAATGTTCACCAATGACGTACGTAACTACTCAGCCAAACGGGGAAGTTCCCGAAAAAAGGGTGTGTGGGGGGGTGCTGCGCACCCCCACGCACACCCTTTTTTCGGGCTAATCCGTTCGATGACTGAGCAGTTACTGACGTACAATATAAACCTGATCTCCCGACGTGATTTTCTCAAACTAGGGGGGTTGAGTCTATTGGGACTGGCGATGGCGCCTTTCGGGCAGGTCCCCTCCCTGGCTTCCAACCAGCAAGGCCGGGTGATTTTCGATTCTGTCACCATCTACGACCTGCCATCGTTCTCTGCAAATGCCCTGCGACAAGCCTGGGCCGACAGCGTCTTCCCCATCCTCGAGGTCACCATTGGGGACGAAGAACCCGCCCATAATATGGTCTGGTATCGCCTGGAAGATGGATATGTCCACTCGGGGGGCGTTCAGCCAGTCAAGACAATCCTCAACCAGCCCATTTGGGAAATCCCCACAGGCGGCCAATTAGCCGAAGTGACCGTCCCCTATACGGACGCTTATTGGGAAACCGATCTGCATCATGAGGTGGCATATCGGTTCTATTACGAGACTACGCATTGGGTTGTAGGGACGTTATACGGTCGGGATGGCACGCCCCTCTATCAGATCATGGACGACAGGTGGGACTTGCTCTATTACGTGCCGGCGCGACATTTGAGGCTGATTCCAGCCAGCGAGGTGAGCACGCTTTCCCCAGATGTCCCTGCCGAAGAAAAACGCCTCGAGGTGGACACGGCGAACCAGGTGGTCATTGCCTACGAATATGATAAACAGGTCTTTATCACCAAGGCTGCCACGGGGGCCGAGTTCAGTAATGGCGCCTTTTACACACCCGCTGGCCGTCATTACACCAATTACAAAATGCCCTCCCGGCACATGGCCGCCGGCAACCTGGCCTACAACGGTTTCGACTTGCCCGGCATCCCCTGGGTGAGCTATATCACCGAAAAAGGGGTGGCCTTTCATGGCACGTACTGGCACAATGACTACGGACGGCCGCGCAGCCACGGCTGCATCAACCTCACCTCCCAGGCCTCCAAATGGATCTACCGTTGGACGCTTCCCGCCGTCCCTGCCGACCAACGAAGCATCTACGATGAAGCCGGCACAGCAGTAGATGTGGTATAAGTATTATCTTAGAAATGAAATTCTTGCACAAGAGACAAGAAAATTCACCGCTTTGACGCGAAGAGCGCGAAGCTTTTCACAAGGAGACAAATTATGCAAACCGCATTCCAATACGATAAATACCTGTTGAAAAAACAGGTCCTGGCCCTTGCTGGTAAATTCCGCGTGTACGCGCCGGATGGCCAATTGGTGCTTTTCAGCCAGCAAAAGATGTTCAAGCTCAAGGAAGATATCCGAATCTTCTCGGATGAGAGCATGACTCAAGAAGTCCTGCACATCCAGGCGAGGCAAATCATTGACTTCTCAGCAGCTTACGATGTCATAGATAGCGCCTATCGAACCAGAGTCGGTGTACTGCGTCGCAAGGGCCTGCGCTCCTTGTTGCGCGATGAATGGGAAGTGCTCGACGCCAACGATCAACCCCTGGGCGTCCTCCAGGAAGACAGCGTGGGCTACGCCCTTCTCCGCCGCCTTTTGTTGGGCACGCTTTTACCGCAAAATTACGATCTGTTGATTGGCGGCCAGCGCGTGGCAGATTACAGGCAGCGTTTCCGCCTCATCGGCTACTACCTCGATGTGGATTTCAGCTTCGACTCCGCCCGCCAGCTCGACCGCCGTCTGGGGATCGCCGCGGCCATCCTGTTGGGCACCATCGAGGGCAAGCAGTCTTCATAGCTACCCTTCTTTTGATTCGTGTCCATCTCAGAAATCCGCGTCCAAGAGATAGACGACATGTTGGTTAGAAGCGAACCTTCGTCCGTTAATCATCAATAGAATATCATGCCTAAGAAGATTCTCTTTCCAGGTTTGGTTTACGATGAAAATGATCGCCCCGTAGAGACCGCCTACATCGGGAGCGAACCGTGTTACGTGGTGGACGACGCCGGTTTTCGACGCCACATCCCCTCGGAGTTGGTTGATCGCCAGGTGCTCGAAGCGATGCGCAAGATGATCGCCGGACACGAAGATCTGCTCAGCGAACAGGCCGCCAAGATGCTCGGTCAGGATGATATCTTCACCCGCGCCATGATCGAAACCCAACTCAAACAGATGGATAATCAATTCGACCGCATCTTCGAAGTCGGCATCCCCGAGGAGAGCCTCACCTACATGGGCATGACTGGTTTCCGAATCAAGATCAACATCCACGGCGAGGTGATCAGTCTACACCAACCTGGGATGATCGAACCCAATGAGGAATAGGTCAACTGCCTGCATGACCAGCATCTCGGCAGCGATAATGGGGAGACACAGGGAGGTCGAAAAGAGCCTGCTCATGGGGCGCGCATCGGCGGAAACCGTATTACCCAAGAACCATATATCTTTTCATAGCACATATGTTAAAATATGAGTACGATGAGTAGATTGTAGTGATTCGAAAAACCTGTTGAACTGGCGGCCCTACAATCTAATAACCGAGAGAAGTCAACCCTTTTTACAAAGGCGAGGGTAGTCTGATGACGAGAGTCCCCCTGCGAACCTATTTGCGTGATATCGAGGATGCCATCGAAAAAAACCAGATCGATGAAGCCGTCGCGCATTGCCGCCACATCCTCCAGGCTTTCCCGAAACATACCGATACTTATCGGCTCCTCGGGAAAGCATATCTCGAATCCCAAAAATACGGCAGCGCCGCCGACATCTTCCAGCGTGTGCTTTCCGCAATTCCAGATGATTTCGTCTCCCATATTGGCATGAGCATCATCCGCGAAGACGAGGGGAACGTAGATACTGCTCTATGGCACATGGAACGCGCTTTCGAGGTTCAACCCTACAACCCCGCTATCCAGGGCGAAGTGCGACGATTATACGGCAAACGAGATGGCATGGAACCTGCTAAAGCCCGTCTGACTCGCGGCGCGCTGGCGCGTATGTATGCCAAGGGCGGCCGGTACGATCAGGCCATCGCTGAACTGCGCGCTACCCTGGCCAATGAGCCTGACCGCTCGGATTTGCAGATCATTCTGGCCGAGATGTATGCGCAAAGCGGAGAATATGTCAAAGCCATCGAGACAAGCAGCACAATTCTCAGGAATCTACCGAACTGCCTGCAAGCGAACCGCCTGCTCGCCCAATTACTCAAGGGCACAGAACGCGAGGAGGAAAGCAAAACCTGCCAGCAGCGCCTGGTCGCGCTGGATCCCTATGAAGCTCATGTCTCGCCCCATGCGCCCACAGCTCAAGATGTCCCTGAACAGGCCGTGACCATTGCACGATTGAGTTGGACTGCCGCCATGCGTACGACCGGACCCTCGGAACAACCTGAGTGGGCTTCTTCGCTGGGCGTTGTCGTGGAGCAACCAGCTTCCGCCAGGGGTGATCTGCCAGATTGGCTCGCATCTGCCTCCGAGGATTCTCCTGTTCCCATCGGAGATGACATCACCCCATCAGCCGCTGGCGATGACGAAATCCCCGAATGGATGAAAGACTCCGGATGGCAGCCAGCCTCTGGAGAAATCGTGGAGGGGCCTTCGCCTTTTGCCCTCGAAGACGTTTCGGACGCCGAGGCAGACCTCGACTCGGCCGTCGCCGCTGATCTACCAGACTGGATCAAAGGCATGGCTCCGGCGGCTACAGTGGCCGCCGCCGAACTCGCAGGCGAAGACAAAGTTGATCTCGACGCCCTATTCGACGCCGCCCCCAAACCAGATCAGGGAGACGCCCCCGATTGGTCGAAAGGCTTCGATGAGGAAGTCAGCCCCGGGTTTACTCCATCCGCCGCCGACCAGGAAGACGAGCTACCCGATTGGATGCGAGCAGTAGCGGAACACGCCGAAACTGAGCCTACACTTGTCCAGGCCGCCAGCGATCTCCCGGATTGGCTGAGGGCCGATGACGCCTCCCCCATCCCGGCCACCGATGAAGCCGAATCGACCGGCGTGACAGATTTCCTCATCCGCATGGGAAGAGATCAATCAACGCGTGAAAGCCAGATCATCGAAGCCAAGCCGCTGGCCGAGGACGAATTTCCCAATTGGCTAAAAGCCGCCGAAGCGCCCGCCGAACCTGTCACAGAGCCGCAGCCAGAGGGTAGCGGCGCGCCGGACTGGATGAAAAGCCTCGAGGAGGAAGAACTTGAACCACAGCCTATCCTCGCCGCAGAACCTGCGCCTCAGACCGGGGTGATAGCCGACGATATCCCCGATTGGCTGAAATCGCTGGAAGCGGCGGAGCAAAAAGCCGAAGCTGAAGAGATTCCACTCGAAGCGGCGACAAAAGAGCCTGCCATCCCAGATTGGCTGGATGAGTTAGCCGAAGCCACGCTGGTCGAGGAAGCGTCGGAAGCGCCCGAACCCGCAACAGAGCCGCAAATGGCTGTCACGCCTGACTGGTTGGCGGAGATCAGCGCAGAGGCGCCAGTTCTCGAACAAGAAAAAGAATTCCCGGAATGGCTGACCTCTCCAGATGCTTTCGAGAGAGAGGAGGCGCCAACAAGGGTCGAAGAACCTGTCGCAGAGATGCCGCCAGAGGAGGCCGCCTTCCCCGAATGGTTGACTCCCCCCAGGGAAGAGAAACCTGTCGCCGCCGAAGGTGCGCCCGCCGCTGAATTCGAAGACGCTGACGCAGCCATGGCCTGGCTGGAAGGTCTGGCGGCCAAGCGAGGCGTCTCGGAGGATGAGTTGATCACCCGCCCCGAAGAACGCCTCACAGCACCCCCGAGTTGGGTGCAGGAGGCTATGCAAAAACCCGAAGTCGAAAGCGAGGCCGAGGCCATCCCTGAAGACTTCCCGGACTGGCTCCGAGACAGCGCCTTCGCTCAGGTAGAAACAGAGGCCGAGGTCGTTCAGCCCGAAGAGGCCGCTATCGAGCCAGAGCCTGTGCCGGCCGCCCAATGGTTAGCGGGCGCAGAAGAGTTGGAAGAAGAAAAAAGCGATGAGATCCCCGACTGGCTGAGGAGCATGGGCGTCGAAGCGGAGCCAATAGAACCCTCGATAGAAGAACCCGTTGCGAAAAGCGACGCCCTCCCCGCCTGGCTCGAAGATGTCGGAGCGGATGGGGCTGAACCAGAAGCCCCCGAGGAGCCCACCTGGATTCGCGAATTCGGCAAAGAGGCGCCCACCTTCGAGCAAGTTCAGGAGCAGGAACTGGTCGCTGGCGAAGCGCAGCCAGCAGAAGCAGAAGCCCTGCCCGATTGGCTGCAAGATTACGGCGCCGAGAAAGACCTGCCCGACTGGACAAGAGCTGAAGCCAAGCCAACCGTTGCAAAGGAAGATGAATATACCTGGCGTCCATCCGAAGCAGAGCTGCCAATTGGCGCGGAAGCGCCAGCACAGGAGAAACTCGATCTCAACCAGGCTTCCCTGGTCGAATTGGAGCGTCTGCCCGGCATGGGCTTCCGACGGGCGCAGGCGATCTTCAGCCATCGCCAGGCGCACGGCCCATTCTACAAGCTCGATGATTTGCTGTTCCTGGGAATCGAAGCGGAGACCATCGAGGGGATCAAGGGCCTGGTCGAGGTCAGGCCCCTCGCAGAGGTCGAAGACCGCCCTGGACCCAGAGTCGAGCCTGTGTTCGGGCCGGCCGTCTCTGTGCCAGCTATCTCGCCCGAAGAGGCGGAGGATGAGCACCACGCCATACTCATTGGCGCGCAGAGCAAACTCTCTCAAGGCGACCTCTCCGGGGCGTTGGCCAACTACGATCAATTGATCAAGAAAGGCAAGCGCGTCGACCAGGTCATCGCCGACCTGGAAGCCACAGATCAAGCCAGACCCGATGATCCCGAGATCCTGCAAGCGCTCGGGGACGCCTATATGCGCGCCGACCGCCTGCAAGAGGCGCTGGATACCTACTCGAGAATCGAAAAGTTGCTGCTATAAATCATGGAAAAAACCCTCGTACTCATCAAACCCGACGGCGTGCAGCGCGGCCTGATCGGCGAAACCATCCTGCGCCTGGAACGCCGCGGCCTGAAGCTGACTGCCGCCAAATTCATGCAGGTCGGCCAGGAACTGGCCGAGACGCATTACGCCATTCACAAGGGCAAGCCCTTCTACGAAGGGTTGATCCACTACATCACCTCCGCCCCGGTGATGGCCATGGTCTGGACAGGCCCTGACGTCGTGGCCGCCGTGCGCCAGACGATGGGTGCCACCCGCCCCACCGAGGCCGCCCCCGGCTCGGTGCGCCACGACTTCGCCCTGATGGTGGGCCGCAACCTGACCCACGCCTCGGACAGCGTCGAGAACGGCGAGCAGGAAGTTGCCCTGTGGTTCGACAAGAGCGAACTGGTGGAGTGGGAGAGAGCCAACGATCGCTGGATGTTCGAATAATTCCACTAACCAAAAATATCGGCCAGCGGCGCCCGGAATCCAGGCAGGATATTTTCGAGGGTCAGTTCATCCCCCTCAGTCAGCTCACGAATTTCGGTCAGGGAATGATAGACCGTAATGGTGTTCTCATCGGGATCAACAATCAAAACAACATTGACGCCGATCTCGAAGTATTCGCGCAGCTTTCGTTTCATTTCACCCCAGCGGTCGCCCGGCGAAAGGATTTCCACAATCAACTCCGGGGGAATGTCCAGAAAGCTATCAGGGGTGGCTTCAGCCAGACGCTCATGGGAGATGTACAAAATATCGGCAGCCCGAATCGTATCCGGGGCGCGGTGAGTATAAATTCCAACTTCGCCGACCTGTATCTCACCCAGTTGATTCTCCTCCACAAACTCTCCGATGACTTTGGCAATCCTATATTCGAGCTTCCCATGTTTCGATTTTATCGGGGCCATATTGACCAACCTCCCTTCGATCAACTCGCTGCGACCGGTATCACCCAACTCATATAACTCTTCCCCCGTCATCAAAGCGAGTTTCTTTTCCATTTTGGGCAATGATCGGGCCGTATACGGTTGAACGGTCATACAACTGCCTCCTTTCGTGAAGATACGAAGTCCTGTATTGATTGTAACACAATAGATAAGGTAGGACGTCGCCCATCCCCTCCCTCATTCCGCCGCAGAGCAGCGGAACGAGTCGTTATTTTCTGCAAATGGTATAATCCCCGCGCTATGTTGACTCCTAACCAAATCAAATCGCGCCTCGAACGCATTCTACCTACGGTGCAAAAACCAGGACGCTATACCGGCGGCGAACTAAACCAGGTGGTCAAGGGTTGGGACGCGATCCCGGTCAAAGTCGCCCTGGTCTTTCCCGATCTCTACGACCTGGGCATGTCCAACCTGGGGCTGACGATTCTGTACGATATCATCAACCAGCGCCCGGACGCCCTGGCTGAGCGCGCCTACGCCCCCTGGGTGGATATGGAAGCCGCCATGCGGCGCGAAGGCATCCCGCTCTACTCGCTGGAAACCAATCATCCCCTGGCGGAATTCGATATCATCGGGATTTCCCTGCCCTATGAGACTCTCTACACCAACACGTTGAACGTGCTGGATTTGAGCGGGATACCGCTTTTCAGCGCTGCGCGCAGCCCGGAGAATCCCCTGGTCATCGCGGGGGGACATGCGACCTTCAACCCCGAGCCGATGCATGCCTTCGTGGACGCGTTCGTGATTGGGGAAGGAGAGGGGGTGATTAGGGAGATTGTGGATGTCGTTCGAACGTGGAAACAGCCTGCCCTGAGCAAGTCGAAGGGTGAAAACGTAAAACGTGAAACGTTATTACGTGAGCTTTCCAAGATTTGGGGCGTATATGTGCCCGCGCTCTATGAAGCCCGGTACCATAATGACGGCACGTTCGCCGCGATCGAAAAACTCACCGCAGATGCTCCCCTGCCCATCGTCAAGCGCATCGAGGCGGCGCTGCCCCCGCCGACGACTCGTTTCGTCGTGCCTTATGTGGACACCGTTCACAACCGCGCGCCTATCGAGATCATGCGCGGCTGCACGCGCGGCTGCCGTTTCTGCCACGCCGGGATGGTCACGCGGCCGGTGCGCGAGCGCCCTGTTGACGAAATCATCGCCGCCATCGAGCAGGCCATCCGTTACACCGGCTATGAAGAGATTGGTCTGCTCTCCTTATCTTCTAGTGACTATACGCATGTTGTGGAACTGGTCGAGACAGTCCGCGAGCGCTTCGGGGAGGGGCATCTCTCGATCTCGCTGCCATCGCTGCGCATCGAGAGCGTTTCTGTGGATTTGATGGACGCGCTCGAAGGTGGTCGCAAGGGCGGTTTTACGCTGGCTCCCGAGGCCGCCACAGAGAAGATGCGCCAGATCATCAACAAGCCGGTCAGCGATGAGCAGTTGCTGGAAACAGCGCGCCAGATCTACTCGCGCGGCTGGACGACGATCAAGCTGTATTTCATGATCGGTCATCCCTCCGAAACGCTGGAAGACGTGCAGGCCATCGCCGACTTGTGCAAAGCCGTGCTGCGCGCCGGGCGTGAGACCATCGGCAAGCGCGCCCAGGTCAACGCGGGGGTGAGCACCTTCGTTCCAAAACCGCACACGCCCTTCCAATGGGCAGCCTGCAACACCATCGAACAGATCGAGGCCAAGCAGAACCTGCTCAAAAAGGAATTGCGCGGGCGCGGGTTGAAGCTCAACTGGAACGATCCCCGTGAGACTCAGCTCGAGGCCTGGCTCTCGCGCGGCGACCGCCGACTGGCTGAGGTAATCCACCAGGCCTGGAAGCGCGGCGCCAAATTCGACGCCTGGGATGAACACTTCGACTATGGAGCCTGGATGGAAGCCTTCGATGCTGTCGGGTTGGACGTCGAATTCTACACCCACCGCCAGCGCCCCCTCGACGAAGTTTTCCCCTGGGAGCACCTCAGCACCGCCCTCCGCAAGAAGTTCCTGAGGCAGGATTATCTGTGGTCGCTGGAGGGCAAAATCCGCAGCGACTGCCGCCTGCAATGCTTCGCCTGCGGCATCCTACCGGCCTTCGACGATCTGCGGCGCGAGAATCCGGGGGATGTCTGGCAGTGTCCCGATGTGAAGAACGGACGAATGCAGTGACCGGTAAGGTTTCCTTGATAAAAGGAAATTTCTGGTGCATACTTCCCTTATAACAAGGAAAGAGTTGCTAAAAACGATCATCACAGACAGCCAAACAAGGACGGCGCCTGAGGCTTGGCCGCGGACGATGAAAATCCCTGCCGATAGTGGGAAGATCATCACATTGACTGGGGTGCGGCGCAGCGGAAAAACCTATCACCTTCTAAACCTTATCAACCAACTCAAAACCAGCGGGATCGCGCCGGAAAGGATTTTGTACATCAATTTCGAGGACGAGCGGCTGCAGGCATCCAGCAGCGATCTGGATTTATTCTTGCAGGCTTATCAGGAACTATATCCCCATCTCGAATTGTCGGAGTGCTATTTCTTCTTCGATGAGATCCAGGAAGCGGAAGGGTGGGAAAAATTCATTGCCCGGCTCTGTTCAACCATCAGCCAACGCATTTTTATCACAGGTTCCAACGCCAGGCTACTTTTCCAGGAGATCGCAACAGCCTTGCGCGGCAGGACAATCACCTTCGAAGTGTACCCTTTGTCTTTCTTCGAATACGCTCAGGTTCTTTCTCCTGAACTGAACCCGTACAGCAGCGCGGACAAAGCCCGTCTCGCCAATCTTTTCGAGCGTGTTTTGTTCGGAGGCGGTTTTCCCGAACTCGTAGAACAGAAATTGGCGCGCCAAAATAAAGACCTGACGCCACTCGGAAACCTCCGGTCGATATCTTGGCAGGATGGGGGACCCACGCCAAGCAAGGAAGATTTTCATATTTTGCTTGACAAACAGAATTCTATAGCTGATAATTATCATATTTCGATAATTATCCACCATGAAAACCTACCTCCTCACCCCCTTCGAATCCATTCCCTATTTCACCATCGCAGGCTTCCGTCAGGCTGCCGAGATGGATAATCCGGCCCAGGCGCGGCTGTTGCTGCATCGCTGGACAGCGGCGGGTCACATCTTGCGGCTCAAGAAGGGCGTCTACATGACGCGCCGCTTCTACGAATTACACCGCACCGAGGCGGCCTTCACGCCTGCAATAAGCGCCATCCTGCTTCCGCAGTCCTACGTCTCGCTGGAGTTCATTTTACAGCGGCATAACCTGCTGACCGAAGCAACCTACCCGCTCACCGCCGTCACGCCCCGGAACACGCGGCGCATCGTCAACCGCATGGGGACTTTCTGGTACCGCAACCTGCGCGCCAATCTCTATCACGGCTTTACGATTTTGGAATATTTCGGGATACGCTACGCGGAAGCATCCCTGGCGAAGGCGCTCTTCGATTATCTCTACCTGCGTCCGCTGGGTGCAGATATCCGCCGCGCCAGCTTCGACCTGGCGGAGGAGCTGCGCCTGAACCTGGACGAAGTCCCCCCCGAGGGTCGCGAGGAATTCAGGCAACTGGTGGAGGACGCGGCTCGCCCCAAGATGGAACGCGTCTATGAAAACCTGCGGAGGAACGTATGGCGACCCTGACCCAGACCTTACAGCACGTCCTGGAAAGCAAAGATCCCCTGCTGGCTAACGAGACCAGGCGTATCCTGCTCAAGGAAGCCTTGCAGGCGCGCCTGCTCGACTATCTCTACAACCATCCCGTCTACCGGAGATTGAACTTCTACGGCGGCACCTGCCTGCACGTCGTCTATGGACTCAACCGCCTGTCTGAGGATCTCGACTTGGATAACAGCGCCGGGCTGGACCTGAGCCTGCTGCCGGACGATCTGCTTTCCTTCTCCCGGAAGACGCTCGGCTGCCCGGAGGCCTCGGTCAAATCCCAACGCAGCGGGAGCGGCATCCTGCGCCTCACTCTGAAGTTCCCCATCCTGAATACTCTTGGCCTGACATCCCAGCCGGACGAAGCCCTGCACCTGAAGGTCGAGATCAGCAGCCACCGCCAGACGGCGGTCATTGCCAAGACGCCAGTCTTCTTTCACGGGCTGAGTTTCGTCCCGGCGCACTTCTCGCAGGAAACGATGATGGCCGGCAAGATGCTGGCCTGCCTGGAGCGCAACTTCCAGCGCGGGCGGGAGGGCGCTCTGCTCAAAGGGCGCGATTTCTACGACCTGCTGTGGTTCATGCAGAAACGCATCCAACCGCTGGAAGAAACACTCGCCAATGATGGTGAAAAGCCATATACCGCCCAGACAGCCATCGCCGCCCTGCAAGAAAAAGCGACAAATATCCGCCCCGCTGACCTGGCTGTCGACCTGCTGCCGATGTTCGAGTCAAGCGTCTTCATCGAAGCATGGCTGGAAGGCTTTCACGCCAACTTTGCCGAATTCTCGAAACCCTACCTCGTAGTGAGCAATCTCGAAAAGGAAGCCACAAAGAGCGGGAAGAATTCTTCGCGTGCTTCACGGTGAATCTTTTTCGTTGCGGTATGAGAGAATGATATAATCGCAGCTATAACACGGAGGTAAGGCGACCCCTGTACACAGTCTTCCATACAAATGCAAACGATCTCGATGGGGAGTTCCTCGTCTCCATAAAATCGTTATATCAAAACAAACAGATCGAAATCATCGTAAGCGAGTCGGATGAAACCGCCTATCTTCTGCATTCCGAGGCGAATCGTCAAAGACTACTTGAGGCCATCGCGAACATAGATGCCCAAAGAAACCTGATCGAAGTCGAAGAAGATATGCTTTCATGAAAGGGGCAATATTCGAAGCCTCTGCCGTTGATGCGAATACAAATCACCTTCTCCAAAACCGCTGCCATGCGATACACCAGCCACCTGGATTTGCAGCGCGCCTGGGAGCGAACGCTACGCCGGGCTCGGCTGCCATTGGCGTACAGCCAGGGCTTCAACCCCCACCCCAAGATCAACCTGGGAGAGGCGCTGCCCTTGGGCTTCACCAGCGACGCCGAGATCATCGAGGTCTGGCTCGAGGAGGAGATAGCGCTCAGGGAAATAGAATCAGCCCTGACCCCCGTCCTGCCGCCCGGCATCAGGGTGCAGGATATCCAGGAAGCAGACATCCATCATCCCAAAATACAAACTCTCATCCAATCTACGATATATTCCGTAAATTTTTCGGAAGCCGTTCCTGATCTTCGAGCGCGAGTCAGCAACCTGCTAGGGCGATCCAATATCGTGCGTGAACGGCGCGGTAGAGAGTATGATCTTCGCCCCCTGATATTGGACTTGCGAAGCGAAGGGGAGCGGCGCCTTCACATGCACTTGAGGACGCTGCCGGGGGCTACGGGACGCCCCGATGAAGTACTGCTGACCCTGGGCATCGATCCAACGTCGACGCACATCCACCGCTCGGAAGTTATCTTGAAGGACGAGTAAAGATGGGCTTTATCCTTTCCGTTTTCTTCGGCTTCGCGCCAATGCTGTTCTTCGCCTGGATTTTGAACTGGCTGGATCGCTACGAAAAAGAGCCTAAGGTGCTTTTAGGATTGGTGTTCGTTTGGGGGGCGATCGTAGCATCGGGAATGGCCTTCGTGGTCAACACCTTGTTGGGAATGGGGGTGTATATTTTCACCGAGTCGGACGCCATCACAGAATTCGCCACCGGCTCGCTGGTCGCGCCGCCCGTCGAAGAGACCCTGAAAGGGCTGGCTGTGCTGCTGATTTTCCTGCTCATCCGCAAAGAGTTCGACTCGATGCTCGATGGGATCGTGTATGCCGGCATCACCGCCCTGGGCTTTGCGGCAACGGAGAATACCTATTACATCTACCAATACGGCTTTTTGGAGAACGGCTACGAAGGGCTGTTCACACTGGTGTTCGTGAGGGTGGTGCTGGTGGGCTGGCAGCACCCATTCTATACCGCCTTCATCGGCATCGGATTGGCGATGACTCGTACGAATAAGAATATCTGGATCAAGCTACTGGCTCCGATCACCGGATGGGGCATCGCCATCGCGGCCCATTCGATCCACAACACGCTGTCCTCCTTGCTCTCAGGGTTGACCGGCCTGGCCATTGGGGCGATCTTCGATTGGGGAGGCTGGTTCTTGATGTTCCTGGTGATCCTTTGGGCTATCCGTCAGGTTCGGCAGCGCATGATAAAGTATTTGAGAGGGGAAGTTGACTCGAAGGTCATCAGCGAAGCCCAGTACAAAACCGCCTGCTCGGCCTGGGCGCAGGGATTCGTCAGGCTGTCGGCAATCTTCTCAGGGCGTTATCTGGACACACGCAGCTTCTATCAACTGTGCAGCGAGTTAGCGCACAAGAAGTATCAACTGGATTATTTTGGAGATGAAGAGGGCAACCAGCGCATCATCGCCGACACCCGCCAAAAGATCGTCGCTCTAGCCCCGCGGGTTGGAGCGTGGTAGAATCAACCTCGTCGCCCCCATAGCTCAGTGGACAGAGCGTTGGCCTCCGGAGCCAGAGACATGCGTTCGAGTCGCATTGGGGGTATTCTGCTTTGCAGAATAAAACGTGGGGCTGATAGGTTCTCAGCCCCACGTTGCTTTCGGAATTCCCTTGTATCGGCTTACCAACCCTGGAAAGCCCAGATACCGACACCAACCTCACCGCAAATGATATGGCCATTCGAAGTCGAAAGTTCGGTCCGGCGAGCCGGCACAACATTCGATACCCATTTGCCATTATCGAGTTTACGGATGGCGGCTGCTCGGATATGCCCAAATTCTTGGACAGATTCGAAAGTATCAACGAAGCAAACCTTGCCCGGAATAGTCACCATCACGGCAGCAAAGTTCTGGATACGGCCGCCAGGCCAGGCTGGCAAGGTGCTGGCATTGATAACGTATTGACCTGGCCCGAGGACGGGAATGATAGGAGGCCTGGTATCCTTCTCGGCAGGCGCAGCCCAGGCTCCGGTTGCACCTACAAGGGTAACCGCCATAACAATTACGACAACCAATAACCATATGTGGTTTTTCATCATTTACTCCTTCTGAAACTATCGCGTCATCTTATTGATGTAATTTGGATGACGATATTATAATACACATCCCTGGAAGCGCAACCAGGCATCCAGGAAATACAACTACATGGTATCCTTCTTTTGTAGTTTTTTCAGTGGCGTCAATTAATATAACAACGCCAGCTTGAATATTGAGCAAGAACTGTGAGCGGATTTTGGAGCAGATTGAACGGATTGCGCAGTTGTATCCGCTAAATCCGTTCCCGAAATCCGCTCTCAGTGCTGCCTGATTCACTACTTTGCGCTGTCATACTAAGACCTTGGAGAAATAACATGGATTTCACCAACCCGGCCCCACTATCTATCCCAACCATGCTCTTCAATCTCATGATTGGGCTTTTGCTGTCTATCCTTCTTGCGATGTATTATGCAAGATTAGGCGATTCGCTTTCCAATCGTTCGAAATTTGCTCCCATACTTCCCCTGCTGACGATGATCACCCTGCTTGTGATTTCTGTTGTCAAATCGTCCCTGGCCTTATCATTAGGGCTTGTTGGCGCTTTATCTATCGTCCGTTTCAGAACCGCGATCAAGGATCCGGAAGAATTGATCTTCTTATTTTTCGCCATTGCGATTGGCCTCGGCCTGGGAGCCGACCAGCGTATTCCGACGTTGATCGCCTTTCTCGTCATGATGACATATTTGTTGGTCCGTAAGATCATCAACAAGACTTTGAGACTGTCCCCTCAAGATAGTTTGTATCTGAATATTTCTTTGCCCCTGCAAGCGACGTCCGATAAGACCGCTTTCGACTTCATCAATCGTCTGCTCGGCGAAGAATTGAGCAGCATGGACCTACGAAGGTTCGATACAGATGGCAAAGAAATGCGTCTGGTGTATTACTTCAAGACCAGAACCGCCGAGGCGCTGGCTCGAATCGCTGACCGAATTCATGAGCAATATTCGGACGCAGCCATAAGCATCGTGGAGCAAAACAACCTCTTGGGAGGGTAGGTTTGTGAAGTTAAAATACCCCAAAAATAAGAACAAGATCAATTCCGCTTCAACCAGGCAAGGGTTATTGGTTGGGATTCTTGGGATAGTAGCTTTTTCTTTTCTTGCTGGTATATTCTTCGATCACAGCGGGTATGCGGCGAAATTCGTATCGGCAATCCGCGGCCTCCGCCAATCTGACGTCGTAGTTCGAACTGTCGAGGAAATCAATGAGGAGATAAGCACAGAGGTCAAACTGTATCAATCCAATGGCCTGGCCAACCTCTTTTTAGACATCCCCTTCGACTCGATGATGGAAATCGAGGATAAGCGGGAAGAAGCGCTTGCCATTGGAGTATTATTCACATCCGATGACGATTTCGTCCCTGCTACCCTTCGTTATAACGATGAACAAACCCTGGACATAAACCTTCGCTTGAAGGGGGATTGGGTTGACCATCTGGTTGCCGATAAATGGTCTTACCGAATTCACATTACTGAGAACGATGGCGCCGTTCTCGGCATGAGAAGATTCTCGATCCAGGCGCCTCACACCAGGAACTATGTCAGCGAATGGGGGTATCAGCAGAACTTATTCTTGGAAGACATCCTGGCTACCCGCTACCATTTTGTGAATGTGATCATCAATGGCGAACACAAGGGAATCTATGCCCTCGAAGAAAGCTTTCACGAGGATTTGCTCGAATCACAAGGGCGTAGAGAAGGGATTATTTTCCGAGTCGATGAAGAATTATTTTGGCATGACTGGGCGCAAATTTCGAATGATGATTTCACTTTAGTTTCCGCTAACTGGTGTTGCTGAAATGAGTGGCAATGGGTCCAAAGCATGGTAATCTTGTTGCGCTAGCAAAAGATTGCAGCCAAAGGACCCATTACCATGACAAATCATACCATAGCTGTTTTGAGTACATTGCTACAGAGTTTGCCGGTTGGAACAAACCTGGCACTTTTACATTTCATGTGGATGTTGGTGAGTGGTGCGCTCT
>Ga0194126_10001228_pt1 | contig 43126 bp, 25 predicted proteins | sample TA2KigC150mmetaG_FD_148641 | JGI IMG/M metagenome (GOLD analysis project Ga0194126, IMG submission 148641) | Freshwater microbial communities from Lake Tanganyika, Tanzania - TA2015035 Kigoma Deep Cast 150m | ecosystem: Environmental > Aquatic > Freshwater > Lake | place: Tanzania: Lake... | reverse complement strand
AGCGCAGATGCTCACCTGCCAAAGTCACAGCGTGCAGGTAATGGTGTTCGACGATTAGTGCGTCGCACCGTTGGATGTCCTCGGGAGAAGTCAGCAACCGAAGATGGCCATGGTCTAAAACGTGTTGTGCTTCAGCGGAAATGTCGCGGCATTTGGGTTTACTCATGCCGCAAGCGTAAAGAACTGAAAACGGAATGTTCCAAACAAAATGCTAACCTTCGTATCGGCAATCCGCTATTGCGGAGAAAAGCCGCGCCCTAGCGAAGGCTTGCGAAGGCTTGGGAAAATGGGAGCGCGAACCGCCGAGCCCGGGAAGTGGGATGATTAAAAGACAAAAATACGTTGGGGAGGTCGCTCCCTGCCACAAACGCAGACACGCGTTTGCACGCGATAATTGACGCGTTATCTTCTCCGCGGAGGTCGTGCCCAGCCGAACAGCACGCCGGAAGGCAAAATGAAAACGCAAAGATGTCATCCTGCGAAACGGCAGACTCGGCAGTCTGCGCTACGCTAAACATGCGGCTGTCCCAGAATCGTTCGCGACTCGGTTAGACTGGCGATTTCCAACCCTTCCTATATTTGCGGCGGACGAATTGGTTGGCGTCCTTGAAGTTGGTGACCTTGAGGCGTTTTGCGTCCCATTCGATACGTCGGCCGGCTCGCAGGGCGACGTTGCCCAGCAGAACGGCCTCAGTCATTGGCCCCGCGTAGTCGAGGCTCGAAAGCGCTTTGCCTTCGCCTTTGCACGCGGCAATCCATTCGTAATGATGAGCTGCGTCGTTGTCTTTCGCGGCCTCCGGATGACGCGGCAGCGTCTCGGGAATGCTCTTGAATTCCGCCATCGCCCCGCCCGAAAGGAAACTGCCGGCGCCCCAGAAATTCGGCACGTACAGGGTGTCTTTGGCGCCAATCATAATGCAACCATTGCCGGGCAATTCTTTTTTCTTGGCTAAACCGGCGTCCGGCTTTTTTCCACCGTCGTACCAAACAAGTTTCACTGGACCGCGCCGGCCCAGCGCGGGAAATTCATATGTGATGATCGCCCATTGTGGAGCTGTTTCCGAATTCACGCCGGACGAGGTTGCGGTCACGGCGACAGGATCGCGCAAGTTTAGCGCGAAGAAGGCTAGATCCATGTTGTGGCATCCCATGTCGCCCAGCGCGCCGGTGCCGAAATCCCAGAAACCGCGCCATTTAAACGGCACGCAACCGTCGTGATAAACACGGTATGGCGCCGGCCCCAGCCACAAATCCCAATCGAGATGAGCAGGTACCGGCATTTCGGCCGGGCGCTTGATGCCCTGCGGCCAGATAGGGCGGTCAGTCCAGATATGGACCTCCTTCACATCGCCGAGCACGCCCGCTTGAATTAATTCGACGAGCCGGCGCGAATCGCTCTGTGAATGGCCCTGATTCCCCATCTGAGTCACCACCTTGGTTTGCCGCGCCAGTTCAGTGAGTTTGCGTGCTTCCCAGATCGAGTGAGTGAGGGGTTTTTGAATGTAGACATGTTTGCCAAGCTTCATGGCCATGGCGGCGGCGTGAAAATGTGTGTGGTCCGGGGTCGAGATTGTAACCGCGTCAAAATTCTTGCCGTCCTTTTCGAGCAGAACGCGGAAGTCTTTGAACTGTTTCGCTTGTGGAAAGCGCTTGAATGTTCCGGCGGCATTATTCTGATCCACGTCACAAAGCGCGACGACATCTTCAGCGGCGCAATAGCGGATATCGACTGCGCCCTTGCCACCTGCGCCGATCGCGGCGACTCGCAGGCGCGAGTTGGCCCCGAGAATGCTGCGTTTTGAGAGGAACGGAAACGCGAGGACGGCGGCCGCGGATCCGGCTCGCTGAATGAATTGACGTCGATTAAGAGGGGAAGACTTGTGGTTCATGGCGATGTTCTATACGCCTGAAACGGCATTGGCAACTGACGAATTAGTTGGGCACCGCGAAAGCGAGCAATAGCAAAAATCGAAGCAATGATTCTAACTTGGGTAGGGCGCGTCACTCCGTGCGCGCCGCACCTGTGCAGGAAACGGCAATTACTCTACACAAACGGCGCGCACGGAGTGACGCGCCCTACCCAAGTCGGAATCGCGAGAACGAAGGACAGCAACTTGAATCATCACCAGACCGGGAGTAACGTGACGCTCGGTTCGAGCAAGATGCAAAGTTATTTGGCATCTCCTATGATCAAAACCCATCTCGGGCGGAAGGGCGCCGCGTTTACTTTGATCGAACTGCTGGTTGTCATCGCGATTATCGCCATCTTGGCGGCGTTGTTATTGCCGGCATTGATTGCAGCAAAAAGTTCGGCGCGTTCGGCCAGATGCAAGAGCAACCTTCGGCAAATCGGGATTGCGCTGCAACTTTACTCGCAGGATCATTCCTTTTTCCCTCTGCTCGGATCGGGGTTCAGCGCTACCAAGCCGCAAGGCGCCAAGTGGTATGATGATCTGCGCGGCTACACGACCCAAACTTGGACAAATGATCTTTATACCTGTCCAAGCTATCGAGGTTTGGTCTTTGACGGGCGCGTTGAACAAAGCACCATTTGGCTGTCAGCCGGAAGCTACGGATACAACGTCGGGACTTCCGATCCATCGGGAGTCTTGCGCTACGGATTGGCGGGGAAGTTTAGTGGCACAGGCGAGATCACACAGGTTCCGACCGCGGAAAACGAAATCAAAGTTCCGAGCGACCTCATTGCCGTGGCTGACTCCTATTCGACACTTTCGCAGAACAGGCGGATTATTCTCGCCGGCTTGGAAATGCTCTCACGGCGCCTCTATTTTCCCGGTGATGATGGCGGGGGTGGTGGAGAAATTCAGGATAGCAAAGAAGCCGAAAACCGCCACCGCGGGCGTCTCAATCTTGTCTTCGGCGACGCCCACGTGGAATTCGTGGATGCCGAGCGCGTGCTCTTGGACCAGACCAGCCACTGGCTGAAACGCTGGCACATCGATAACGAAGCCCATCCGGAGTTCTTCCCCTAAGTCGCACATCGCACGTCAGCATCGTTCCCTCATCTTCGTCCTAAACTTTGTCGTAATCTTCGTCGAAGCTGAGCTTAACGCTTCCTGACAGTTCTTTCACAGAGTTTGGACGAAATAGGCAAGGCTCGCAGCTGCGCTATCATAGGAGCTAGGGTACGCCACCAGGTTCCGAGGTGCTTGAACCGTGCCCGGTGCCGATGCAATAGAGGTGGCCTGCCGTTCGAATGAAAATGGAACCGCCTGCAATCGCTGCCGTCGCGTAACAGAATTCCTTCAGTTGATTGCTGGCTACCGGACGAAAGGCTTTCGGAGTTGCTTCAAAAACCGTGGTTAGACCTTGGTCATTCACGGCATAAACATGTCCATTGGCAAGCAAGAGTGAAGCGCGGAAACGACCGCCCAACCGATGCTCCCACGCAGGCTCGCCATTCTTCGTGTCGAAGCAAAGCAGCATACCATCATCGAGCACAGTGTAGAGATATCCATCGTGAAACACTGGCGACGGCACATAGGTCACCTGTCGGCGCAACGACCAGGCAACATGGCTCTTAGTCACATTGCCTCGTCCGGAGGCGCGAACTGCCAGACGCGTTTTTGTTGGGTAACCCGCCGTGGCGAAGACCATACCGTTGCCAAATGAGAGGCCCGCGACAGCGACATCGCTCGGGCCATCGCAGCGCCACAACTCATCGCCTGTGCTTGGGTTGTAACTGCGAATTTCGTCACTGCCGCAAACCACGACCTGATCGCGTCCATCGTTCTGAATAACGAGCGGCGTCACATGCGAAATTCGCGCTCGGCCGGGCTTCGCGCGCCACAGGACTTTGCCGGTTTTCTTGTCCAACGCGAGCAGCGCCGCCTCGCCTTCCTGCCTGCAATCGAATAGCAACAAATTCTGATGCACGATAGGCGAATAGCTGTAGCCGTGCTCGCCGTCGAAGCGCAGTGGCTGCGTTGACCAGACAAGATTCCCGTCAAAATCGAAGCACCGCAAATCGACGCGGTCGCCCGCCTGGAACGAAGTGAACACATAAGCGCCATCAGTGGCCGGTGTCGATGAGGCGCCGCTATTCTCGCCGTGCATCGACTCCGAAGCCGCGGTCACGACGGTCCGTTGCCAAAGGATCTTGCCGGAATCTGCAGCCAGGCGGAGAAGCAGACGACGTTCGGATTCTTTAACTGCGGTGGTGAGAAAAACGCTGTTGTCCCAGACAATGGGTGCGGAATGCCCCTGGCCAGGGAGAGAAGTTTTCCATCGAACGTGTTCCGTCGCGCTCCAGCGAGTCGGAACACCTTTCTCGAGGCTCGTGCCGTCACCGCGCGGTCCACGAAATTGCGGCCAGTTTTCTGATTGAACATGCAAAGCTGAAGACAACACAGCGGCGGCAAGCAACGAGCGGAGAAGTTTCATGGCAATCATCGGCTGAGTGGATACCACGCGGCTGAATGAGTGGCCAGCTTGAGTTTTGCAGATGAGGGAATCTGAGCTGTATGTGCCGCTCGATTACAACGACGGACGGCCGATCGAGAACGAGAAACTCACACGTCTGAAACGCCGCCTCGTTGATGAATTCGGAGGAGGACATGCGCATTGCGGCGCGATGATTTACCTCGGCGACAATTGGCCCGACCAATATCGGCACAGTTTCTTCACGATCAATACGCACGGCCATCGCATCAACCACGACAAGCTGGAACGGCGCGGTTCGGGTTACGTGGCGAAGCATGCGCCCGACGTCGTCAAGGCGAATGACCCATGGTTTCGTGGCGTCGGCCTGCTTTACGGCCATGATGGCGGTGTCTTCATGTCTGACTGGTGCGACGCGGGAGAATGCCACGATTACGAGGACATTCATCGCGAGAACGGGCGCATCTATAAAATCACTTACGGCACACCAAAAGCATCGGCCGTGAACTTGGCGAATCTGTCGGACAGAGAGCTCATCGACCTTCAGTCCCATAAGAATGACTGGCAGGCCAGCTGCTCGCGGTTGGAGCTGCAACGGCGTGCCATGGCGGGAACGCTTGACCGTCGGACGCGTTCGGACTTGCTGCGATTCTTTCGCGAACAGAGCAACCCGACTCAGCAACTGCGCTTGCTCTGGACATTGCACGTCACAGACGGGACGGATGATGCGCTGAGCAACGAGCTGTTGGCTCATCGTCAGGAATATGTCCGAAGCTGGGCGATCCAGTTTCTGCTCGAGGATCGCAACGCTTCGAGTTCGCAACGGGAGGCGTTGGCAAAGTTGGCTGCCACTGAACTCTCACCTGTAGTGCGACTTTCTCTGGCTTCCGGCTTGCAGCGTCTGCCGCTGGCCGAACGCCTGCCGCTGGCTCAGGCACTGGCTTCACGCAGTGAAGACGGGAATGACGCCAACGTTCCGCTCATGATCTGGTACGGTATCGAGCCGCTCGTGTCGGCCGATGACGACGCCGCAGCCGCATTGTTAGCCAAAGCCACGATTCCGATCATCCGACGATTTATTGCGCATCGGCTGTCGCTTCGGTTGGCGCTTGATTCGATTGTAAACGCCATTGCGAAATCGAGCGACGCCGGATTTGAGCGGGATGCGGTGGAGGGGATGTTCGACGCGTTAAATGGGAGGCGCAAAATAAAGATGCCAACCGCATGGCCCGCCACGGCCAGCAAGCTCAGCAACAACGCCGATAGCGCCGTACGTGAAAAAGCCGAGATGCTGTCGCTTGTCTTTGGTGATGCGAACGCCGCGGCTCAACTGCGCCGCCGCGTGACGGATACGGCACAAAGCGTTTCGACGCGGCAAAACGCGTTGCAGGCTCTGGTTCAGGCACGAGTTCCAGGGCTGGCGCCGCTGCTTCACTCGTTGGTCTCGGATGCGGCATTACGAAGAGCGGCGATTCGCGGGCTGGCGGCTTTCGAAGATGCGAACACGCCAAAGGTTATTCTCCAATCGTACAGCAGCCTCACGCCGGAAGAGAAGGCAGACGTCATTAGCGCACTGACTTCGCGGCCACAATATGCGATTGACCTGCTGGAAGCCGTGAAGCAAGGGACTGTTCCGGCGCGGGACATTTCACCTTTTGCGGCGCGACAAATTCAAGCGTTCAGGGATCCGCGAGCCGCCACGCTATTGGCTTCCTTGTTGGGCGAAGTTCGTGCGGTTTCGAAAAACAAAGCCGCTGAAATTGCGGCACACAAAAAGCTTTTGACGCCTGAAGCTGTGAAGGCAGCGGATCCTTCGCGCGGGCGAGGGCTCTTTAACCGCGCTTGCGCAGCGTGTCACATGTTGTTCGATGAGGGAGGGAAACTGGCGCCAGAATTGACCGGTTCACAGCGTTCAAATCTCGATTACATCCTGGAAAATGTGGTCGATCCAAATGCAATTGTCTGGAGCCGGTATCGGGCCACCTATTTTGAGACCGCGGATGATCGTCTAATCTCCGGGGTTGTCCTGCAAGAGAATGAGAGCACGGTGACAATTCAAACTCAAACTGGAACAATCACGTTGCCTCGGAGCGACATCACCTCGCGGAAAGAATCGACGCTCTCCATGATGCCCGATGGCATTTTCGATTCCCTTCAACCATCCGAAATCCTTGACCTCGTTGCGTACTTGCAGAGTCCATCGCAAGTGCCATTGCCCAGCTCGAAAAGCGCGCCGTAATCGCCAAAAGCAATTGCGACCCGAAGGCTTCGAGGTTATGGCGGTTCAAGATGCAAGCCAAGCGATGGACTTATTGCAGCACGAGATGTTTCCCGCCGTCTTGGCCGGTCAGGAGATGTCGCGAATGACTGGTTTGGAATTTCTCGCGAAAGTCAGTGACATTCATCCTTTCGTTTCATCCGCGCGCATCACGAGAACTGGGATGGCGCCGGCTATCCCGATAGTTTGAAAATTGAAATGATCCCATGATCGGCCGCGTCTTCTGTCTGTGGTCAGCGCCTATTGCAGCAAGCACAATGCAACTCCGCGTCGCTTGCTGGAGATTAAGTCGAAGGCCGAAAGGATGTATGATCAGGCCGCGATCGAGGCGGTGGCCAAAGTCGCGCCAGTAGCGAATCTGCCGCTGGGCGAACGGGAAGTCCTATTGACCGACCTAAAGTCTGGGATGGTTTTGGCGGCTGATATTTGCCGGGGCGGTTTCTTGATTATGGCGAAAGGCAAAGAACTCAAAGAGCCGGCCATCAAGAAGCTGCTGAGCATACACCGCATCACTCCGATTGATCCGCTGGCGCTGGTTTATTGCTGAGCAATGGCACGCAGCTCCCCGTAGGACAGGCGTCTCGCCTGTCTCCGCGAACGCGTTGCGCAATCACTTCTGTGTGATTGTTGCTTGATGACCAGCGAACGCTTGGCGGAATTTGCTGCCGGTCCCGGAGACAGGCGAGACGCCTGTCCTACGGGATTATGGCCGGCGGCGCAGCATTTCCTCGCGGCGCGGCTTGAACTCAGAATCTGCTTTCCAGATCGGCCATTGATCCTCCTCGGCTACCCGGCAACCGACCTCAAAGAGAAGTTGCAGATCGTCCGCAGCCCCCGTCAAGTCCCAGTCCGGCTTAATTTCATCCGTGACTTTGTGATAATCGCTGTCGTCATATTCGAGCATTTTGCGCCGGCCAAAGTCGGGAGGCTGGCCGGCGTATTCGGTGCCGGCGCCGGAGAGGTAGAGCGCGGGAACGCCGCTCTTGGCGAAGAGAAAATGGTCCGAACGATAGTATGAACCTTTCTCGGGCATCAGCTCCTCAAGCACAATGCGCCCGCGCTTTTCAGCCGCGTCCTTTAAAAGATCTTCTAAACTCGAGTTGCCCAATCCGATCACGCGCACATCGCGTCTTCGGCCCCATGGATTCAGTACATCGAGATTGAGGTTCGCGAGGGTCTTCTCGATAGCGTAAGGCGGCTGCTCGACGTAGTATTTGGCGCCTAACAAACCTTGTTCCTCCGCGGTCACGGCAGCGAACAGAACGCCGCGGGTTGGCGCGGGAGAAAGCCGAGTAAACGCCTCGGCCAATTCGAGCAAACCGGCTGCGCCCGACGCATTGTCCAACGCCCCGTTAAAAATCTGATCTCCAGTGCGTCGCTCGTCCTTGCCAAGATGATCCCAATGGGCCGTGTAAATCACATATTCACTGGAACGTTGCGGATCGCGCCCGGGGAGCTTCGCCAGGACATTTCGGGAGGCTACCTCGCGAATCTGATTCTCAATGGTAAAGCTGGCTTTCACCCGGAGCGGGAGTGGTTTGAAGTTCCGGTCGAGAGCCGATTTCTTAATCGCTTGATAATCGTGGCCGAGTTCGGAGAAGAGCTTTTGCGCGCGTTCGAGACTTAACCACCCTGTCACGGGAACCTCGTTCTTGTTTCGGTCCGGACGATTCAGGCTGAAATTCTCACGCCCCCATCTATTCACCACGACGAACCACGGATAACCAGCAGGTCCCGTCTCGTGAATGACCAGCACCGCAGCGGCCCCGAGTTTCGCGCCCATCTCGAATTTGTAGGTCCACCGTCCGTAATAGGTCATGGCTTGGCCCTTGAAGATCGATTTGTCCAGGCGTGCTGGTTCGGCGGGATCGGGAATCGGCGGGTCCCCGACAAGCATCACCAAAGTTTTGCCTCGCAGTTCCTGGCCCTTGAAATCATCCCATTGGTATTCGGGAGCCTGAATCCCATAACCAACGAAGACCATGTCGCTGTTTTGAACGACGACCTTTGAATCGAGGTGCGCTGACCAAGCCACGATGTCCTGGGGGAATTGAAGTTCGCCTTGGCGATTTTCGAAATGCAGTGCCCCGGACAATTGCGATTTCACGCCCGCAAGTGGAACGTCTTGAATCCACTTACCGTTCGAGTTTCCCGGTTGAAGTCCTATGCGTCGAAACTGATCGATTAAATAGTTAACGGTTACTTCCTCACCGCGTGTCCCGGGCAAACGCCCTTCGAATGCGTCCGACGAGAGCGCGCGAATGTGACGCATTAGATCGTTCGTTTGAATCGTCGCTGCGGCGGCTGAGAGTTGCGCTGCGTCGATGGTGAAACGGGAAGTGGCTGCTGGCGCTTGGCGGCCATCAGATTTAGCCGGAGCCAGTGCGGCGGACAGATTCGAGCAAAGAGCCAATGCCAAAAACAAGAGCGTACCTTTCATAAGAATATTGCGCCGCAGGCCGAGCCTTGGCGCCCCCACTGCATAACAGACGCTTCACGAATCGTCCATGGTTAGGAGGCAGGGTGTGTGCACTGGGGCGCATCTCGACAGGATCCACCCAGGATGCGCTTTCCTCGTAGCGCAGAGTTGCACTCTGCTGTATCGCAGGTTTTCAACCTGCAGAGGTTCCGGCCAATCCAGGCGCGCGCGGAACTGGCGAACGTTTTGCCGATTGCAAATCGGCGATACGGCAGACTGCAAGTCTGCGCTACAGCAAGGCGTTCCCGGCGCTAAAGCGAGGGTGGTGCTGCCAGGGTGCGCCATGTGCACTGAGCAGGACAGGCGTCTCGCCTGTCTTCGGAAAACCGATTGAACGATTGTGCTGAAAGCGGAGCAGCAAGAGTTGACAGGCGGGACGCCTGTCCTCCCGATCTCTCCGGATCCAACGGATTCGAGACTGTCTTGATTAAATGAAAGTCATCTTGTTGAATGACGCGGCATGGCACAGCGTCTCCAGCTTCCACAACGGCTTTCCTGGGTGCTTGGATTATTCTTCTGCGTGCAATTAGTGAACGGCGCAACCAATTCGCCGCCTTCCCGTTCGTCGCTCATTAACATCTTTCTCAACAAAACGCTCGAACCCAAAGAACGACTCGACGCTCTCGCTGAGCTTCAGGCCGGAGCGGCCGCCGAGCAGAGTCTGATTCCTGGATTAATGGTTGTGCTGAAGGATAAGAAGGAGCTTCTGCCGATGCGTGAGGCAGCTTTCGAAGCTTGGCTATCGATGGCGCCCAATGCTGGGGCGTTTGCTGATGACTTTGCGTTAGTGCTGACAAATCAAGAAGAGCCGCGAGTTCTTCGCGAGTACGCCGCCAAATCGCTGGCCATGATCGCGGCCAATGCCGCCGAAAGCAGTGGCAAACCGTCGGCAACAATTCATGAGTTGAAGCGAGCTTTAATTTCCGTAGAGGCGATTGAGCGAACATTTCAAAATTCAGGCATGGAGATTGACGCGGGTGTCACGCAAGCTTTGGCGTTGCTCCGGGCCAAAACCATGGCGCTATCCAACGCGACCCCGTTTTCGGTGGCTGGCTGGCGGTCCCCTTGGCTGTGGATGACTGTGCTGCTCGTGCTGCCTTTCCTTTGCTTAGGAATGTGGCGCGTTCTTTTGTCGCGTTCTCCTCTGCTCTTGTGGGAAATCAATGAACGTCTTCGCATGGCGCCGGAGCTCAAACTGCCGATCACCGGCGAGACTCCGATCGGATTACGCAGTTACTGTCTGGTTTCCTTTTTTCAGTATCACCCGAAGGTTCTCGACGCGTGGTTGGAAACTCATTGGCCTCGAGCGCTTCGAAAAGTCGAGGCATCACCTGTTTTTGCCGAGCAACAGATTCGTCTGGCATTGCCCATCGCGTTAGAGTCGAAGGTTGAGACGAAGCAAGACGGACAAAGTGTTAGGCCGCTGTTTCAAGCCGACCGCGTTTGCCTTTTGATCCGTGGCGAAGACGGATCCGGCAGGGCCAGCCTGGCATGCGAGATGGCGCGCTGGGCGATGGCTGACGAACCCAATCGGCGATTAAGATCGCATCAAATGTTGCCGGTCTGGATTCAACCTGAAACAAACGAGGCGCCGGCGAATTACGAATCTCTCATCGATTCCATTCGGAGGGAGGCGGGCAGGTTGCTGGACAGAACTTCGCCGCTCGCCTGGGGCCTCACGATTGAATTGCTCAGGCGCCAACGCATTTTGGTTGTGATCGACGCCCGCCATATTAGTGGCCCGGAATTGAACCGGATGCTTCAGCCTCCCGCGGAACGAGGTCCCTGCCTCAACGCGGTTGTTATCATATCTGCGGAGCGAGAGTTGGAACTCGAAACCGTGACAGGAGTGGTGACACTTCTGCCAATTGAGGCAGAAACGATCACCGAGTTTGCGGGGGCGTACTTGCGGGCGCGAAAGAAGCGGGAACTATTTGCAGATCGCGAATTCCTCGAGAACTGTGTCCGCCTTTCGGATCTGGCGGCAAATCGAAATCTCACACCGTTGCTCGCAAGGCTGTTCCTTGATCACGTGATCGAAGCGAAAGAGGCTCTGCGTTCTCGCCCGTTGGTTGAAAGTATTCCGGCTTTGATCCTCGGTTATGTGGATGGATGCAGCCGCTCAACAGCGATGCCAGCTGGAATGATCGACCATGAGACTGTTCGTCGCTTTGCCAAAATCGTGGCGTGGGAATCTTTGAAGACGCAGTATTATCCTCGGCCGGTTTCGAAGGAACAGATTGTGGAAGCGTTGGGGAGCGAACAAGAGCAAGGATTCGCGCTGCTCCACGACAAACTTCGGTTAATCAAGCCTGCCGATTCGAAAAACGAACGGTACCGATTCGCCTCCGCCACGGTCGCGGCATACTTGGCCTGCTTGCGGTTGATCGAACTGTTGGGCTCCCGGGAAGCGGCTTGGCACGGTTTCCTGGCCGAACTGGAAAAACAGAGCGCATCAACCACTCGAACTCGAGACTTTATTTTGGCGGCGCGCGACTGTCACTTGGCGCTGAGCAAAGAAGCCGGCATACCCGATTTTGTAGAAGTTGAGTTAGGCCGCCTCGCAGGACTTGATCCCATAGTGCTGGAAAAAGCGCGCGTCCAGATGAAGGTTAAGCAGCTAATCAAGCAATTGCTTTCGCCGATCGCAGAGAACCGCAGGGCGGCCGTCATTCAACTTGGCTCGATAGGCGCCGCTGCCAAAGCCGCGCTTCCAGCACTTGTTCCGCGGTTAAGAAACATCGACGAAAATATCGGCGTGCGCCATGCCGTCATCATAGCCCTCGGGGAAATCGGAGCGCAAACCGACGACGTGATTCCAGTGCTGATCGAAACATTAGTGGACCGGTATGATCGTTTGCGTCCGGTGGCAACGCAGTCGCTGATTACGATTGGCGATACAGCGATCGCTCCGTTGGTTGAATCAATGAAGGACAAGGCGCGCGAGGAAGCATCTCGTGTCGCGATCGCCGCGGCTTTGGGCGCCTTTAAGAGCAAAGCGAAGATGGCCGTTCCCGGTCTCATTGGCGTCGTGGGCGATAAAGGCGACGCGGCGCCAGTCCGAGCCGCTGCTGCCGAAGCTCTAGGGCAAATCGGAAGCGAAGCGAGCGGCGCCGTGCCGGACTTGGTCAACCTGATGCAAGAAAGCAAAACGCTCTGTCGCCATGCCGCTAAAGCATTGATTGGAATTGTGCCGGCGGCGCAATCGCGCGTGATCTCGCTGTTTGAGTTGTTGCATCAGAACCAAATGGACGAAGCCGAGAGTATCCTGACTACATTTCGTTTTTCTCTCGTCCGTCCAGCCGTTGCCGACGCGAATGGAGTCCTGGAGAAACTCAATTCCGCGGTCGAAGACGCTTTGAAGAAAATGGCGGTGAATCAGGATGTGGCTGGGCGGCCATCGCCAAACACAGTTGTGAGTTTGGTTGATAAGTGAATCCGATGGGAGCTGGCCGGACTTGTCAGAATTGCGTTGCGCGAGATTCATGTTTGCGCCACAACACAGATCCTTTATGTCCCACTGCAACTGTAATCGCCGCCAGTTTATGAAAGACCTGACTTTGCTGAGTCTCACGGGAAGCATTTTTGCCGCTCGAGCCTTGCACGCGCAGTCCGAACGCGTGGCCCATCGCCGGATGACCATCAATCTTGTCTGCGGCAATATCGGCGTCACAGCCACGCAAGCGCAAGCGATTGATCTGGCTCAGCGCCACGGTTTCGAATCTGTCGAAGCCCGTGGCGATTATCTCGCTTCGTTGTCGGACGAACAGCTAAAGGAATTAGAGGCGAATATGAAGGGCAGGGGAGTTGTGTTTGGCGCGGCCGGATTGCCGGTCGATTTCCGCCAAGACGAAGCGCGTTTCCAGGAGGGAGTGGCCCGTTTGCCGAAGATCGCCGATGGTCTCCATCGCGCCGGAGTCAATCGCGTCGGAACTTGGATCAGCCCAGCCCATGACCGGTTGACCTACCTGCAGAATCTCAAGCAGCATGGCCAGCGGTTACGGGCCATCGCGCAAATTCTCAAGGACCACGGGCAGCGTTTGGGTTTGGAATATGTCGGAACGCCAACCTTGAGGAGTAATCGAAAGTTTCCGTTCGTGCATACCATGGCGGAAACGAAGGAATTGATTGCCGAGATCGGCACAGGCAACGTTGGATTTGTGCTGGATAGCTGGCATTGGTGGACCGCTGGTGATACCGAGGCCGATATCCTTTCGTTGAAAAGCGAGCAAATCGTAGCCGTGGACCTGAATGATGCCCCCGCGGGGATACCGTTGCATCAGCAAATCGATGGCCGCCGCGAATTGCCCTGCGCGACGGGCGTCATTGATGTGGCGACCTTCCTCAACGCCATAAATAAGCTCGGTTATGACGGACCGGTCCGAGCCGAACCGTTCAATAAACCTCTTAACGACTTGGACAACGAAGAAGCTTGCGCGGCAACCGCCAAAGCGTTGAAGAAGGCCTTTGCCCTGATCGAGTAGAAGAGCGTCGTGGCGTCATTGTCCCAAGACCTCACGCGCCTTGGTAATGTCGCGTTCGATCTGTTCTTTCAGCTCGTCGATCGAAAGAAACTTTTGTTCCGGACGAAGCATTTCAACGAAGGTCAACTCTACTTCCTGACCGTACAAGTCGTGGGAAAAATCCAGCAGGTGCACTTCCGCCCGGAGTTCCGGCTCGCTCCGCTCCAGTGTGGGACGGTGTCCAATGTTCAAAACTGCCTGGTGAGTGGAGCCTTTGACCAACGCCAGCACCGCGTAAACGCCGTTCGGCGGCAGTGTCAATTGGGTGATGTCCAAGTTGGCCGTTGGAAATCCTAATTGCCGTCCCAATTGATCTCCCGGGATCACATTGCCTGACACCGAGTAAGCGCGCCCCAGCATTTGGCTCGCGGCGTCGAGATTTCCGTGGCGAATCGCCTCGCGGATGCGGGTGCTGCTGACCGTTTTTCCATCCAGCGATACGGCGGCCAAGCCATGCACAGCGAACCTCAGTTCCTGTCCAAGTGACTTGAGCAGGGCCACATTTCCAGCGCGTTTGTGGCCAAATGTGAAGTTGCTGCCGACGCAGACGCTATGGATGTGTCCAAAGTCTTTGACCAGGCCGCGAATAAATGTTTCCGCTGACTGTTCACTGAATGCCTGATTAAACTCGATCAACAGGATCGCGTCCGCGCCCAGAGAATCGATGACACGCAATTTCTGAGGAAGCGAATAGATTAATGCCGGAGCGCGTTCGGGTGACACCACCGCGCTTGGATGCCGATCAAATGTAATTGCGACCCCCATCGCGCTATGCTGCCGGGCGTCCGTTATAGTCTGGCGGATGACTTGTTGATGACCCAGATGGACACCATCAAAAACACCGATGGCGACGCAGACTTTTCGCGGCGCGGCCGCAAGTTCAGAGGCTTGGCGAATGATTCTCATCTAATGCGTGAAACGTGGGGCGTGATGGGTGAAACGTGATCCCGAAGTCTAATGATTGATCGCTTTGTCACATCTGATTGTGCGCCACACAGGCAACGCGCCCAATTACCGATTCACATATCACGCATCACGCGTTACGTTTCACGTTTCCACAAGTTTCAGAAAAGGAATCACTCGTTGCTCCAAATCTCGTGGGGCCCAAACTAGGACATCTTCGAATGGAATCGCATTGGCAACATCGAAGCTGCCGGACACCAAGCGTCGCAACGTCGCCAAGTGCGCGCCGCAACCGAGCTTTTGGCCAAAGTCCTGAGCGAGTGTCCGGACGTAGGTGCCTTTGGTGCACGCAACCCGAAATTGTCCTATTGGCTCAGTATAAGCGCTGAAACGAAAACTGTAGATGTGGACTAGGCGCGGCTTACGTTCCACTTCGATGCCTTTGCGAGCGAGTTTGTAAAGAGGAACGCCATCTTTCTTGACGGCGGATACCATGGGCGGCACTTGCATGTGGTCGCCAACAAATGTCGCGGCGATTTCGTTCAGTTGTTCAAGCGTGGCCGGCGGCACCGGCAGCGAACTGACCAATTCGCCTTGAGCGTCGTAACTATCGGTGACTTCACCGAATTTCATCGAGCCCTCATAGACCTTGTCAGAGGACATCAATTTCTCTGAAAGTTTCGTGGCGCGGCCCAGCAGCAGCACGAGCAGCCCAGTTGCATTAGGGTCAAGTGTTCCGGAGTGGCCGACCTTCTTCACATGGAACTGGCGGCGAATGGCTTCGACGACGTCGTGAGAAGTTGGGCCGACCGGTTTGTCGATCAATAAAGCTCCGTCGAACGGGTCAAAGGTTTGCATGGCTCATTTGTGCGAGGAGTTGAGAGCCTTCTTAATCGCGGCTATCACACGTCGCTGGACCGAGAGAGGGCGTCCGGGAATTCGCGCTCCCGCCGCCGCTTTGTGGCCGCCACCGCCGAACTGGCTGGCGATTTCGTTCACGTTGATACGATCATTTTTCGACCGCAGGCTGATGCGTGTGAATTCTGGCTCAAGCTCTTCAAAGACGCAGGCGACGACGACGGGTTCAATCGCTCGAATATGATCGATCAAACCTTCCGAATCGCTCGTATCTGCGCCGGTGCGGGCGAAATCGGCCTTCTTCAACCACAAGTACCCAATCTGGTTTTGATGCGTCAGCCGAAATTTGTTATAGAGCAATTTGAGCAGGCGAACTCGCGAGAGAGAAAAGGACTGATAGACTTCGTCGCAAATTTTGGCCAAGTTCGCGCCTCGTTTGACCAGCTCTCCAGCGACATGATAAGTCGCCGGACGGGTTGTGGGATACTGAAAGGAGCCGGTGTCGGTGGAAACGGCAGTGAAGAGGCAATCCGAAATAGCGGAAGTAATCGGCCAGTTCGCTGCCTTGAGCAGGCGGAAAATCAATTCGCCGGTGGAGGGCTCTCGGGCGGCGATCCAATTGATGTCGCCATAGCGCGTGTTGCTCTGATGATGGTCGATATTGATGAAAAGCTTTCGTTCCTTGATGCACTCGCCGACAGTCCCCAATCGTTCGAGGCTGGCCGAATCGGTCGCGATAACGCAATCAAACTGATGGCCCGGAGAAGGCGGTTGAAAGAGCTTTTTAGGATCAAGGAAGGCGAGTTTTTGCGGGACCGGATCCTGGTTCCAGCACTGAACTTTTTTCCCTTCACTCTGCAAGGCGAGCGTCAGTCCAAGCTGCGAGCCAATACAGTCGCCGTCGGGCCGGATGTGCCCAACGACGCAAAAAGTTTCGCTTTCGCGAATGCCCTCCAGAATACGGTCAATGATCTTCGGATGAGCCTTCATGAGTCGAGGACGACCGTTCGATTTCATCGAGAATCTCGAGAACGCGATTTCCGCGTGAGACCGATTCGTCCATGACAAACCGCAACTGAGGGGTGTACTTCAACACTATGGCGCGGCCAACCATTCCTTGAATTTTCTTTCGTTCGTTTTGGAGGAGAGTCAAACCTCGTTTCCTTTGTTCCTCGGTCCCGACGACTCCGACAAAAACAGTCGCAGAATGCAAGTCGGGCGACACTTCGACGTCATTGACAGTGATGATGCCGGCTTGGTCGATCGGAAGTTCCCGTCGGATAACTTCGCCAATCTGGCGTTTCAAAAGTTCGCGGACACGTTGGAGGCGAAGGGATGGCATGGCGCATTAACAGTAAGAGGTTAGAGTTTTTGAGGAACCTTCTCCAAAGTGTAGCATTCGACAGTATCGCCAGGCTGAAAATCGTCGAAGCCATCCAACCGAATCCCACATTCCATGCCGGCGCGCACTTCGTTCACCTCGTCCTGGAACCGGCGAAGGGTGAGCGAGACCCCTTCGTAGATTAGACCCTTGCGGCGCAACACACGCATCTTACCCTTCACTAACCGGCCATTGGTGACCACACAGCCAGCGACGTTGCCACCCTTCGAAAGAGTAAAGATTTTGCGCACGTCCGCCGAGCCGATCACGACCTCCTTGGTCAGCGGATCGAGCAGGCCCGCCATTGCTTCCTTCACCTGGTCGATCAACTCATAGATGATGGCGTAGAGCTTGATCTGTACTCCCTCCCGCTTGGCGACTTCGGCGACGCCATTGTCAATTCGAGTGTGGAAACCAAGGATAATGCCGCTGGAAGCAGAGGCCAGCATCACATCCTCTTTAGTGATCGTGCCAACGGCGCTGTGAACAATTTCGAGAGAGACCTTCGTCGATTCAATTTTTTTCAAAGCCTCGACAATCGCTTCGACAGAACCTTGTGTATCCGCCTTGACGAGCACCTTGAGAACCTTGGTGCTCCCCGATGCCAACGTGTCAAAAAGATTCTCGAGTGTGATTTTGGGCCGGCGTTCTTTATCCTGAGTCTTGGCAACTTCGGCGCGTTGTTCGGCGAGATGGCGAGCGCTTTTTTCATTCTCGACCGCGCTAAATTCAAGACCGGCTTCCGGAACTCCGTTCAAACCGAGCAGCTTCACTGCGACCGAAGGCCCAGCTTCCTTAAGCCGCTTTCCTTCTTCGTTAATCAGCGCGCGGACTCTGCCCCAGTACTGGCTGCAAATGACTATATCGCCAACGTGAAGCGTACCTTTCCGGACCAGCACGGTGGCGGTCGGCCCGCCGGGTTCCAAACCAGACTCGATCACATTTCCTTTGGCCCGCCGGTTGGGATTTGCCTTGAGCTCCAGCAACTCGGCTTGGAACACGATCATTTCAAGCAATTTATCCACACCTTGTTTCGTCAATGCCGAAACATCCTGGAAAATGGTGTCGCCACCCCATTCATCGGACACTAGGCCTTTATCCTGCAATTGCTGGCGAACTTTGAGGGTATTGGCGGCTGGGTGATCGCATTTATTAACGGCTACGATGATGGGCACCTTGGCGGCTTGGGCGTGGCTTAGTGCTTCAAGAGTTTGCGGCATCACGCCGTCGTTTGCCGCTACCACCAAGATCACGATATCCGTAACGTTGGCGCCGCGAGCCCGCATCGAACTGAACGCTGCATGACCGGGTGTATCCAGAAACGTGATCTGCTGCAGGTCCTTCGGGCGTTCGGGATGCGGAATGGAAATCGTGTAGGCTCCAATATGTTGGGTAATGCCGCCTGCTTCTCCCGCAGCCACGTTTGATTTGCGTATCACATCCAGCAACGTGGTTTTCCCATGATCCACATGACCCATGATCGTCACGACTGGAGCACGCGGTGTCAGGTCTTCGATCTTATCATCGACATCAAGTTCGACCTTTTTGACAGGGGCATGAATGACGCCGGCGCCACGTTCGCGTTTTTCAACTTCAAAGCGATACCCGTACTTGGCGCAAAGCTTTTGAGCGACGGCCTCGTCGATGGCTTGGTTGACATTTGCGAACACATTCAACTGCATCAAATCGGCAATCAGCTGAAACGGCTTCTTCTTAAGATGTTCGGCCAAATCGCGAACGACAATCGGCGGTTTGAGAGTTATTAGTTCGCCCGTAGCTGGTGGAACAAACTTGGGCTCGGTGGGCGCGGATGGCTTGGCAGGTTCCAGGCGTTGAGGCGTTGCCGTTGCGGGCCGGGCGGCAGCAGGGCCGTTCTGGCGAACAGGTGGCGACGGTGCAACTCCGCGGTTGAGCCGATTATCCGGTCGGAGGTCTGTCCGGCCACGAGGCGGTTCTGGACGGAGCGGCGCGCGCACCTGAGGTTTGGCCTGCGCCGCCTTGTCAGGAAGTTTGGGAGCAGGCTTTGTTGGCAACTTAATGAATCCAACCTTGTCGCCGACCCTAGGCACTGGTGGCGGAGGAGGAGTAACCGGAGCAGCCTGGATTTCGACGGGCGGCGGAGCGGCTTCCTCTGACGGTGGTTTCGCTTCCACTTCCGGTTCAGCAATCACCGCGGCTGGTGCGACGGTTTCCACTGGAGGAGGCGGGAGAGGAACGATTTCCAGAGGAGGAGTTGCAACCACGGGTGCAGGGGGCTCGACTATTGGCGGCGCTGGCGGCGCGACGATCAGGATTGGTTCCGCAGGGGCAGGGACAGCTGCAGGTTCGGCTTTGGGAATCGGCGCTCCACCGAACTGTTCTAACAGGTACTCAGCGGTGATTTTGTCGAGCGAACTTGAGGCAACTTTAGCGGCGGTTATGCCCAACGCCTTGGCTTTGGCAAGGACTTCCTTGCTTTCGATCCCAAGTTTCTTCGCAATATCGTAAATACGAACGGGCATAATCTAACTGTCTTTTCCGCAAAGCCTTCATGCGTTTAACATGGCGACGTTGGGCTTTCGAAATTCATAACACCGACCTAAGCTGCCGCCGAACTCTCCCCAGTTCTGGAACTGCGACGTAACGCCTCGGCTTTGACGGCATTAATGATTGCTTCGGCGTAGTCTGCCAATTCCGGGATCTCGGCCAAATCACTTACTTCAGCCTGCAACAAATCCTCTAAGCTCTTCAATCCATGATGAACGAGCACATCGGCCTGTTCACGAGAAATCCCAGGGATAGCTGCGACCGCATCTACTGCTTGAGCAACCTTCTGCTCGAAGCCCATGGTTACAACCGGCTCAGCTTCAATGTCAACGTGCCAACCGGTCAATTTGGACGTCAACCGGGCGTTCTGACCGCGTTTGCCAATAGCCAACGATAACTGATCTTCGCTGACCAATATTTTGACCCGGCGGTTCGCCTCATCGATCTCAAATGTCTTCAGCTTGGCGGGCGCTAAGGCATTCGTGATGTAGTTCTTGATATTGGGGTCCCATTTGATGATGTCCACTTTCTCGTTGTTCAACTCGCGGACAATGTTCTTAACCCTCTGTCCTCTTAGCCCGACGCATGCCCCAACCGGATCGACCTTGTCATCGCGCGAATACACGGCGAGCTTCGTCCGGAATCCAGGCTCGCGAGCAATCCCCTTAATCTCAATGGTCCCATCACTGATCTCGGAAACTTCCAACTGAAAAAGCTTAATCACGAGCTGCGGATCTGCCCGCGACAGAATAATCTCGGGTCCGTGGATGCTGTTTTCCACGGCCTTGACATAGCAGCGAATGCGCTCGCCAACTTGATACTCTTCCGTTGGGACGCGTTCTCGATTAGGCAACAACGCCTCATACTTGCCCAAATCCACGGTCACGTCCGACCGCTCGAAACGGCGCACGGTCCCGCTGACAATATCACCCGCTCGGTCCTTGAACTCTGCGTAGATGAGTTCCTTCTCCGCCCGGCGGATATGCTGCATTAACGCTTGTTTGGCATTTTGCGAAGCAATCCGACCGAAGTTTGCGGGCGTTACCTCAACTTCAACCTCTTCTCCAAGCTGCGCATCCGATCTAATCCGTCGCGCGTCGAACAATGAAATCTGATCGTGTTTGGAGACAACTTTTTCGGAAACTATCAGCTTGGCGAATGCCTTGATATCGCCGTTCTTAGGATCGATTACGCAGCGCAATTCGCGGGCCGGTCCGACCGCTTTCTTGGCTGCCGAAAGCAAAGCGTCCTCGACGGCCGTGATCAGGATCTCTTTGCTGATCCCCTTCTCACGTTCCCAAAACTCGATGACGGCTAAAAATTCGGCGTTCATATCTTTCTGCTTCCCCCTCTGGGGAACAAAAAAGTCGGCAGAAACATCTCCGACTTCAGTGCGCTGGCAACCCAGCAATAGAATCTTTTCTGGCTTGCAACATAATTTCCACCTCAAGTGTCGTCAAGCTTCAAATCCCCCTTTCCCACGGCGGCTCACGGCGGCGTTTAATTTGGCCGTGATCCGGCGGGCGGTCGTAAGCCTGGCCGTTCAGTGCATCCCGAAGTTGTCGGTAGCGGCGGGCATCCTGCCTGCCGTAGAGGGCGTGCATCTTGCCGCCCGGAGCAACGCTTGAAAACGAGGAGGCTGCGTTCTAGTGCGTGCGCGTGATCCGCCGGGCAGGATGCCTCGGCTCTGCGGCAGCCAGGATGCCTGCCGCTACGATGTGCCGACAACTTCGGGATGCACCGCTGGCGGTTTTGGCGAGAATCGCCAACTTTACAAAGGCCCCGGCATTCTATGAGTGTGTCCAATCCCAGGTTGTGTTCTACTGAGCGCGTTATGAAATCGACCACCGTCCCTCGAAGCCAAAGCAACCTTGCCAAGGGGCGGGTGACATCGCTGGAGGTGTGCCATGTTTGCAGTAATCGGCGAATCGGTTCGCCTGGTGAATCTGCCATTTACGATTCTGCTGGCAGGAGTTGTTTTGTATTGGGTCTGTGTGGGCCTTGGGTTGTTGCATTTCGGCGAAGGCGACCATGATGTGAGTCTGGATGCTCACGGTGGTGATTTGCACGTGGAGGGCCATGTTGATGCCCACGCTCACGGCGGAGACGCTCATACATACGCCCATGGGGATGGACACAGCTGGCTGGTGTCTGCGCTGAAGTTCCTCAACGTCGGCGAGGTTCCGGCGATGATCATCATGAGTGTTCTTGTACTCTGCACATGGATTACATCGATGATCAGCAATCATTACTCGAACGACAATTCCATCATGCGCGCATTGATTTTCCTGGTTCCGAATCTGGCCCTAAGCGCCATCGTCGAATTGTTCGATGCCAAGTTTTCCGAGGCGCTCAAGACCGTGGGACGCCAGTTCAATTTTGTCGATCTCTACAATTCACGGGAAAAGCTCAAGGAAGGCATCCTTCGCCACTGCTGACCGGCAGAAGAAAGTCGCGATCACCGCTGCCGAGCAGGAAGCCGAGCAAGCTCTTGTCAAAGGCATCAAGGCTGCCGAAGCGGCCAAGAAAGCGGCCGAGTTGAAGACGGAACAGGATCGGTTCACCGCGGTGCGTGCAGCCGATGCCGCGAAGGAAGCGGCTGAACGCAAGGCTCAAGAGGTTTTGATCGAAGCCGAGGCAGCCGAGGCGGCGGCAAAGAAACAAGCGGTTGCCAAACGTGTTCTTGCGGAAGCGCACACGGCGGAAACAGCCGCGGAAGGTTTGGCTGAGGCGCAAGTCCTGGAGGCGAAGGCTGTGGCAACGCAGAAACAGGGGAGCGCCGAGGCGACCGTCATGCAACAGAAGTTTGCCGCCGAAGCCAAAGGCATTACCGAAAAAGCAGAAGCGATGAAGCTGTTCGATGGCGTGGGCCGCGAACACGAGGAATTCAAACTCCGGCTCAACAAGGACAAGGACGTCGAGCTGGCGCAGATCCACATTCAAAAAGATATCGCGCAAAGCCAGGCGTCGGTCGTGGCCGAGGCGCTCAAAAATGCGAAGATCGACATCGGCGGCGGCGAGACGCAGTTCTTCGAGAAGATCACGAACGCGATTGCGAATGGCAAGGCCTTCGATCGGTGGATACAAAACAGCGAGACGCTGAGCGACGTCAAGGAGACCTTCTTCAATGGGGATCCCGATTACTTTCACGCGCAAATGCGCGGGTTTGTTGATCGGTTCGGTTTGACGAGCGAAGACGTGAAGAATCTCAGCGTCGCATCGGCGCTCGGCCAAATGATCACGCTAGGCGATGATAGCAAAACGAAAGGGCTTTTGACGGGATTGCTCAGCCAAGCGCAACGGCTCGGGGTCGCGGATCGGCCAGTCACATCGCTCACCGGCAAGGATGGCAAAGCCAAAGTAGCTTAGGCTGAGAAAAACCGACTTCCGCTGACCGGACTGTACCGAATTAAAGCTTCCGCTCGTGCTTCAGCATGTGCTCGAACGACCAATGCTTGTCCCAAAGGGACAACATGACAATAGCCCGGCGTTCAAACGCTGGACGATGCGGAGATCTTTTACGCGGCCGTGGGCAATTTAATTGTGCTGAAGATTCGGCCGTATCAGGAGAAAAAGGTGCGTTACTTGGTTTTCAACGAAAAGCAAAAGCAAGTTAGGCGCATAGACGCCATCGAAGATGCCTGCGTTCTGCTGCCTGATGATCATGGGATTATCTTTTCGAATGGCTACTACCTTCAAAGTGGTCAGTTCAAGCAATTTGAGACGGCTCTGACTGGATTAACATTTTACAAACGCATTCCTTCGCCGAATGGCGAAGACTTTCTTTACGTCTTTTACCAGCAGGAAAGCGGCGATTACATTCTCCTTTCGTACAATCTAATCGCTCAAACGGTCGAAACGCCGCTGCCTTCCAACGGATCTTCACTGTTTGACAACGGTGAGATGGCTCTTTTTAAGGCCGATGCCGAACCGCAGAAGCATCACGTCATTCAGATTGGGCAAACGCCTTATGTCGGCGTCTCCTGGCAGCAACTGCCGGATAATGAGACCAAGCAATTGGTTGAGGGGAAATTGCGTGGGCTCGGCACGATGGAGCAACTCTTTGCCGCAAACGGACCTCCTGCTTCGTACGTCCGAGCATTGGAGGACTTAATCCGTGCGTTTATTGTTCGGACTAAGCTACTTGATGAGCAATGGGCGGGCGAAGCTGCCGAATATCTTTATTTTCAGGTGAAGCAGCAAAGCGAATTTGCCGTTAGCCCAGAGGCTGCCGAACTGTTTCGCGGTTTCGAGCTGCATCTTCAAGGCAAGCGGTTTAGCGAGGCCTTTCAGTCCGCCCGCCGAGCTGTGGAGAGCGACTTTGCGAGCACCTTCGAGTTGCTGCGCGATTGGATGCGAGGATACGTCAGCACGCGCCCTGCCGGCGTTGATCGCGATTATTTGGATGAGGCGACTTGGCTCCTTTGGCGCGGCTCACATCTGACGGGCGGCCTGATCAACGCCGGCATCGCTCGAGATTTGGAAGGGCTGCTTGGAGGCCACTCGTTGATCAAGGAAGGACGATGCTCGCTTCACTACGTCCGGTTCATGCGAAAGCAGCGAACGTTCGTGCGCGAGGTCGTGCCGTTATTCGAACATTGCCAAGCCCTGAAAAAGCAATTGGTCGAGAAGGCGCGTGAGCAAATGCGATTAAATGAGTTCAAGGCGCGCGTTCTGACGTCTTTCGTGCGCAACAAGCTGATCGACTCGGTTTATCGGCCATTGATCGGTGATAATCTGGCCAAGCAGATTGGAGTGGCGGGCGAAGGGAAACGAACCGATTTGATGGGCTTGCTGCTGTTAGTTTCTCCGCCGGGCTATGGCAAGACAACGTTGATGGAATATGTTGCCAATCGCCTGGGCCTCGTCTTCATGAAGGTGAACGGACCGGCCATCGGGCGCCGCGTTACTGCGCTCGATCCCGCGGAAGCGCCAAACTCCGGCGCGCGCGAAGAACTGGAAAAACTAAACCTTGCCTTCGAGATGGGGGACAACGTGATGATTTATCTCGATGACATCCAGCATCTCAATCCCGAGCTCCTCCAAAAATTTATTTCGTTGTGCGACGCCCAGCGCAAGATCGAGGGCATTTTCAAAGGCCGTCCGCGGACTTACGATCTGCGCGGACGCAAGGTTGCGGTGGTGATGGCGGGCAATCCTTATACCGAGAGTGGTGAGAAGTTCAAAATTCCCGACATGCTTTCGAACCGCGCTGACACCTATAACCTTGGCGACATCATCGAGGGGAAAGCGGATGCCTTTAAGAGCAGTTACCTCGAGAATGCCGTCACCTCGAATCCAGTTTTGAATCGGCTGGCCAGCCGCAGTCAGAAGGACGTTTACGCGATCATCAAGCTTGCCGAGACAGGAACAAGAGAAGGAATTGAATTCGAAGGCAACTATTCGCCCGAGGAGATTGCCGAGTTTGTGAGTCTGATGAAGAAGCTGATTCGCGTGCGCGATGTGATCTTGCGTGTCAATGAGGAATACATTCGTTCGGCCGCGCAAGCGGATGCGTATCGTACCGAGCCGCCGTTCAAGCTGCAAGGGTCCTATCGCAACATGAATCGGATTGCTGAAAAGATTTCGTCCGTCATGAACGACGCTGAAATCGAGGCGACCATCCAGCAGCATTACAGGAACGAAGCGCAAACACTCACTAAAGACACCGAAGGGAACTTGCTGAAGTTCAAAGAACTCACGCATTCATCGACTGCGGACGAAGCGCGTCGTTGGGAGGAGATCAAGAAAACCTTCAAGAAGAACTTGCTCCTGCGTGGAGGTGACGAACGCGATCCGGTGGGGCTGGTTGTGCAGCAGCTTTCGGCGTTTTACGAAGGTTTGGACTCGATCAAAGAAGTTCTGGCGTCGGGTTTGCAGCGACAGGCCGCCCCGCTACCACCGCAGGCTCAGCCATCCACCTTGATCCTGCTTCCTGGCGGGGCGCCGCCTTCTGAATCAAAGCCGAAAGACATTGGAGTGGAATCGGTCCTTACCAGCCAGTCGAGAGCGTTCTTACTATCTGCTTCGTTCGAGCAGGTGGTGCGCTAGCGCTTCGAGCGCCAGGGCTTTGCCTTTGAAAGGACGCAACGCTGCGAAGGCTCGACCGGTCAGCTCTTTGGCGATTTGGCGCGAGCGTTTCATCCCGACGATGGATGGATAAGTTGCCTTGCGCGCCGCTTGGTCCTTGCCCGCCGTCTTTCCGAGATGTTCGCTGGTTTGCGTCACATCAAGGATGTCATCGATTACCTGGAACGCGAGGCCGACGTTATATCCGAAATCCGTCAGCGCTCTTAACCGTGCCGCCGCGCAATTCGCGCTCATGCCGCCCAAGCGAACGGCGCAGCAAAGTAACGCAGAAGTCTTCCGCTCGTGAATATACTTCAGTTCACTCGCCGGAATCTTTTTACCCTCGCCTTCGAGATCAGCGACTTGCCCCGCGATCAATTGGAGCGAACCGGCGGCGTGGCTGAGTTCGCGGAAGATCTTTTGATGGGAATAACGCGTCCATCCTTTGCTCTGAGCGGCGATTTCAAACGCCTGGGTCAGGAGCGCATCACCGGCCAGAATGGCGATGCCCTCGCCAAAAACCTTGTGGTTCGTCAGTTTGCCTCGGCGATAATCGTCGTCATCCATCGCCGGCAGGTCATCGTGGATCAGCGAGTAAGTGTGAATACATTCAACGGCGCAAGCCAAGGGCATCGCGTCGTCTACGCTTCCTGCACAAGCTTCCGCAGCCGCCAAACAAAGGGCCGGACGCAAACGCTTTCCTCCCGCGAACAGCGAATAGCGCATGGCCTCGTGAAGGGTGGGCGGATTCGTGTTGGCCCGCGGCAAAAAATGGTCCAAAGCCTGATTGACGGCTTTAGTGCGGTCGTGCATGTAGCTTTCGAGATCAAAATCGCCTGGAGAGGCTTTCACTGACATGCCGAGGCTTTTAGGAGAATTCGTCTGGTTCATGAGAAAATGCTGGGCTAACGAGGCTCGGCCTTTTCGAGGGCTTGAAGTTTTGCCTCGATTGTTTGACTCAACGAGGGCAATTGATTGAGCAATCGCGTGTAGGTTCGCTTCGCTTGGTCATAGAGATTCAAATGAACGGCGAGGTCAGCCGCTTTTAAGCCGGCCGTTTTGACCCAGTACGGGTCCGGGCGTTTCTCGTTCTCGGCGTAGAATGCCTTGAGATAATGCTCCAGTGCTTGTTCGAGCAATGCTCGGCGGGCCGGTTCCGGTTTGAGTTTTGCTTGGAGTTCTAGAACATGGCCAAAGCCCACCTGAGCTTCGCTTCGCGTCGTCACATCCGCAAACCGTGAAATCATGGCTTGGTAGTAATTTGTAGCGGCGGCATCCAATCGGGACGGATCAAACTCTGCAAGTTGAACATGACAGGCGGCCATTTTCCCGCGGGCCAGCGGCTCCCACCGCGTGCCCACGCCGCACTTCGTGGCGACTCGACTGAAGACGGTGATTGCGTTGCCGTACTTGTTCCATCTGTTGGTCTCGCCCGTCACCAGCGTGCTTAGTTCGACATCACCCAAAACCATAAACGCTTCCAGGACTGCGGGCGGTGGGTTTGTTACGTCGCCGAAAGTGGAGACGAATGGCGCCAGGTAATCTCGAGCGTTGTCGTAGGCCAACCGAAAGAAGGCAGACTTTCCGGCCATGAGGCGGGATTGATGACCGAGGTCAGAGTTAACCAGATTCGTATTCTGAATCAGAAGCTTGTAATTTATCTCAGCGGTATCCCACGCTTGCTGACGATAAAAATAGTCGGCCACCCAATATTGGGCCAACGGGGCCAAATTGTTCGTGGGAAAGCGGGCCACATAATTGGTAAATAACTTCAACGCGTTCGTTTCATCCCCGCTTCGGTAATAAACCCACGCCTGATCAAATGCTGCGTGGGGAAATGAGATATGATTAGTGTAACGCCCGATCCAGCGGTCATATTCCTGGATGGCCGAGACCCAATTGGTTTCGTAGGCGTGACTTTTCGCAATGGCCAATTGGACGTCCGGGACGATTGGTGAATTTGTGAAGCGCCTGAGAAAATCAGACAACGCTGATCGGGCTTCCCCTGGGCTATCATCGAGAAGCGCCTGGCCGTACGTCAACATGCCTTGATGGCTGAGCAGATTGGTGGGAAACCAGTCGAGATTACGCTGCAGCGCAGCCCGGGCACGGGCAAGATCATTGATCCTAACACTGGCGCGAAGGAGGTTGTCGAGCGCAAGATTGAACAGGTTTGTCTTGGCTTGGCGCAAGTCAGAATGGTTTTCGATCAGCAATTCGTAATTGAGGATTGCGTTCGTAGGATCGTTTTGTTCGAGTTGGCAATCCGCCAGCTTGAAGCGCGCAACGGCCCGATCTTCCGGAACAGTCAGGCGGGCGACGGCAGCTTCGAAAGCAGCGCGGCTCTCGCCGATTCTAGCTGGCGTTGCTGTCAATCGCCCTTCCTCCCAGAGAGACCAGCCTTGATTCAAATATGCTTTTCCGAGGAGTTCGCTATTGGTCCGAACGTTGATGATGAAAGTCAAATTGGTTTTCGCCTGGTGAAGGAGGTTGGTTGCCGCGGCAGCCGTCGCAGGCCCAGAGGGCGGCGACGATTTATCCATCAGAGCGTAGAATTGTTTCAATCTCAATTCCCCCAAGGTCAATCGGATGAGATCGACGATGGCGTCCTGTGGATTTTGAGACAGCAAATTTTCTAATCGCGTGACGGCATTGGTGAGGCGATCACGCGCGATCTCGAGATCGACGGCCCGAAGCAAAGCCTGGCGGCTCTGGCTGGGCGCGGCGCCTTTGATCTGAGTGATTTTTTCGTAAGCCTGAATGGCTTGTTCGGGCTCGATGCGCTGAAGGATTTCCGCTTGAAGGATGAGAGAACTTGCATGCAGAACAGGTTTGTCTGCGGCGACCGCCAAAGCGATGAGGTTGGTAGTAATTGTCAAAGCTTCCGCTGCGCGTTGGTCAGCGAAGGCGCTGTGCGCGATTAACGATTGCCTTTGCCAATCGACCTCGGCAGTAAGATTGCGATTGGTTAGGACACTCAATGTTTCCTGCACGGTCCGATAGCTCTTTTGCTCGAACAACGCCTCGCCGAGCAGCAAATAGCCGCGAATGACGAAAGCTTCATTCGTGTTGTTTTGCGAAGCTCTTTGGAACGCGCTGGCCGGATCCTTCAGCAGCTCGACGGTGCGTGAAAAATTGCCAAGCTTGTACTGCGAAAAGGCTTGTCCGTAGCTGGCTTGAAGGCGCAGAGGAGAATCCGGATGGGCTGCGAGCAACTCGCCGTAGGACTGGGAGGCGGCGGCCAGGTCAGGCCGATGGAATTGCGCTTCGGCGATCCAATATTGGTATTGGTCGGCCAATTTTCCTGCATTGGCTTTGAGTTTCGTGAGCAGGTCAATAACAGCGTTGTGATTCTTAAGCTCGAAGCGGCATTGGGCTTGCAGCAGGACAACGTCAGGCACGCGTGGAGATTGAGGATACTTCGTGACATACTCTCCAAACTGTTTCTCGGCGATCTCATAGTACTTGTCTTGAAAGGCCTTGACGGCGGCGTTAAAGGCCGCATCGGCCTCTGGGGGATCGGCAGCGCGCGCACCGCAGCAAATGAAGAGGCAGAGCAGCCAAACAGAAATCGACAGGCGCAGGCTCAAAGCAATAGGGACCGATTCCATTCCAACGCCTTTCTGCAATTTAAGGTTGTGTGGCGAATGCTTGTCCCTCCGGGACAAACGCCTTTGGAAATGCCCAAAGGCATTAGAGTGGAATTGGTCCTTATCAAGTGTTACGTAACGTCCACGCTCGGCCATTATGTATCCTTTCAAAGCGCATATTGGGGTTTAGGAGAGACCAGATGCGGCTGGCGCGAGAATTCGGGCCAAATATTGTCCCGTGTAACTTTCGGAACTTTGTGCGACCTGTTCCGGTGTTCCCACCGCAACAATTCGTCCACCTGCCGCGCCGCCTTCCGGTCCAAGATCGATAATCCAATCAGCCGTTTTGATCACGTCAAGATTATGTTCGATGACGAGCAGAGTGTTGCCGGGCGCACGAAGTTTGAACAGCACTTCCAGCAACTTCGCGACGTCATGAAAATGCAGTCCGGTGGTCGGTTCGTCGAGAATGTAGAGCGTGCGCCCAGTTGATTTGCGGCTCAGTTCGGCAGCCAATTTCACGCGTTGCGCCTCGCCACCGCTGAGTGTTGTGGCTGATTGGCCCAAGCCCAGGTAACCAAGCCCAACTTCGGCCAAAGTCAGGCACGGCTCGTAAATCTGCGGCACGGCGCGGAAGAAGTTCACCGCCTCGTCTACGGTCATCGCCAACACATCGGCGATGTTCACGCCTTTGTAGGTGATCTCCAAGGTCTCGCGATTGTAGCGCCGGCCATTGCAGGCCTCGCAGGTGACATAAACCGGAGGCAAGAAGTGCATTTCAATCTTGATCAACCCATCTCCCTGACATTTTTCGCAACGCCCGCCCTTGACGTTGAAACTGAACCGCCCGGCGCTGTAGCCTCGGATCTTCGCGGACGGCAGACGAGCGAACAGGTCACGGATATGGTTGAACATACCGGTGTATGTCGCTGGATTGCTCCGCGGCGTCCGTCCAATCGGCGTTTGATCGATGACAATCGCTTTCTCAAGGTTTTCGATTCCGTTGATAGCACGGTGAGCGCCTGGACGCTCTTTGGAGCCATGCCATTGACGGAATAAAGCGCGGCGCAGGATGTCATCGACCAGTGTGCTTTTGCCCGAACCGCTCACACCGGTAACACAGCAAAGCGTTCCGAGGGGAATCCGGACGTCGATATTGCGCAAATTGTTTTCCTGGGCGCACAGCACTTCCAGCCAGCCTTTCTCAATTGATGGCCTAATCCGCTTCTTCGGAATCGGAATCGAGAGCTCGCCCGACAAATATTTCGCAGTCAAGGAACGTCGATTCCGGGAAATCTCGGACAACGTCCCCGCCGCGACCAATTCGCCGCCTTGAATGCCAGCGCCAGGTCCGAGATCGATGATGTAATCAGCGCGCCGAATTGTGTCCTCGTCATGCTCGACAACCAGCACAGAGTTGCCTAAATCACGCAAGCCTTCCAACGTTTTGAGAAGCCGCTCGTTATCGCGCTGATGCAGGCCAATGCTCGGCTCGTCAAGGATGTATAAAACACCGACCAAGCCAGCGCCAATCTGTGTGGCCAGGCGTATTCGCTGGGCCTCGCCGCCACTGAGTGTGCCGCTTTCGCGGTTCAAGGTGAGGTACCCAAGACCGACGTTCTTCAAAAAGCCGAGTCGCGCTCGAATCTCGCGAATGACTTCGGCGGCGATCTTCTGTTTGAATTCGTTGAGCTTGAATTCGCCAAAGAAGGCGTCCGCTTTTTCGACCGATAAGGCGCAGACGTCCATGATGGAGAGTCCGGGAAGTTCGGAAGTGCGTGATGCGTGACGCGTGATGCGTGACGCCTCGGAGATTTTAAACGCAGCTCGGGCTTCGTGATCGCCCAAGGTGACGGCGAGAATTTCAGGTTTGAGGCGGCGGCCTCCGCAGGCATCGCAATCTTGCGGGCTCATGAAGCCCTTGAGCCGGTTTTTGGTGAACTCGCTTTCGCTTTCTTGGTAAAGGCGTTCAAGGTTCGGAATCACGCCTTCGAACGGACGGCTGACTTTGCTCATCTTGCCAGCGCGCCAAAACTGCAATTCGATTTCCGTGGCGCCGGACCCGCGCAGCAGAATTCGCCGGAAATCCTCGGGAAGCTTTTTGTATGGCGCCTCCAAGCTCTGTTCGTAATGTTTGGCCACGCCGCGCAGGAGGCTCTTGTAATAGGAAATCATCCGCTTGCCGCCGCGACGCCATGGAAGAATGGCGCCTTCTTCGAGAGATCTTTCGGAGTTCGGCGCGACCAAACTTTCGTCGAAAACCATTTTCTGGCCGAGACCATGACAAACCGGGCAGGCGCCGAAAGGAGAATTGAACGAAAAATGTTTGGGCGTTAAGGTGTCGAAACTCAAACCCGTGGCGGGACTGTACATGCGGTTCGAGTGCAAGGTCTCGGTCCACACTCCGGATGCTTCCGAATTGGGTGCTTGCTGCAAGAGGAGCAACGTGCCTTCTCCAGATTTCAAGGCGGTCTCGACCGAATCGCTGAGGCGCACACGAACTTTTTCGTCGATCACCAGCCGGTCGACCACGACGTCGATGGTATGTTTCTGCTTTGGATCGAGCTTGATGCGGACGTTGCTCGCCAGTTCCATGAGTTGTCCGTCGACCCGAGCCCGGACGAATCCTTCGCGAGCCAGGCGCTCGATAACATCGCGAAACTCGCCCTTCTGTTCGCGAACGACGGGAGCGAGCACCATGATTTTGGTCTTGGCTGGCAGGGCCAATATCTTGTCAACGATTTCGCTGGTTGTTTGGTGGGTAATCGGCTCGCCGCTGACGGGGCAATGCGGCTGGCCAATATTGGCAAAAAGCAACCGAAGATAATCATAGATCTCGGTCGTTGTCGCGATGATCGAACGTGGATTGCTGCCCGAACTGCGCTGTTCGATGGCAATGGCGGGCGAAAGCCCCTCAATAACATCAACGTCCGGCTTTTGCATCTGATCGAGGAATTGGCGGGCGTAAGCGGAGAGCGACTCGACGTACTTGCGCTGCCCCTCGGCGTAAATCGTGTCGAAGGCGAGCGACGATTTGCCCGAACCGCTGAGCCCGGTCACGACGACCAGTTTGTCGCGCGGAATGCTCAGCGTCAGGTTCTTCAGATTGTGCTGCCGCGCTCCGCCGATCTTGATGAATTCCTTCGCCATATCGCGTTTGCTTTTGTTCAGCTGGTTAACGTAATCGACAGTGACGAAGATGAAAAGACCCGCATCGGTTTCGCGCTGGAACAGCCGGAACAGAAGTCCGCAAAGGTCGCGAAGAATTTATAGCGTCTCTCGAAACAGATTTCCGGAAAGCGGAGAAGTGCCGCGCTTCCGGCTAACCAGCAGGTTTGCCCTACCCGCATGGAAATATGGAGGCGCTAAAGGCGAGATCGCGATCCTCGGTCCTGGGCGGTTTCTCTAAATCTCGCGGACCGCTATTCTCCAGGCCATATCTCGGATCGCGCCGATTTTTGCCAATTCTCCGGCTTGGTTTAACGTTGCGGCGGTTCCGGTTGCGACAGCCCAGCGAAGCCAGTCGCGGGGCGGGGCGCCTTGGATGAATTGCCAAGCGGCTGCGGCAAGCATCGCGTCGCCCGCGCCAACCGTGTTGGCCGCTTCGACGGAGGGCGGTCGCGCCGCAAAAGCAGCTCCTTCCAGTTCGTTGATTAGGCAGGCCCCTTTGCTCGCACGCGAAACCAGCACCCAACTGTGAATTTGCTTGGACAGTGCGCGCGCCGCTTGAAGAAGGGCGCGCTCGGAATTCAACGCGCGGCCGTACCATTGAGCGAGTTCGTGCTCGTTCGGTTTCACGAGAAATGGTTTCGCGCGAATCGCCGCGCCAAAGGCCGCTCCGTCGCAGTCAAGAAAGGTTCTTCGGTCAGTTGCATGAGCGGCCCGAATTAATCGAGCGTAGGTCGCGACCGGCGCCGCGCGAGGGAGGCTGCCGGAAACAATCAGGCAATTTGCCGAAGCGAGTTGGGTCCGCACCCCCTCAAAGATGCCGCGCCATTCGTCCGTGGAAAGTTTGGGACCGACGGGATTGAAACGTAATTGCCGGCCTTGCTTGGTGGTAACGATGACGTTGACTCGTGTGGCTTCACGCAAGTGAACGATGTGGGACTTGATTCGCTCGTCGCGCAACTGCTTGGCCAACTCATTCCCCGTACTTCCTCCTAAAGGGATCAGTAACTGCGGACGGTCGCCCAAGTGCTTGAGCCATCGGGCGACATTGACACCTTTTCCACCTGCCCAACGGCGTTCAGTTTGCACAATGTTCTTCTCTTGCCATTGAACGTCGGCCACGCGCCATTCGGCGTCGATCGAAGGATTTAACGCCAAAACCAAGGAAGGCATGCGAATGAGCTAGCGGCGAATCAGGCGATAGAAACGCATCGAGTTTGTGGCGGGAGTAGGATCGGTTATGGTCACCGAATTGGTCGTCGCCGTGAGGTTTGTCACTGTCGTCCAAACAACCGCCGGCGGTGGAACTAGGTTCGGCGATTGTTGCAGCTCATAAACCTGGCCGACGACAGCGTCCCATCTGAATTGCAGGCGGCCGCCTGACGAGACCACGGGAGACCGGAGGGCCAAAGTCTGGTTCGTGGTGGAACCGCCGGACTCGGGCGTGACGCGGAAGAAGCGGAGCGAAGTCGGAAAATCAATGCATCGGGTGGTGGAGGCATCCGTTGCTCTTACCGAAGCAACGGTCGTCCAGTTGGCGCCAGTTTCTGCGACGGCTGTAATTGAAGCGGAAAAACTGCCGTGTGAATCGCCGTTATCAACGAGAGGCCGGCTCCAGACATTGTTTGTGCCTTTAGTCCATAGGCTAATAAGGCTGTTCCCAACCTTCGGCGGGCCATTGAGCAACAATCCCACTTGTTCGTTAGTGGCGATGCCTGTGATCACAAGGCTCCAGGTAAAGACCTGCGGAACCGCGACATTAAGATCTGAGGCTTCAATAATGTTGAAACCGGTATAGAGCCGAAATTCGCCGCTTCGATAAAGGATCGTTCCCGGCGTGTTGTTGGCGCCGTCGTTAGCGCGGAAAAAGAGTTCAGCCCTTTCGTTCGCGCTGGCGTTCGGGCTCAAGAAATAGTCGAATTGGAAAGTCTTAATGAGGCGATTGGCGCCCGCCAAAATGACGTCGTCCCCGAATTCCAGACCGTTTCCTGGGAAGTACGATCGCGTGACGAGATTGCCCACCAAATTGTCATAAACAAGGTTCGTCGAACCGTCGGATCGTCCCTCGAGCCGGTAGGTGGTTCCAATCTGCGAATTCCAGGTGACACAAATGTTGGTGCTGGTGGTCTTGACGACAGGTTCGTTTGTGGCCGTTGTCGGCGGAGGTTGGGTCGCCCCACCGGCCACGGCGATTTGGTAGAACCGATAGGGCGTTGGGAGGTCGAGACAGAATTGTGTGTTTGTGCCAGTCGCCGTAATTTGCGGCGAAATGCGCCGCCATGCTTGCTCTTGAATATTCGCCTTGGCTTCCACGAAGTAGTTCGTGCCCGCGAAGGAAGGCCAAGCCAAACAGAGGTTCGTGCGCGAAACGTTCAGTCTCGGATTGATGAATTGGCTGACCGTCGTTGGCGGCGGTGGCGGTGGTTGATTTGTGGCGCCACCGACCACCGCGATCTGGAAGAATCGATAGGGTGTGGGCAGATCGAGGCAATATTGACTATTGGTGCTTGTCGCCGTGATGAGCGAAGAAATGCGGCGCCAGGTTTGATCCTGGATATTGGTTTTGGCTTCCACGAAGTAGTTCGTGCCCACGAGGGAAGCCCAAACGAGACACACATTGGTGCGAGAGACGTTCAACCGCGGATCGATGAATTGTGTCGTTGTGGTTGGCGGAGGCGGCGGCGGCAGCGGCGGCGGTTGATTTGGCGAACCACCGACGACTGCGATTTGGAAGAATCGATAGGGCGTGGGCAGATCGATGCAATATTGACTATTCGTGCTCGTCGCTGTGATGAGTGACGAGAGACGCCGCCAGCCCGTGTCCTGAATATTCGTCTTGGCTTCCACGTAATAATTCGTTCCGACCAACGAAGCCCAATTCAAGCAGAGGTTGGCGCCGGTGATTTGCAGCCTCGGATTGACGAATTGGGTCGGAGTAACGGGCGCCGGCCGTTCACTCGGGAATTGCACGATCTGGAAAAACCTCAATCGGGTGGGCCAGTCGAGGCAAAAGCTATTCGTCGGGCCAGCGCCCGTGAGGCGCGGCGAGACGGCGAGCCAGCTTCGATCATCGATATTCGTTTTGGCTTGAAGTTGATATTCGCGTCCGGTCAGAGAATTCCAGAGGAAACAAATGTTGGTCAGGCCAATTTGGACTCTCGGATTGATGAAAACGAGGTTGGTGTCCGTAACTTCGCCGCCGACCCGGGCGCGAATGGTGAATTGGAGATCGTTGGTGTCAATGCTCCGGACAGCGAAGTAATAATCGCCCACGGGCGGTTGAATGACCGTCCGTCTAATCGGTTGCGTGGCTGAACCAGCTTCGATCGTAATTCCCTCGCCAGGCGGGAAACGATTGTGTCCGGACAATAGCTCCGCTCCACCGGTCAAGTTATTGACATCAACGACGAGAGACGGATTCTGATTGGTGACAGGGAACCAGAAAATATTCGTCAGCGCTGAACCGCGTCCGATTTGGTAATCGACGGGGACATCATTGGTCAGGCGAATAATGTTTAGACCGTTCGTATTCAGTTCGGTCGCGATGATGCGATACGAGACCGGAGCGTTTGTTTTGTTGAAAACACTGAGGTGCCAGTCACCAGGCACAAGAGAAATCGGACGCGAGTTTGTTTTGACAAAGATAATCTCGTTCGTCAGCCCGAGGTTATCGCTGATGTAATCGAATGTAAACAGGTCGGGGGGCGGGGGATCGTGACGGACGACCAAGCTCAAATCGCCATCCAGAGGAAAGAGTTCGAAATTAACGCCGAGCGCATTCGAGGAGACTTTAAAGACGTAGTTATCCAGCAACTGTTCGGAGACTGCTATGGTGTTCGTGTGGGGCACAGCGTTGGTCAGGCGAATGATGGGCCGCAAGACGTGGCAATCGTCCTGATCGAATTCTACTTCGAGCGTGTAGCTATTGGTCTCGTCGATGTTGATGTTGTGCACCGCGACGAAATGACGTTTCCCTGGTTGGAGCGGCGTGGGATGGCCGGGGTTAACGTCGAGATACAGCCGAGCCAGTCCGTTTGTGGCGAGAGAATTTGTCGATGCGCGATTGGTCGATCCGATCGCGCTTGCGGTGATTTCCGCTTCGACAGGTTCCGAGTTGGTAAGCGCCGCAAAGTCGTCGCGCAGAAACAGCCCTGTTGGCAAACCGCTCCGATCGCCCAAGAGCCTCAGCTTGCCCATAGGACCGGTCAACGTGCTGACGGCGATGGTGGTCGATTCGCAAACATCGATGACAAAATAATTGGTTTGGCTGTTGGTCAGAGTTCCGGAGTAGGTTCGGCCGCCGTGGAGAATCACTGACTTCGGCCGAGGTTCGACGTACTTGAGTTGGAGCTGCCAGCCTAGGAGCGCTGCCGAAAGTCCATCTGTTGGGCCGCGGCGGTTATCGGTAACTTCGAGCGTCCATTCGCCGATGGCGCGTTCGCCCTTGAGCAGATCAATGGCTTCTTCGGGAAGAACGAAGCTGTTTGTCGTAACGATGACTTCGGTGACCTGGACGCTATCCACGAGCGGGCCAGCGGAAGTCAGCGCGCTCAATTGGATCGCGGTGAGAGGGCTCGTCGCGCGAAAAACAATATCGGTGGAAGACCAGCCAAAGTTCCGCACGGCGATGAATTTGCTCGCGGAAGGGTTGTCAATCGGCGGGCCGTAATAAATCTGCAGGGCGTGAGCTGCTCCGGAGGCGGTCACAGGATTACGGTGATACGCGAAGTTCAGCAGGTAATCGGTCCCGGCCGTCGTCGAGAAATTCGTTCGCACCGAAGCGGGACTTCGACTTGTATCGAGTTCGAGAAAATTGGTTCCCGACCTGGCGCGGACGCCCAGAGTATTGCCCGGACCGTGCAGTTGCACCCGTCCGCTCACGACCGTCCAGCCGGAAACAACCTGATTGGAGCCATACTGGCCCGGCGGTGAGTTTTCGAAGCCATCAGAAAAAAGCGGCGCCGCGCCACTTCCGCCAAGCAAATTTGTGTACGGTGGAGTTGTGAGCTTGATCGGGAGCAGATTCGGGAAACGATTCGTCGCTTCGGTAAAGACCGTGTAGGTAACGTTCGTCTCGTATCCGGCGCCGTAACCGGACGCATTGAGGCCGCCTCGGCTTTCGCCCAGAACAACACGTGTGCCTTGCGGACTGATCAAGTGCAGGACAAGGTCTGCGGGCCGCGGATGATTGATACGAACGCCGACGTGGACTTCGGAAATCTCCTTGTCCACAGGCATCGTGACTTTTGAGGAGACCGTCCCTTCATCCAAAAGAGGAAGAGCGTTGGTCCGGGATAGGATGCGCCCCGAATCGAACTCCAAGCTCAAATCGACTCGAGCTACGATATGGAAGCTGACGATGGAGGACAAGCTGGGATTATGGACGCAGATGAAGTAACGGCCCGATTTCAAAGGCGGCTCGTCCCCGAAGCCGAGGTTGCCGACACCACCAGGGGGCGTAAGCGGTATCATTTTGTCGAAGCTATTGGTGCTGGGCGTGGTTTCGCGCTGGATCAATAAATTGAGCGGTCCGCTCATCTGCGTGACTTCGACGAAGAGATTAGTTGCTTCCGGAGGAACATCGGCAAAAAAGCAATAAGTCTCGCCGGGCCCAACGTTGCCGCTCAAACCAGCCGCACCAGCGCCGAGCAGATCGCCGCCAAGCACAGGTTCAACGCGAATCGTTAAGCTCTCGACCCGGCCTGTTTGCGAAATCGAATTATCCACCATGTTCAGCATCCAAACTCCGCTGCTCAGCGATCCCTCAAACGCGCTCAAACTTCCCGGTCCGTCCGTGCGCTGGCTAAATGGAACCGGGAAAAAGCTGTCGTCGTAGATGTATAGATTTGTTCCGGTAATGTTCCCCTCCAGAGTGTGGTTGTTCAGGACCACCGAATCGCGTCCATGGCTCAGAATGCCGATCAGATCACCCATGTTGCTGTGCGAGATGAGATTGGTGACGATAACCTTCTGAATCGTGTTAGGCGCGATCCCGATGGCAAAGATCTGGACCGAGCCTGGATTATCCGCCGAGCCGTCCGGAATAATCGCGCGGATGGGAAATCCTTGCAAAATGCGGTCCCCATTGTCGTCCCGGTCGAACGGCGTGTCGCTGGAAAGACCAACCAGACCATACTCGGCAGCTTGCTGATCCTCGGACCTGACGCCGATATAGAAAATGTCCCCGATGGCTGCGTTCGTAAAAACAATGGACTCGGTGCCTTCACGCGTGACTGACTTGAACGCTGCGTCCATCACCGCGGGTTCGAGGTCGAGGAATTTGGGGTTCTTAGAGACGTAGAGATCGATGTCGGCTTCGATATTTCGCGCGCGCGCGAGGTTGGGTGGCATAAAGGTGATGAAAGCCACGTTGGTTCCGTTCGTCAGCGACGAGAATTCGTTCGGAATGAAAATGTTTGTGAAAACGTAGAAATTCCACTGATTGGTAACGCCGTGCCGTGAGTTATAAGACGATGGTTGCGCGCTAGCCCGCTGCTTCAACAAGGGCAAACCATTGGTCATGCTGAGAAGGGGCCGGCGCTCGAGCGGAGGCTTGTTCGTCGGAATGATGGGAGTGATCGTTAATTCGTTGGTCAATGTCAAATCGCCGATGGCCACGACGAGAGCGAAATCCTGCGCGACATCGTTCGTTTCACCAGTCGTTTGTTGGAAATCAGCAACGGCGCTGACATTGACACGCTGCCCGGTGACACTGACGACAAAGTTCGAGCCGCGTGGGTCGCGGATAAAGACGTTCTCGACATTATTAACGAAATCGGTCTGGGGAGGCGTGTTCGTGTCGCTCGGATCGGTAAAATCGCTGCTCACTGGGATATTGTTTCCGTAGTACACTTCGTGCGTGATGGTGTTTGATACGACGAGGTTCAGATTGTTGACCAACTTGATGCCCACGTTCGGATTGCCGGGAGGATCGGTCCAGGCCAGCGTCACGCGCAAGGGAAGGGTCTGTGAGTTGGTGGATAGAGTCAGGTCCCACGATCGCGTTTGGCCTGTCACGACAGCGTTGGCCGCAGTTTGATCGAAGAGGCGGATGGGCCAGGCCCTTTCGGGTTGAGTTGCCATCATCGCCGGCAGCGAGTTGGTCAGGTTGACAACGCCCCATCCTTGAAGGTTCAGCGAGTTATCGACTTGAAGATTGTAACGACTGCCAAGCGATCGCGCGCCGTTAATCAACAATGCTTTCATCAACGCCGGGCTATTTGTGCGTCGCAAGTTAGCCGGCAACCTCTGTTCGAAGAATTCCTGCATGAGCGCGAGGACGCCCGACACGACCGGCGCGGCCATGCTGCTGCCCGATTCGTAGCGATAGGAAGGGGCCAAAGCCGCATTGAGGTCTTTGAGAATCTGTGATTTGAGTTCGTTCGTATCCAGTCGGCTGGAGTCCCAATCCCTGGATCGACTCGAAATGAGAAAGGTTCCTGGCGCTACGAGATCGGGTTTGAACCGCCCGAATTGCCCTTCCGTGCCGATCCCCACGTTGCCGCGGCTCGAGAACGCGGCGACATGTTCCTCGCTGTCGGTCAAGCCGAGGAAAGGCGCATTCGTCGTTACGGTCAGGTCGGCATTCGTGACCGCGAAGTAATTCGTGATGAAACGAAACTGTTCCATGGCGCCGACGGTAATGACGTTCTTGGCGTTGCCGGGCGATGAGATCGTATTTGGATTTCCGGCCAACCCCTCGTCGTTGCCTTCACCCGAGTTGCCGCTGGCGAAGACGTAAAGCACCGGTTGCGCGTTGGTCGTGTCGGGCAGTGCGTCGCGCACCGCGGCGTCAAAGCGCGCCGACGAATAATCGTACTCATTGGCGCCGAGATTTCCCCAGGCATTGTTGGAAATGATCGGGCCGGTCCTCCGTCGGACATAATTCGTCCGTGCCGCGGTCGTTTGCAAAAAGATATCCGAAATGGCTTCATTCACGTCCGGATAAAACGCAATCGGCAGGAAGAAAAGTCTGGCCTGCGGCGCCATGCCTCGGAAACTGGCCCCTGCCACGGAGCCTGGTGGCGCCGCCAAGCTGAAGGACGATGCGCCGCTTCCCGCAATGATCCCGGCAACGTGTGTGCCGTGGCCGGTCAGATCGGTGTTGTTCGTAAAACCAACTTTCACGACGCGGCCCACGAGATCGGGATGAGTTTCATCGACACCTGAATCGTTGATATTGACGAGAACGTTGCTGCCCGTAAGGCCGAGATAATTTGCGTTGGTGAGGCTATTTGACGAAACACCCACAATTACGCGTGCGCGGTCGGTCAAAAGAACGCGCTGGCGATAAGTTTCGATCCCTTGCACTTGAGGCAATTGAGCTAAGGCGGGCAAGCTGTCGGGCTGGGCGCGGACTAACAATTGGGGGCCGAACGGTGAAGGCTGCTCACTGATGATCTCTTGAATCAAAGGGGTCAATGACGGCAAAGCGGCGTCGCGTTCGCCCGGAAAAAATGTGAGACGCAGCCAGCCGTCAACCGGCAAAGGCTCGCGCTTGACCGCAATGGCTAGCAATTGATTGTCGAGTTTATAGTAAGGTTCGTAAGGCAGAACAGCCTGTGTCTCCGGCAACGCGGCCAGGCGTCTTGCGTTGTCCGGGGTGACACGGACCAAATACGCGTTGTTCGGAACGTACGAGATGATGGCTGCGTCAAATTCACGCAGGCGCGCGCGAAAATCACCCGTGAGCGGACCGCGCGATTGAACGACGTAACTGGTGGGCGGCGATGGCGAGCGCAGATGTTCGGGAAGTGCCAGGGTTAGCGGACGTGTCGTGTCCACAAACGCGTTCTTCAAAAGAATGGCTGTGTCCTCTCGCGCCAGTTGATTGATTGGCTTGACGGTATTACGAAGCCTGTGCGGGAAGGCGGGATCAGGGACAGTTGCAGTTGCGAGCGCGTTGGCGGGTTCGTCTCTCTTAACCTTCTTCACTTGCAACGCTCTCGGTTCCGCATTGCCTGGTAACCGTGTCAGCAAAGGAAACGTGCGGGTTGGGGCAGGGGGGGAGAGTGTGTTTGCCTGAGGCTGGGATGATGACGAAGGTTTTTTCTTTTCAGCCTGAAGACGATTCCCCAGGAGCCAGAAGAAAAGCGCTGCCACCAGCGAGAGGAGACTGATCAAAAACCAGGTTCGACTTGTGAAACGCATAGCTAACTATCCACTCGGTTCCCTGAGCCTATTCCGCCCAGCGCCTGCTGGGGAAGTGGATAAAGCGTCACATTAGCGCGTGCATTTGGGTTTATTCTGCCCCTCTCCCTAGCCCTCCCCCTATCCGATGCGGAGAGATTTCTCCGAAACACATTTTCGCCCATTGCGCCCATGAACTTGGCTGGACAGGCGAGACGCCCTGTCCTACGACGGTTCATGGAGAGACTTCTCGGAAACATCGTTTTCGCACATTGCACCCATGAACCTGAACTTGGCAGGGCGGCGTTGCCGCGCCGCCGCGATTGCTGTTCGCAGGCTGCGGAGCACCGCAGCCCTACCTTCAGGTTCATGGAGGGGGAAAAGGCTACGGCGTGCAAGGGTCGCCGACCAGTCTGCAATTCACTAGCCGGTCCACAAAAGCACATTCCCTCGCCCCAGGGGATGGGGAGAGAGCTAGGGAGAGGGGCAGAATCACATTTTATCTTCACCCGACTCAGCTTCATGCCCTTCAGATTCGTTAGTAAACTCGGAATGTCAATCATTCCGGCGGTAAAATGTTGAAACTTTCAAGTGCCGCGCGCGGTTTATGCGGGGCATCTTCGATCCGGAGGACAGCCTTGGTGACGAGCTCGCCCGTGACTTGGTAATTGGTGCAAATGTTATAGTAGTTACCCGAGGTGACCAGCGAACGTTCGGCTGGCTTGAGCGATTGGCCAAACGCATAAACGACGATGCGCGGTTCGTCAGTCTTGAGCAGCGACAGGATTTGCTGAGGAATGCGCTCGACGGCGACATCATTGATCCCGCGTTCGATTCGGCGTTGCGTGGAAAGATTCAGGAATGGTGACGCGACGGTTAATTCCGGCGCGGCAAGAACCTCGCCCATCGTCTGGAAAGTTCGGCGTGGATGCTGCGCTCGCGCCAGATTGATCCCTCGGACGATGCTGACCAACTGCGTGGAATTAGGCGGAATGAAGACTTCATCGAATTTCATTCCTCCCGGTGAGGGATTGGCCACGGAATTGGAAAGAACGGACACACCGCTCAAAACAGCCGACCAGGCGGCGAGGTTGGTTTGGTTGACCGATAACAAGCCTCGGGCGGCATTGGCATTGGGGGCAACGGTAAATAAATCGACGATCTTCCAGTCGTTGGTCGGATGCGTCCCGAAATTCCCGGCCCAAGCGAGCCATCGGCCAGGCTCTTCCACTTGCGATTTCAGGTAAATCGTTTGCCAAGGCGTTCCGCGATGGACCCGGCCAAGGTAACCGAGGTTCGGAAACTTATTCGTTGGAAAGTCCCAATCATCCGAACTGCGCACGCCCGGGTCTTTGAGACTCAATCGATAGCTCGTGGCGCTCGCGCTCCTTTGCGGATTGCCACCCCACGGATCGTAACGTTCGTTCAAGCGGCCCAAACCGGAATCGTTGTCCAGATCAAACGCGGCCGAAACGGGGCGGACATTCAGGCTGTTCGGATCGGTCCAGACCGGGTCCGTCAAGTCTTCGACGGTGTAATGCACGAGCGGATCGTTTACTTGCCACGCTTTCTTGTGGTAAATCGTGCGCGTCGGAGAGAAGGGCGCTTGCATCACGAAGTTGGTCGATCTGCCCCGCATGAAATCGGTGAATTCCACGATGGCTTTCTCTTTGTCGCGCCCGGCGACCGGATCTCCGGTGGCGCTCCGCCAGGTGCCCTCACCGACGTAAGGAAGACCAGCCGAGACGCCAATCTGATTGGTCACACCCATGGATGGAGCGCTTAGACTGGCCGCAATACGATTGGTATTCCACATGTCGT
>Ga0194126_10001223_pt1:0-40000 | contig 43208 bp, 38 predicted proteins | sample TA2KigC150mmetaG_FD_148641 | JGI IMG/M metagenome (GOLD analysis project Ga0194126, IMG submission 148641) | Freshwater microbial communities from Lake Tanganyika, Tanzania - TA2015035 Kigoma Deep Cast 150m | ecosystem: Environmental > Aquatic > Freshwater > Lake | place: Tanzania: Lake... | reverse complement strand
GGTTAATCCGCTCAGGGGAAGTCGGCCCCTAAGCCGAGGCCGAAAGGCGTAGGCGATGGGAAACGGGTTAAGATCCCCGTACCGATGACAGAGCGTTCGACCGATGGGGTGACGCAGGAGTGAAGGCCAGCCGGGTGTCGGATGTCCCGGTCTAAGCCCGTAGGAGGTCCTCCTAGGAAAATCCGGGAGGGCAACTCCGAGAGGTGATGGGGAGTCCCTTAGGGACACAAACTGGTCGTAAGCTGACTGCCGAGAAAAACCTCTAAGGGAGCAATGTTGTCGACCGTACCGGAAACCGACACAGGTGGGTGAGGAGAGTATCCTCAGGTGCTCGAGAGAACCCTTGTTAAGGAACTAGGCAAAATGACTCCGTAACTTCGGGAGAAGGAGTGCCTCGGCTGGTCAGCGGACTTGCTCCGCAAAGCTGGCTGGGGTCGCAGTGAAACGGCCTGGGCGACTGTTTACTAAAAACACAGGTCTCTGCCAAGTCGTACAGACGACGTATAGGGGCTGACACCTGCCCGGTGCTGGAAGGTTAAGAGGAGGGGTTAGCCGCAAGGCGAAGCTCTGAATCGAAGCCCCAGTAAACGGCGGCCGTAACTATAACGGTCCTAAGGTTGACTTTCGCGAGCCTTAGTAAAACCGAACCATATGCGGGAAACTCCTCGACAGCCGCTCGGTACTCGCCGGCAGCAAGCCGGCAGTCACAATCCGACGGACATGGGGACAATCCGCAGGGAAGGCCCTGATGTTCAGGGAACCCTCAGAGACTTCACGTTCGGGACGGTTCCGATGAATCTAGATGCTCAGTGGATCGTGGGCTTCGTGGACGGGGAAGGATGCTTTCACGTCGCCGTCAATCGCCATCCGGAGATGACGGCGGGCTTCCAAGTTCTTCCCGAATTCACCGTGGTCCAACACAAGCGCGATGTGCAGGTTCTTCACGCGCTCAAGGCGTTTTTCGGTTGTGGCGTGGTTCGCACGAACCACGGAGACCGAATGGCCTTTCGCGTTAGAAGCCGAACGCATCTCGTGGAGCGTGTGATCCCGTTCTTCGAAAGGCATCCGCTCAAGACCAGGAAACGGGTGGACTTCATGAAGTTCCGCCGAATCCTGCTCAGGATGGCGGATGGGGATCACCTGACGGCGAAAGGGATCGAGGAGATCCGGCGAATCGCCGCGCAGATGAATCGTGGATCGTCAAGATAAAGTCCGGCCTCTTCAGAAACGGAGAGGAGTGACCGAGCGAAATTCCTTGTCGGGTAAGTAGCATTGCCCGAAGCAGGAGCGATCCTGCTCGAGAAAACCGGCTCAAATCGGTAGAACCCTCCCGGCACAGCAGGGTGCCGCGGGCAATACCGAGGGTAAGATCACCGGTGGTGATCCCCGTAACGACTCAGGTGTGAGAAGCCTGGATGGGGCGTTCGGGCTCCATAACACGCCGGCCCTGGTTCTTGTACGATGGATGTCGATTCCTACATTTCTGGATTCGTAGATGGAGAAGGATGCTTCTGCGTTTCCTTCCAACCGAGCTTGAGACACAGGCTCGGCTGGGAAGTGAGACCAAGCTTCTCGATCAGCCAGAACGGCGATCGAGCGGAACTCCTCTATGTCATTCAGCAAAGATGGGAATGCGGCTTCATTCGGCCGGATCGTTCGGATCGTACTCTCAAGTTCGAAGTTCGGAACATTCGTGACTTGGTGGACAAAGTGCTGCCGCGTTTTCGGATGTTCCCGTTGTTGTCCCGCAAGCAGGACGACGTTCGGTGCTTCGAGCGAGTGTGCCTTCTCATCCATGAGAAGAAACACAAGACACGAGAAGGATTCGAAGTGATCGTCGATCTGGCGATGCGAATGAACTCCTCCGGCAAGCGGAAGTATTCCGGTAGGGAGATTCTCAACTCCCTGACAACCAGGTGAAGGTATAGTCTGCGCCACGGGAAACCGTGGATAAACGTGAAGTTCCGACCTGCACGAATGGTGTAACGACTTGGGCGCTGTCTCAACAAGGGACTCGGTGAAATTGCAGTGGCGGTGAAGATACCGTCTACCCGCGACAGGACGGAAAGACCCCGTGCACCTTTACTGTACCCTGGCATTGGGTTTTGGCTAATCATGTGTAGGATAGGTGGGAGGCGTTGAAACCGGGACGCTAGTCTCGGTGGAGCCAACCTTGAAATACCACCCTTGCTTGGTTGAAATCCTAACCTCGCGCCGTTATCCGGCGCAGGGACATTGTCAGGCGGGCGGTTTGACTGGGGCGGTCGCCTCCCAAAATGTAACGGAGGCGCTCAAAGGTTCCCTCAGCGCGGTCGGCAATCGCGCGTCGAGTGTAAAGGCATAAGGGAGCTTGACTGCGAGACCTACAAGTCGAACAGGTGGGAAACCAGGACTTAGTGATCCGGCGGTTCCGTATGGAAGGGCCGTCGCTCAACGGATAAAAGGTACGCCGGGGATAACAGGCTGATCTCCCCCGAGAGTTCACATCGACGGGGAGGTTTGGCACCTCGATGTCGGCTCATCGCATCCTGGGGCTGAAGCAGGTCCCAAGGGTTTGGCTGTTCGCCAATTAAAGCGGTACGCGAGCTGGGTTTAGAACGTCGTGAGACAGTTCGGTCCCTATCCGTCGTGGGCGCAGGATATCTGAGGGGAGCTGACTCCAGTACGAGAGGACCCTGTTGGACGAACCTCTAGTGCACCAGTTGTCGCGCCAGCGGCATAGCTGGGTAGCTATGTTCGGAAGGGATAAGCGCTGAAAGCATCTAAGCGCGAAGCCCACCCCAAGATGAGATATCCCGTACCGTAAGGTACCTAAAGGCCCCTCGTAGACTACGAGGTTGATAGGCCAGAGGTGTAAGCGATGTAAGTCGTTCAGCCGACTGGTACTAATCGGCCGTGAGGCTTGATCCTTAAATTATCGAACTGTATCCTTCGGGAGAAGGCGCCTTATCATCGATCGCTATCGGTTGATCTTTGAAAGAATTTCTCGGCGGCAATAGCGGAGGGGTCACACCCGTTCCCATTCCGAACACGGTAGTTAAGCCCTCCAGCGCCGATGGTACTGCTTCGGTAACTTTGCGGAAGAGTAGGACGCCGCCGGGAATTCATCCTGCGGGGGTTCTTCGAAAGAAGGGCCCCCGCTTCTTCTCCCGAGATGCTCGGGGCTCCCTCTCCTGACCCGGGCACCTACTCGGGATCCGTCTGACCTGCGCCTTTCGCGCGCGGTACGAGCTCGTATGCCGGGCCGTGGCGGACGATGTCGAAATGCTCCTCCAACCCGTGGATGTCGTAGTACGGCTCCGTGAGCGCGAGAAACACGCGCCGCACCGGAGCGGTCCGGAGCGCATACTCGACCTGCTCGTCAACCCGGAGCTCCACGACCTCGACATCCTCCCGGGTCTTCTCCACTCTCTGGAGGTACCCGAGCGGCTGCGCCACCGTGTGATCGGCGATTAAGACCGCTCCCCTCGGCATCTGGGCGAGCCACTCTTCGGCAAACGTCCGCGCGCCGCGGTAGCCGCTCTTGGACGGCCAGAGAAAGAACGTGAGCGCCGGTCGATACGGAATCTCGCGGATCCCGAGGCGTCGGCCGGATACTCCCAGGGTCGTCAATAGTCTCGGCGCCGCGTAGTAGGTGCCGATCGGGAGGAGCAAGGCGCAACTGGCGACGAGGATCCATAGGCGCCCGGCGCGCGTGCGGCGCCGGTTACCCACCCAGCGGACCGCGCGCATGCTTCCCATGCCGATCCAGACCGCCGCGACGTAGTAGCTCAGATTGTAGAACACGTACTTGTCGGGAACGTCATGCCCGAGGGCGATGAGGAGATTGAACACGAACACCGTGAGGAGTGCGACCCCGAGGGACCGGCTGCCTCGATCTGCGCCCATTCCGAGAGGCGCAAGGAGCAGGAGGGGGGTCGGGAACTGGAGAAGGAGGTAGACGAGGAATGTCTTGATGGCGCCGGGGATCGCCTCGGGTTTCGGCAGGAAGTGAATTGCGCGAACGTCGAGGGAGTAGGTCGGCGGAAGCAGCAGGCGAGCGGCGGAGAGGGAAAGGGCGAACACGAGGAGTCCCCCGATTCCCTCCGTGAACCGGATCTCCCTTCGGACGACCCGGTCGATCCCGATGATCAAGAACGCGGGCAAGACGATCAGCATCATCACGTGGTTCGCCACGGCGGCTCCCAACGCGAGGCCCGCGGCGGCTACTCCCCCCCCCCAGTCCGGATGCGTGATCAGGAAAAGACCGAGTGCGAGAGCGAAGAGGTTCAGGGAGTAGACCTCGGTCCTTACCGCGTGAGTCCAGAAACAGTGACTCACTCCGAGGGCGCCCGCTCCGAGGATTCCCGCCCCGACGGAGGAAGTGTGACGCCTGACAAGACCGAACGTGAACGCGACGGCGAGAGCGGCGCAAACGGACGTGAAGAGATTGGTGCGAAAGGCGGGATCGCCCACGGGTATCCGCGCGAAAAGAGCTGCCGGGAGAACCCACACAGGGTGATCCCAAGGATTGTCGTTGCGAACGTCGAACTCGGCCGCTCGGCGCTGGTACATCGCGTCGTCCCCCCAGAGGACCGTAGGAGCCAGAGTGCAGATGTAGAACGCCTGCGCGAGGATGAAGACGAGGAGTATGGGGATCTTCCCCTGATTGAGTGCGCGCATGCGGACCTCCTGAGCCCTCGGCGGATCGTCACCGGGATAACGCGGATCGCGAGCCCGGAGGATGGGGCTAGCGAACCCTCGCGATCGAGGGGATCGGGACTGGGGGGTCGAGCATCTGGTCCTTCTCGGGGAGGGCGTGGATCGCGCGAACGACGTCCATCCCCTCGACGACGCGGCCGAACGCGGCGAACCCCTGCCCGTCTGGGTTCCGGCGCCCCCCGAGGTCGAGCTCCGGCTGGTCTCCGACGCAGATGAAGAACTCGGAGGTCGCGCTCCCCGGCTCGGAGCGGGCCATCGAAAGGACGCCGTCGAGGTGCCGGAGGCCGGTAGCCTCGGTCGTCTCGTGCGGGATCGGCGGGAGGCGCCGCTCGCTCTCCACCCACCCGATCCCCCCCTGTATCACCTCGATCTTGACCTCGTTCTTCGGCTGGTTCGACGACGTGACGGTCCGGTAGAACGAAGCGCTCTCGAAGCGCCCCTCGTCGACGTAGCGGAGGAAGTTCCCCGCGGTCACCGGTGCGCGCCCCGCGTCGATCTCGACCACGAGCCGCCCGAGCTCCGTCTCGATCGCCGCGCGCGGGAGTCTCGTCTCGGGCCGTCCGTCCAGCCCCGCGCAGGCGAACGCGCAGGCGGCGAGGAGGATCGCCGTGGCCCGGAGCGCCCTTCTCATCGTTCCTCCGGCTCCCTTCCGAATCGTGCGGCCGCTTCCCGTCTCCGCAGGCTAGCACTTCCCGGTTCGAGCCGCCACGACTCCGCGGCGGGCGCCCCGCATTCTCCGGTGACATTCGCCGGACCGTTCCCTATCCTTCCCCCCGGAGGCCTCGATGCTGAACCGGATCTGGGCCGCATTCTTCTTCGTCGGGTTCGCGGCGTGTCTCGCGCAGGCGCTCGTCTTCGGCAACACCGCGGTCTTTCAGGACGTTGTTGCATCAACCTTCGACATGGCAAAGACCGCGTTCGAGATCGCGCTCGGGCTCACCGGCATCCTGTGTCTTTGGCTCGGGATTCTCCGCCTGGGAGAGGCGGGCGGATCGGTGGACGCGCTCGCCCGTCTCTTCCGCCCTCTCTTTCGGCGGCTCTTCCCGTCGATCCCGGCGGGGCACCCGGCGGAAGGGTCGATCGTGATGAACATGGCGGCGAACGTGCTCGGCCTCGACAACGCCGCGACGCCGATCGGCCTCAAGGCGATGAACGAGATGCACGCGCTGAACCCGGCGAAGGACACGGCGAGCGACGACCAGATCCTCTTTCTCGTGATCAACTCCTCGTCGGTCACGCTCCTCCCGGTGACGATCTTCACCTACCGCGCGCAGATGGGCGCCGCGGACCCGACCGACGTCTTCGTGCCGATCCTGATCGCGACCTTCGCGAGCACGATGACCGGACTTCTCGCCGTCGCCGCCGTCCAAAGACGGAACCTCCTCAGCGGCGTCGTCGCGGCGTATCTCGGGGGGATGACCGCGCTCGTGGCCGCGCTCGTCCTCTACTTCGCGCGGCTCGACGAGGAGATGCTCGCGTCGCGCTCCGCCCTTCTCGCGAACGGCACGATCCTCTCGCTCATCGTCGTCTTCCTCGCGGCCGCGGTCCGGAAGCGCGTGCCGGTCTACGAGGTCTTCGTCGACGGCGCCAAGGAGGGCTTTCGCGTAGCGGTGCGCATCATTCCCTATCTCGTCGCGATGCTCGTCGCGATCGGGGTCCTCCGGGCGAGCGGGGCGCTCGATCTTCTTCTCGACGCGGTGCGCGCCGGTTCCGCCGCTCTTCGCATCGACACGCGGTGGGTCGACGGGCTCCCGACGGCGCTCATGAAGCCCCTTTCGGGGAGCGGGGCGCGCGGCATGCTCATCGAGACGATGAAAGTCCACGGGGCCGATTCCTTCGCCGGCCGGCTCTCGAGCGTCCTTCAGGGGAGCACGGAGACGACCTTCTACGTGCTCGCCGTTTACTTCGGGGCGGTCGGGATCCGGAAGACGCGCCACGCCCTGGCATGCGGGCTCGCGGCCGACCTCGCGGGGATCGTTGGAGCGATCCTCGTGAGCTACGTGTTCTTCGGATAGACGCGCGGAGAGGATCCGATGAGAAGAATCGTCGAGAACGTCCTCTTCTTCTTTCTCCTCGTCTTCTTTCTCGCCGCTCCCTCGTCCGTCGCGTACTCCGAGATCGCCCTCGCGGCGGTCGTTCTCCTCTGGTTCGTCCGCCTCGCGCTTCGAAGGGGAGAGCCTCGTGCGCGCATGCCGCGGCGCTCGATCCTCGTCGCGGCCGCCGCCTGTTGGGCGATCGCCTCGGTCCTTTCGGTTCTCTTCGCGCGCGAACCGGCGGCGAGCGCCTGGAAGCTCCTCAAGCTTCTTCCGATCGGGCTCGTCTTTCTCCTTCCCGAGATCCTCCGAACTCCCGCCAGGCTCCGCCATGCGGCGGGAGCGCTTCTCGTCGGCGGGTTCATGACGTCGGCGTACGGAATCATTTACTACCTCAACGATCCCTCGACCCGTCTCGGCGGCTTCATCGGCTTCTACATGACGACCGCGGGCGTTCTCCTCCAGATCGGGCTCCTTGGGACCGCGATCCTCTTCACGCGTGGGATCGGCGGGAGGCTCGCCTGGATCGCCCGGATCGCGCTCCCCGTTCTTCTCGCGGCGCTCGTCCTTACCGACACGCGCGGGGCATGGATCGGTCTCTTCGCCGGGCTCTTCACGCTCCTCCTCTTCGCGGGCCGTAGGCTCGCCGCCGTCCCCGTCCTTCTCGCGATCTTCTTCGTCGCGGTTCCCGGAAAGCCGAGGGAGACGGCCCTCTCTTCGTTCGATCTCCGCCATCCGCGGAATCGCGAGAGGCTCTTCATGTGGAAGGCGGGCCTCGCGATCCTTCGCGATCATGTCTGGACCGGGGTCGGGCTCGCCGGGATGGAGCGCGTCTACGAGGAATACCGGGATCCCCGTTCCGATGAACGGCCTCCGCACCTCCACAGCGTGCCGATCCACATCCTCGCGAGCATGGGGATCCTCGGTTTCGCCGCGTGGCTCTTTCTCGTTGGGGCGTTTCTCGCGTGGATGGTCCGCGCTCTTCCCGTGGCGAAGCGGGGACCCCCGATCGCGCGCGCTCTCCTCTTCGGCGCGCTAGCGGTCTGGATCGGCTTTCTCGTGAACGGCCTCTTCGAGTGGAATCTCGGGGACGTCGAGGTGGTCACGCTTCTCTGGGCGGTCGTCGCCCTCGGCGTGTCGTCGGTCGCTGCGGTTCACGGGTCGGTTGCGGGCGGGAAAGAAGAAGGGGCCGATTCCCCGCGCGGGATCGGCCCCTCGTATCGCGGCGTCTAGTCTAGCGGAACGACTTCTTCAAATCTCCCCACGACCGGTGCTCGGTCGCGGTCGTCACTTCGCGGTACTCGATTTCCCCGATCCCCAAGCTCCCGTCGGTGACGATCTCCACGCGGGTGCAGCGGGTTGGTTCCGGAGCGGAGATCACCTGGACCGAGTTGTCCCCGAGCGGAAGCGCGTTCGCCTCGGCGACCAGGTTGACCCCGTCGAAGAGCCGAATCGCCACCGACTCTTGTTCGTCGATGTCGACAAGGACGATCCGCTCGGCGAGCACCGGTCCGTGGAAGTCGATCGTGATGATCCCGCCGCCCATCTCGTCGTCGGGATCGTCGACGAGACCGTCCGCCGGTGCGACATCCACGATGTCCTCGGCGATAATGAGGAGGTTCCCGTAGGGGACGCGGTTCTCGCCCGGCATTCCGGCGCCGCCTCCCGCGCCGATCCCAGGTCCGCCGAAGTCGACGTTCGGGGTGCCGAGGTCGGAATCACCTCCGGTCGGCGCGGACGAGTTGAAGATGATGAGCGAGTGCGGCCCGCCCCCGTTGTTGACGACGCCGAGCGTGATGCCGGCGAACAAGGTCCCCGGCGCAGTGCCGCCGCCCGGTGCCTGGCCCGCGACCACGGTTCCGGCCGGCGGCCCCTCGAAGTCCTGAAGGACGCCGGAGGCGCTCGAGGCGAGGAGCGCGAGCGACACGCACGTCACGATCGTTGAGAGACGAAGCATCGAAGGATCCCTCCTCTCGCTCGGCCGGCGCCCGCTCGCGGTTCTGCGGTCGCGGCGCCCGGCCGTTTCTTTCCGCTCCACGTATCGGCAGGGGAGGCCGTTCGGTGGAGTGCCTCATCGGGGGGGATCGGAGATGAGATCTGCTTTCCTGTCAACGCGTTAGCGAAGGACGGCCTCTCGGCGGGGAAAAGCGCCTCGGTGAACCGCGTACCAGGTACGGCGGTCCAAGCGTCCCCCGCCGCGCGGCGGGAGCGCGGCGGCGGGACTACGGATGGTCTTCTTGGAACTTCCGGAGCCGTTCCTCGAGCGCGGGGATCCTGTCCAATGTCGTGAGGGACGTGCACGCGCGGAGCCCCTCGGTCCGCGTGCTCCCCGCCGTCGCGAGGGTGATCGCGCTCACGCCGTAGTGGAGGAGCTCGGCGACGAGCTTCCATCCCTCGTCGAACCGCGGGTGGCTCAGGGTAAAGTAGAATCCGTCGGCGAGCGGCTCGCCGAGGTCGTTGTCGTAGACGAGACGGAAGCCGTTCGAGAGAAACGCCTTCTTCATCGCGGCGGCGCGCCTTGCGTATTCCTTCACGTCTTCCAGAAAGGGGACGGCCCCGTCGTTCACCGCCTTGAAGAGCGCCGCAAGCCCGTGCTGCGGCCCCTCGGCGATGCAGGCGGTCATCGGGTAGATCCCGCCGTGAATGAACGCGTAGCCGATCTTTCGGGTCCCGTGGCGCGCCTCCAAATGCGGGGATTCCTCGCGGAGAAGGCTCGGGGAGATATAGGTGACGGCGACTCGTTGTCCGGCGTAGCTGAACGCCTTTGAGCTTGAAACAATCACGAAGCAACGATTCATGTAGCGAGCGATGGTCGGCTGGTAGGGCGGCTTCCCCGGTTTCCCGTAGTCCTTGCGGAAGTCCATGCCGAAGTAGGCGAGATCCTCGATCGCGATCGCGCGGTGCCGTTCCATCGTCTCGGCCATCCCGCGGAGCTCCTCCTCGGAGAGGATGATCCACGCCGGGTTGTTCGGGCTCGACCAGAGGACCGCCGCGACGTCCCCTCTCGCGAGGCGTTCGTCGAGGGCGCGAACGAGCGTCTCCCCCCGGTGGTCGTACAGGTCGATCCGGTCGGTCTCGAGGCCGAGGAAGCGGCATTGCTGCTTGTTGACGGGGAAGCCCGGATCGAGGAAGAGGATCGTCCGCTTCGCCGGATCGACGTTCCCGGCGACCGCGAGGCTCACGAAGCACCCTTGCATCGCCCCGACGGTCGGCACGCAGGCGACCGGTGGAAAGTCGAGGTTCATGAAGAGCTTCGCGAATCGGGACGCTTCTTCCTTGAGCGCCGGAACCCCGTCGAAGGGAGCGTAGTGCTGAGCGAGCCCCTTGTCGCGGAGCGCCTCGATCTCCGCCTCGACGGCGATTGGGTGGGGGGGAAGCCCCGGAATGCCGAACTCCATCCGGATGAACCGGACGCCGAGCTCCTTCTCGATCTCGTTCACGATCCGGTTCATCTCACGAATCGAGGCGGTGCAAAGGTCGATCCCCGCCTCGCGGACGATCCGCGCGACCGTCTCCCGGTCGAACGGGACCGAAGCGTTCGCCTGTTGTTCCATCCCGATTCTCCGTCCTTCTCGCCGGGAAAGGCTCCGTTCAGTCCAGCTCGATCTCGAGGAGCGCGACGGGGAAGTGGATCGAGAAGTTCTCGAGAACCTCCGGATGAACCTCTCCCGCGCGGCCGACTTCACGTCCCTCCTCGATGAGGTTCGCGCCGCGCCCTTCGAGGAAGAACCGGTTCTTCGAAGGTTGAAACACAAAGGAACGTCCCATTTCCCTCCCGAGCGCGACCGCGACCGACTTGATGTCGGCGAACCCGGCGGCCCGGTCCTGGATCACCGCGGCGACGTGGAGCTTCTCGACCGGTTCCGGCTTCCCTTCCTCGATGCGAACGACGATGTCCGCCTCGAAGAGCCGGTGCGCGACCCCCGCGCCGCGGTTCCTTCCGAGGAGACGAAGGAGCCCCGGCCCGAGCGCGGTCCGTACGATCGCCTGCTCGATCGATGCGGGGTTCTCGGTCCGGACCGAATCGCCCGGATCCTCCTCGCGCATGTTCTCGTAGAGATCCTTCTCGTTCGTGAGGAGGAGGCTCATTGCCTCCCGGAAGCCGAGGCCGATCATCGCCCGGCGCGCTCTTCTCTCGAGCACTCTCTCCGGGCGTTCGCTGCCGAGCGTGAAGCTCGGGATGAGCGTGCGCGGGATCGCGTCGTATCCGATCGCGATCGCGACGTCCTCGACGAGATCGACCTCATGGAGGATGTCGTTTCGGTAGGCGGCGACCGAGACGCGAAGGTCGTTCCCGTCGCGGACGGCTTCGTGGCGCATGCTCGCGAGGAGGCGCGCCGCCCGGGCCGCGCCGATCGGCGTTCCGATCCGACTCGCCGCGCCGCGGGGGGAGAAGCGAAAGGTCGAGGGGGCGAGATCCGGCGTCTCGCGCCGGCCCTCCTCGCGCGCGATCGCCGTCTTCTCCGCGCGCGCTCCCGGGAAGAGCTCCGCGAGCGATGTCACGACCACCGCGAGCGCCTTGTCGACCGGGCGCGCCTCGATCCCGGTCACGTCGATGAAGAACCCGGTCGTCTCGGGGCCGATCGCGGTTTCCCGGCTGTTGATGATCGGCGGCATCGAGAGGACCGTACCCTTCCGGTCCTCGAGAAGCGGGTAGCGGCGGTGCGCGGAAAGGAGCGCCCGGTAGGCGATCCCCTTCGGGTGCTCGTCCAGGATTTGTTTCGGCGTCAAGGGTCTTCCGTCGGTCGAGCCGAGGGGGATGAACCGGATCTCCTCCGGGCTGCACGTTCGGTAGCGGATCGGAGGTTCGATCGAGTCGAGATCGTACACGCCGATCGACGCGAACTTCCGGTCCCTTCCGAGCGCCCAGTGGAGGTCCTCCTGGAGCTTCATGACCGCGCGGATCGCGAAGTCGTCGAGACGGACGCCGCGAACGACCGCGCAGGCGATCTCTGGGCGGAACGACTCCGCCGCGGAGAGGGCGGGGTCGACTTGCACCTCGATCGCGGCCGGGGCGAGATCGTAGCGCGCGAGCCCCTTCTCGATTCCGAGGAGCCCTCGAAGGGCGCGCGCGAGCCCTCCCGCGTCGAAGAGGTCCGGGCGGACCGGGAGGAGGTCCATCCGGATCGCGTTCTCCGTCCCGAGATCGGTCCAGAATCTCTCCGGTTTCCCGCCGGCCTCCGTGAGGCATTGGGGGCACGCGCCGAGAAGCTCGTCCCTCTCGGCCCTCTCGACGACCGCCCCGCACGCCGGGCAGCGGAAGCGGCGGATCGGCGCGAAGCCCTCCACGTCGCACCCGAGGCGTTCGAGAAGATCCCAAAGCCTCTCGTCGCTCACGGGGGCGCCGATGAGGCGGCGAAGCGGTTCGGTGGGGACGGCGACTACCGGCACAGCGGTGTCTCCTCCAGCCAGCGGACGTCGCTCCAGAAGAGCTTCCGGATGTCGGTGAGTCCGTAGCGCATCATCGCGAGGCGCTCGAGGCCGAGCCCCCACGCGAGGACAGGAACTTCACATCCAAAGGGACGGGTCACTTCCGGCCGGAAGATCCCCGCGCCGCCGAGCTCGAACCATCCTTCCCGTCCCGGCATCCGGACGAACGCGCCGACGCTCGGCTCGGTGTACGGGAAGAAGTCGGGGCGGAACTTCACATCGCGGAATCCCATCTGGCGGTAGAACTCGGCGAGCGTCCCGAGGAGCGCCGAGAGGGTCGCCTTCGAGTCGATGATGATGCCGTCCACTTGGTGGAACTCCGGAAGATGCTTGTAGTCGATCTTCTCGCGCCGAAAGACGCGCCCGACGAGGAAGACCTTCCGAGGGGGCTTCGGGTTCTCGTAGAGAGCCGCGACGGTCGCCGCGGTGGTATGGGTGCGGAGGACGACCCGGCGCGCGGTCTCCTCGTCCCATCGGTAGCGCCACCCGATCGAGCCGGTCTCCCCGCCGTTCTCGTGCGTCGCGCGGACCCTCTCGACGACGCTCCGCTCGGGGAGCTCGAAGCGCGCGGGACGATTGACATAGAAAGTATCCTGCATCTCTCGCGCCGGATGGTCCTGCGGCTGGAAGAGCGCGTCGAAATCCCAGAAGGCGCTCTCGACGTGCGGGCCGCGGATCTCCTCGAACCCCATGTGGAGGAACGCGCGGCGGGCTTCCTCGAGAATCCTCCGCATCGGATGTTCCTTGGCGGGGAAGACCTCGGCCGCGTCGAGCGACACGTCGTAGGGGCGAAAGACCGCCTCGCGCCACGCGCCTGTCCGAAGAAGCTCGGGATCGAGGAGGCTCCTCTCCTCCTTCGCCGCGATCCCCGCCTGGACCGCCTCGCGCCCCTGTTCGGTCAGCTCCGCGAAACGCCGCACGCGGGAGCGGACCTTGACGAACTCGCGCGCGCGTAGCTCGGCGAGAGGGCCCTCGAGGCGCTCCGCATCGCCGGCCGCGAGCTCGAGGACGCCCCCTTCCGCGCCGCGCAGGCTCTCGAGAAGAGCGGCATCCTCGAACCCGGACGCGCGCTCCTCGCCGGACGCCTCGAGCGCGCCCCCGCGCTTTCGCGCGAGGCCCTTCGAGAAGAGGAATCGAAGAGCCTTCCCCGCCTCGGCCGGATCGAGCCCGATGCGCGCCGCCAGATCGGGGAGCACGAGAGGACCTTCCCGCGCAAGCGTCTCCGCCATCCGAAGCTCGGGGAGCTTCTCCCCCGAATCGAGAAACGCGCGGCCCGCGTCCAGGAGCGCGACCTCCTCGTACGGCTCCTCCTCGACGCGCACCCATCCAACCGCCTGAAGATCGACGGCGGCCGCCGCGATCTGCGACTGGTCGATGCCGGCGCGCGCGGCGATCTCCGCAAGGAGAGCGCGCCCGCCCGCTTCCTTGAGCGTTCGAAGGAGCGCAACCTGACTGGGCGGGAGATGGCGGGTCATGGTTCCTCGTTCACGGCCGTCCGCAGGCTCGCACGCGATCGTATCACAACACGCTCTCCCCGCGCGGGATCGAAAAGGCGGCGCGCGCGGGCCTTTACCTCATGAAGTAGAGAAAGCGCCCGCAGTGAGGACAGGCGAGGATCTCCTCGTTCCGATTCACCTGGGCGAGCTGGGTGGGGAGCCGCTGGAAGCAGCCGTAGCAGATCCCGTCGAAGACGGGCGCGATCACCTTCCCGTACTTCTGCCGGATCCGGTCGTATCGCCTGAGAAGATCGGGGTTGCACTGTTCGCGCGTCCGCTGGCGGGCTTCGTCGAGCTGTTCTCTCCGGCTCACGTCGAATCCGAGCTGTCGTTCGATCGCGTCGGTTCCCTTCCCGAGGTCGTCGATCAGGAGCTCAATGTCGTTCAGGATGACCAGGTACTCGAGTTCCTCCTTCACCGTTCTCTCTCCTTCATCCCGCGGTCAGCTCGTCGATCAGGTTGAGAAGCTCGGCCTTCGTCTCGCTCTCGGCGAGCTTCTTCCGGTTCTTCGCGAGCCGCACGAGGCGCACGATCTGCGCGAGGATCGGATGGTAGAGGTTGGACGGCTCGATCGGGGGAGAGGCGACGAGGAAGAGATGATGAACCGGCTGGCCGTCCACGGCGCCGAAGTCGATCCCCTTCTCCGAACGTCCGTAGGCGAGCATGATGCTGGGGAAGATCGTCGAGCGGACATGGGGAATGGCGATCCCCTTGCCGATGCCGGTCGAGCCGAGCTCCTCGCGCGACTTCACGAGCTGCAGGGCGATGTTGCGCGATCCCGCGTCGATGGGAAGGAGCCGGACGAGCTCCGTAAGAGCCTCGTTCTTCGTAGCGGCTTCGAGCGAAAGCTCGAGCGAGTTCGGGTCGAGATAATCGGACAGATGGATGGCTTCCATGCACGCCCCTGAAGAGGCCGGGACCTTATCCGTCTACTGGACACCGAGAGGTTAGGAGAACCGCCCCGATCCGGCAACCCTTTTCTTCCGTCCCGACCTTGACCCTGCGCGCGCCCCTTCGCTACCCTCGATCCGGAGGGCCCCGCATGAGAGAGAAGAAGAAGATGACGCGCGAGGAACGCGACGGGCTTCGCGAGGCGGTGCGCGCGATCGTCCGGGAGGCCGGGCCGGAGGGAGCGGAGGAAGCCGCGCGCGGCCTCGTTCCGCTCCTCGTCCCCGATCCGGCCGCGTCTCCGGCGCGGAGCGGGCTTCGCACGACGCGCGAGCCGCTTCAAGAGGCGGCCGAGGCGTTGCAGCGGGCGGCCGAGAATCCGGAGAAGCTCCGCGCGTTCGTCGAGGCTCTCGCGGCGACCGATCTCCCGGAGACCCGGGTCGTGGCCGCTCTCTGTCTCGCGCCCCTTCTCCCGACCGACGACGAGGAGAAGGAAGGACGCGCGTGGGAGACGGTTCGCGCGTTCGTCGCGGCCTCGCCCCTCCTCGCGGTTCGGGAAGCCGCCGCGGATTCGCTCGCGCGGGCGATGGAGCAGGGGGCCGTCGACTCGTGGTCGCGGGCGTTCGACGCCTGGTCCTCCGATCCGGATCCCCGTCTTCGCGCGATCGGCCCGGCCGCCTTCGCTTCCCTCTTCGGCCGGGGGAAGGCGCCGGAGAAGCTCTTCGAGGGGCTTCGGCTCGCGCGCCGTCTCGCGGACGACGCGGACGCCGAGGTCCGCCGCCAAGTGGGCGCGCTTCTCGCGGCCGCCGGAAGAAAGCAAGGTCCCGCGGTGGCGCGCTTTCTCTCTCGCCTCCAAGAGGACGAACGGGAGGGGGCGAGAAAGCTAGCCGCGGAGATGTCGAAACGCCTCTCCTCACAATCCGTCACGAGCGACTGAAGCGACCGGGTCCTGCCCGCCCCCGCCCGCCCGAATGAAGACGGCCCTGTCCCTCGTTTCCCCGCGTTTTTCTCCTTCCGTTGACAGCCGCGGAAGGGCATGCTAACCTTCACTTTCTGCGGTAATTGCCACAGGCAAAAGGAGATGCGCCGTGAAAGAGTACGGAACGGAAGCCCTTCGCAACCTGGTCCTCATCGGCCACGGGGGCTCTGGAAAGACATCGCTCGCCGAGGCGTTCCTCTTCGTCGGCCAATCCGCGAGCCGTCTCGGCAAGGTCGACGATGGAACCTCCCACTTCGACTCCGACGACGAGGAGAAGAAGCGGAAGATCACGATTCGAAGCAGCCTCGGTTTCGTGGAGTGGAAGAAGCGCAAGATCAACTTCATCGATACTCCCGGGTACGCCGATTTCGTCGGCGACGTCGTCGCCGCTGCCCAGGTCGCGGACGCGGTGCTCCTACTCCTCGACGCGCAGTCGGGCGTCGAGGTCGGAACCGAGAGAGGCTACCAGTTCGCGCGCGCGCGAAACCTCCCGGCGTTCATCGTCGTGAATCGAGCCGATCGGGAGCACTCCGATTACTCTCGAGCGGTCGAATCGGTCGGCGAGGCGCTCATCCCCGGCACCGTCCCCGTCACGCTCCCGATCGACGAGGGGGAGTCGTTCTCTTCGGTAATCGATGTTTTGCGTATGAAGGCATTCCGTTACGCGGGCGACGGGTCGGGGAAGGCGGCGGAGATCGAGATCCCGGCGTCTCACGCGGCCGAGGCGGCCGCCGCGCGGGAGAAGCTGATCGAGCAGATCGCGGAAACCGACGACGCTCTCGTCGAGAAATACCTCGAGGGAGGGGGGCTGACCGAGGAGGAGTTGCTCACTGGTTTCCGCGCGGGGATCGCCCGGGGCACGCTCCGTCCGGCCTTCGCGGTCTCCGCCGCGAAGCTCGTAGGCGTCGATCTCCTTCTCGACGCCGTCGCGGAGGCGGGTCCCTCGCCGCTCGATCGCCCCGAGGTCGTTTCCGCCGAAGGAGAGACCCGCAAGGTCGGGAACTCCGGGAAGACCGCGGCGCTCGCCTTCAAGACCGTTTCGGAGGCGCACATGGGCGAGCTCACGGTCTTTCGCGTGTTCACGGGGACCCTGGAGCCGGGGCGCGACTACGCGAACGCGAACAAGGGGAAGGGGGAGCGGATGGGGCAGCTCTACTTCCTTCAGGGGCGCGAGCGAGTGGATACGCCGCGGATCAGCGCGGGAGATCTCGGCGCGGCGGTGAAGCTGCGCGAGACGAAGGCGGGGGACACCGTGTGCGAAGCGAACGGATCGTTTCTCCTTCCGCCGATCCCCTTCCCGAAGCCGGTGATCGAGTTCGCCGTGGTCGCCAAGAACCAGGGCGAGGAGGACAAGATCGCAAACGGGCTCGCGCGGCTTCAGGAGGAGGACCCGACTTTCCACGCCGGGTACGATCCGGATGTCCGCCAGACGCTCATCCGCGGGCTCGGCGAGCTGCACCTCGATATTCAGGCTCGGCGCCTCAAGGAGCGTTTTGGGGTGGAAGTCGAGCTCGTGAAGCCGCGGATTCCCTATCGCGAGACGATTCGGGGTCGTTCCGATGTTCAAGGTCGATACAAGAAACAAACCGGCGGCCGCGGGCAGTTCGGCGACGTGTGGCTCAAGCTGGAGCCGAAGGAGCGGGGGGGCGGTTTCGAGTTCGTCGACGAGGTCGTGGGAGGGGTGGTTCCGGGGAAGTTCATCCCCGCGGTGGAGAAGGGGGTCGTCGCTGCGATGGAGGAGGGGGTCCTCGCCGGATGCAAGGTGGTGGACCTCCGCGTGACGATCTACGACGGCTCCTATCATGCCGTCGACTCGTCGGAGAACTCGTTCAAGGTCGCCGGCTCGATGGCGTTCAAGAAGGGGTTTCTCGAGGCGAACCCGGTGCTCCTCGAGCCGATCTACGTGGTGAAGGTGACGGTTCCGGAGGAGTTCATGGGGGACGTGATGGGCGACCTCTCGTCGCGCCGAGGGAAGATCCTCGGGATGGACTCGCAGGGACCGTTCCAGGTGATCCGCGCGCAAGTGCCCCTCTCGGAGCTCTACAAGTACTCGACTCATCTTCGATCGCTGACGCAGGGGCGCGGCGGGGTCGAGCGGGAGTTCTCGCACTACGAGGAGGTTCCGAAGGAGATCGCCGAGAAGGTGGTCACGGAGGCGCAGGCGGCGAAGCAGGAGGCATAGCCTAGATCATGCACGCGCTTCCTACTGCGGACGCGGATCGCGGCCTCAAGTGGCCTTCCTTCCATCGCCGCTTCCTAGAGCGTAGCTCCGGGGCTACGTTTCCGGGAGCGGCTCGTACCGGTCGGCCTCTCGGCGCGCGCTCCGCGCCCTCGCGACGGAAGCGCGGCATGATCTAGGCTGCCGAAGGGACCGAGCCGCGCGGCGCGTTGTTCGCCCGCGCGGCGTGTGCTACAATCGCGCGCGCCGGGCGCGGGAAGCGCCTCGCGCGGACCGGGTTCCGGTCGAGGTGCGCAATGTCGGGTCATTCGAAATGGGCGACCATCCGTCGGAAGAAGGGGAAGGTCGACGCGGAGCGCGGCCGAATCTTCACGCGGCTCATCCGCGAGATCACGGTTTCCGCGCGGAACGGCGGGGGAGACCCCGACGGCAACCCGCGTCTCCGAACCGCGATCGATGCGGCGCGCGCGGCGAACATGCCCGCGGCGAACATCGAGCGCGCGATCAAGAAGGGAACCGGCGATCTTCCGGGACAGGTGATCGAGGAGGTCGCGTACGAGGCGTACGCGCCCGGGGGCGTCGCCCTCCTCATCGAGACCGTGACGGACAACCGGAACCGCACCGCGTCGGAGGTGCGGCATCTCCTCACGAAGTACGGCGGCCGCATGGGCGAGGTCGGTTCGGTCTCCTACTTGTTCGCGCAGAAGGGGCTCGTCGTCGTCCAGAAGGGATCGCTCAGCGAGGAGGACCTGATGCTCTCGGCGCTCGACGCGGGCGCCGAGGACGTGTCGGATGAGGGGGACTCGTGGGAGATCACGACCGCCCCGGCCGATCTCTCCAAGGTCGCCGAGGTCCTTCGCGCGGCGGGAGCTCCGCCCTCGAGCGCGAGCCTGACGCGCCTCCCGAAATCGACCGTCCCCGTCGGCAAGGAACACGCGGGGAAGGTCCTTCGGCTCGTCGAGAGTCTCGAGGATCACGACGACGTCCAGCAGGTGTCCGCGAACTTCGACATCCCGGACGAAGTCCTCGAGGAGCTCGGCTCCTCCGAGGAGTAGCCATCCTCGGGAGAAGCTCATGATCGTCCTCGGGATCGATCCGGGAGGCAGGGGCACCGGTTTCGCGCTTCTCCGTCTCGACGGAAGCCGCATCGAGCATCTTCGCTCCGGAACGATCCGGACGGAGAGGGAAGCCCGCCTCGCGGAGAAGCTCCTCCGGATCCACGCGGGCGTCGCCGGGATCCTCGCCGAGGGGACTGTCGACGAGGTCGCCGTCGAGGACGTCTACCAGGGGGTGAACCCCCGCACCGCCTCGCGCATCGGACACGTCCGTGGGGTCGTGATGCTCGCGGCGGCGGAGGCGGGCCTCCCGGTCTTCGAGTATCCTCCGAACGAGGTGAAGTCGGCCGTCGTCGGAAACGGCCTCGCATCGAAGGAACAGGTTCGCTTGATGGTTCAACAGATTCTCTCGCTCCGCGAGGGCGTTCGGTCGGCGGACGAATCGGACGCGCTCGCGGTCGCCGTCTGCCATTGCCATCGCGCGCACTCGAGGGCGGCACGGTGATCGCCTACGTCGAGGGCGTCTTGGCGGAGAAGGGGGCGATGCGGGCGGTCGTCGACGTCGGAGGCGTCGGCTTCGCGCTGACCGTCTCGCTCTCGACCCTCGAGGATCTCCCGCGCGAGGGGACCAGGGTGCGGCTCTTCGCGCACACGTATCTCCGGGAGGAGACGATCCAGCTCTTCGGCTTCTCGACGAAGGCCGAGCTCGATCTCTTCCGCCTTCTTCTCGTCGTTCCGGGCGTCGGACCGAAGATCGCCCTCTCCGTTCTCTCCGCGATGCGTCCGGATCCGTTTCGGCGCGCCGTGGTCGACGGGAACACGGCGGAGCTCTCGCGGATTCCGGGGATCGGGAAGAAGAGCGCGGAGAGGCTCGTGGTGGAGCTCCGGAGCCGCTTCACCGAGCGCGGCGTCGAGGGAGCCGCGCTCGCGGCGGCGGGGGGCGTGGCGATGGAGGCGCGCCTTGCCCTCGAGGCGCTCGGCTACAAACCGGACCGCGCCTCGCAGGCGATCGCGCACGCGCTTTCGCTCCGCGCGGGGAAGGAGCCGTCGGTGGAAGAGCTCGTTCGGGAGGCGCTCGCGCATGTCTGAGGAGAAGCGTCCGCAGGGGACGGAGCTCGTCGCGGGGAGCCCGCTTCCGGGCGAAGACCGCCTCGAAGAGACTCTCCGCCCCACGCGGCTCGAGGACTTCATCGGACAAGACAAGGTGAAAGCGAACCTCCGCGTCTTCATTGAGGCGACAAGGAAGCGGGGCGAGGCGCTCGACCATGTCCTTCTCTCCGGGCCCCCCGGTCTCGGAAAGACGACGCTCGCGCGGATCCTCTCCGAGGAGCTCGGCGTGGAGATCCGGGCCTCCTCGGGGCCCGTTCTCGATCGGCCGGGGGATCTCGCCGGGCTCCTCACGAGCCTTCCCGAACGGTCGATCCTCTTCCTCGACGAGATCCATCGGATGACCAGCAACGTGGAGGAGTACCTCTATCCGGCGATGGAGGACTTCGAGATCGACATCCTCATCGACAAAGGACCGCACGCGCGTTCTGTCCGTTTACATCTCAACCGGTTCACTCTCGTCGGAGCGACGACCCGCTCCGGGCTCCTCACGCGCCCCCTGAGAAGCCGTTTCGGCGTCGAGTGCCATCTCGATTTCTATCAGCCGGGGGATCTCGAGCGGATCGCGCACCGATCGAGCCGAATCCTCGGGATCGAGCTCGATCGGGAAGGAGCGGGGGAGATCGCCCGCCGCTCGCGGGGGACGCCGCGCGTCGTGAACCGCCTTCTCCGCCGGGTGCGCGACTTCGCAGAGGTCGAGGGGAAGGGCGTGATCGACGGGCCGCTCGCCCGGCACGCGCTCGAGCGGCTCGACGTGGACGAAAGGGGCCTGAACGGGATGGACCTCCGCATCCTCGATGCGGTCGTGCGGCGTTTCGACGGAGGTCCGGTCGGCCTCGACACGCTCGCGATCTCGGTGGGAGAGGAGTCGGACACGATCGAGGAGGTCCACGAGCCGTTTCTCGTGCGCGAGGGGCTTCTCATGCGGACGCCGCGGGGAAGGGTCGCGACGCTCGAGGCGTTCCGCCATCTCGGTGCCTTGCCTCCGGGCGCCCGCCGGCCGGGCCAGGACCGGCTCCTCTGACCGCGGTGAACCTCTCCGACTTCGACTTCGACCTTCCTGCGGATCGGATCGCGCAGTTCCCGCTTCCCGATCGCGCGGCCTCCCGCATGATGGTGATCGATCGGTCGAAGAACACGATCCGGCATTCCGTCGCCCGGCGTCTTCCCGAAGAACTTTCTAAGGACGATCTTCTCGTTCTGAATGATTCGCGCGTCTTTCCCGCGCGTCTCCGAGGGGAAGCCGTGGGCGGCCGTCCGCTCGAGGCGCTCTTCGTGCGTCCGCTCGGAAAAGGGGAGTGGGTCCTTCTCCTCAAGCCCGCCCGCCGGGTGCGGCGGGGTAGCCTCGTTCGCTTCGAATCGGCCGGCCTCGAAGGGGAGACGGTCCGTCCCGCCGGGGAAGGGGAGTGGATCGTGCGGTTCCCGGAAGGCGAAGCGATCGAGAGCGCGCTCGAACGGGCGGGAGAGGTTCCGCTTCCCCCGTACATCCGCCGTAAACCGGTCGAAGAGGACAGGACGCGCTACCAGACGGTCTTCGCGCGCGAGAAGGGATCGATCGCCGCTCCGACCGCGGGGCTCCACTTCACCGAGGCGCTTCTTCGCGACCTCGGGGCGCGGGGGGTCGCCGCCGCGCGCCTCACGCTGCACGTCGGGCCCGGAACCTTCCGTCCGATTCGCGCCGACCGGATCGAGAGCCATCGGTTCGAGGCGGAGTTCTACCGAGTCCCCGAGGAGACGGCCGCCGCAATTCGGCGGGCGCGAGAGAAGGGAGGGCGCGTCGTCGCGGTTGGGACGACGGTCGTCCGCACGCTCGAGGGGGCCGCCGCGGAGGGACGAACAGTCCGCGCCGGGTCGGGATGGACCGATCTCTTCATTCGCCCTCCCTATGAGCCGAAGGTCGTCGACGCGCTCCTCACGAACTTCCACCTTCCGCGATCGACGCTCTTCGTTCTCGTCGCCGCTTTCGCCGGGCTCGAGCGGATGAAGTCCGCGTACCGCGCCGCGGTGGAAGCCGGCTACCGGTTCTACAGCTACGGGGATTGCACGCTGATCGTCTGAGGCGTGCCTCGCCCGGATCGCGCGGAGGCCGCACGGCGCGGCGCGCCCCGAACCGATTGACGCGCCTTTCGTTTTCCATTAGAATAACCACAGATCGCAAAGGACCGGTTCTCCCGATTCCCGCTCCCTTGGAGGAAGAAGATGCGTTTCGTTCTGGTTTCGATCCTTTGTCTCTTCGGGGTTCTTCATGCGACCTTGGGATTCGCCGCCGCGCCCGGCGAGGATTTCTCCGCGATCGTCCGCGATGCGGTCCGGGAGGGACGGCTCACAGAGGAAGAGGCCGTTCTTCAGACCTTCCGCTACGCGTTCTCTCCGGAGACCGTCCGCGCGGATCTTCTTCCCGAGCGCGCGATCCCTCTCAAGTGCCTCACCCCCGCGATTCTGGAGTTCGATCGCATGCGGGCGACGATGAGCCCGGCCGCGGCGGAGGAGATCGACCGGTATCTTTCCGGATCGCTGCTCGTCGGAAAGACGACCGCAATGACCTACGACAGCCCTGCGGGGCTCTTCCGCCTCACCTACGAGACGAGCGGGCAGCATGCCCCTCCGCAAGCGGACATCAACCCAGCGAACGGGGTCCCCGACTACGTCGAGTGGGTCGCGACCTATTGCGACTCCTCGTGGCACCGCGAGATCGACGGTCTCGGGTTCAACCCTCCCGCGCTCTCCCCGGGCGAGCTCTACCCGATCTCCTTCCAGAACATGGGGGCCTACGGCTACACGATGGACATGGGCCACGGACGGAGCCGCATCGTGATCGAGAACGACTTCGTCGGGTTTCCCTCGAACCAGGATCCGGAGGGGACGCAGAAGGGCGCGGCGAAGGTGACGTGCGCGCACGAGTTCAAGCACGCGAGCCAAATGAACACGACCGGCGCGATGGCGATGGGCGGTTGGGTCGAGCTCGACGCGACCTGGATGGAGGATGTCGTTTACGACGAAACCAACGACTACTATAACTATCTTGGTTCGGGGTCGGGCATCTCGCATCCCGATCAGTCGCTCGACTACGGAGGCTCGGGAAGTTACGAGGACTGCATCTGGCAGCATCATCTCTGCGAGACGTGGGGGCTCGGAATGGGCCTTGCCCTTATGCAGCGCCGCGAGGCGTACCCGGGCGAGACGACGACCGCTTCTTACGCGGCCATCATCACCGATCAGGGGTCGGACTTCGCGAGCGCCTTCACCACCTACGCGACGTGGAACTACAAGAGCTCAATCTTCGCGGATTCCACGAGCGACGGCTACGAGGAAGCGGCCTCGTACCCGATGCCCGGCATCCTGAAGGTCGTCGAGGCGTATCCGGATTCCCACACCGGCTCGGTGGCGCGGATGGCCGCGAATTTCTTCCAGTGCAAAGGAATGGCGACGATCGATCGCCTGCGCATCCGCTTCGAGGGGACTCCGGGGACGAAGCAGCGGGTGGTCGCCCTTCTCCGCCTGAAGGGGACTCTCGGCGGCGGGTTCATCCGCGAGGACGTTCCACTCGACTCGCTGAACCTGGCGGACTACATCGTCTCGAGACCCGGGTCGGACCTCAGGCAGATCGCGGTGATCGTCGTGAACGGAGCCAGAACCGGCTCGGCGGCCGCCTACTCGATCACGTTCGAGAACGGGGACATCCAGATCTCCGTCGCGGGACCGGTCCCCACGACCTTCCCGTTCGATCTTCGGCCGAACGAGCCGAATCCCTTCAATCCTCAAACGACGATCGCCTTTTCGCTCCCGAGCGCCGCGCGCGCGTCGCTTCTCGTGTACAATTCCGCCGGGCGCGCGATCCGGACCTTGTGGGACGGCGAGAAGGCGGCGGGGACTCACGCCGTCCTGTGGGACGGGCGCGACGACCTGGGACGCGAGGTCGCCTCGGGCGTCTATCTCTACCGCCTGGCGGCGGAGAAGAGGACCGAGACGAGGAAGATGCTTCTCGTCCGGTGAGGATCTCGTCTCGCATGGAACCGCGCGCCCCTTCCGGCGAACCGGCCGGAAGGGGCGTTTCCTGATCGACCGGAGGCCGCATGAGCGAGGCGATCTTCACGATCGAGGCGCGCGACGGGGAGGGGGCCGCGCGGGCGGGGACGCTCCTCACGGCCCACGGAGCCGTGCCGACCCCCGCTTTCATGCCGGTCGGGACCAGGGGCGCCGTGCGGACGCTCGATCCGCTCGAGGTGGAACAAGCGGGCGCGTCGATCCTCCTCGCGAACACGTATCATCTCTACCTCCGCCCCGGCCACGCCCTCATCCGCGAGCGAGGAGGCCTCCACCGATTCATGAGATGGCCCCGGCCGATCTTGACCGACAGCGGGGGCTTCCAGGTCTTCTCCCTGGCGGCGCTCCGCAAGGTGAGGGACGAGGGGGTCCGATTCCAATCGCACATCGACGGTTCCTTTCACGATCTGACTCCGGAGCTCGCCGTGCGGATCCAAGCGGCGCTCGGGACCGACATCGCGATGAGCCTCGACGTCTGCCCGCCCTATCCGTTCGAGAGAAGAGAGATCGAGACGGCGGTCCGCCGAACGACCCTCTGGGCGTCGAGGGGGAAGCGCGCGCTCGAGGAGACCGGGCCTGAGGAGACTCCGGAGGGGAAGCGGCCGCTCCTTTTCGGCATCGTGCAAGGGGGAGCGGACGAGGGGCTTCGCAGGCGGAGCGCCGAGGAGATCGCGGGGATCGGCTTCCCCGGCTATGCCGCCGGCGGTCTCTCGGTCGGCGAGCCGAAGGAGGCGTTCCTCGCGGCGGTCGCCTTCACCGCGCCTCTCCTCCCCGAGGAGAAGCCGCGCTATCTCATGGGGGTCGGGTTCCCCGAGGACATCCTCGCCGCGATCGCTTCAGGGTTCGATCTTTTCGATTGCGTCCTTCCGACGCGGATGGCGCGGAACGGAACGATGCTGACGAGCCGCGGGCGGCTCGTCGTCAAGAACGCGGCCTACGCGAGTGACGACCGTCCGCCCGATCCGGCGTGCGATTGCCCGGCGTGCCGGCGCTTCAGCCGCGCCTACATCCGGCATCTCTTCTCGGTCGGCGAGATCTTGGCCCTTCGCCTCGCGACGCTCCACAACCTCCGGTTCTATTTCCGGTTGATGGAAGGCGCGCGAGAGGCGATTCGCGCGGACGCCTTCCCCTCCTGGTCGGCCGCCTTCCTCGAAACCTACCGCTCGGAGGAGGGGCTCGAGGACCCGCGCCGCTAGTCCGGGCGCTTCTACTTCACGATGTCGATGAGCTCCACGTCGAAGACGAGATCCGCGTTCGGCGGGATCACGCCGCCGCCGGCGCCGCGCGCTCCGTAGCCAAGATCGGCCGGGATGAAGAGAACGCGCTTTTCGCCGACGCGCATGTTCGTGAAGGCGAGGTCCCATCCTGGAATCACGCGGCCGACCCCGATCTCCGTCTCGAAGGGGGCGCCCCGGTCGACGCTCGAGTCGAACTTCTTCCCGTCGAGCAGATAGCCGGTGTAGTGCGCGCGGATCCGCTCGCCCGTCTTCGGCGTCTCGCCCGTCCCGGGACGGCGCACGACGTACTCGAGCCCGCTCGGGTCGCGAACGAGATCGGCGAGATCGATGCCGAGCATTGAGGCGATCGCTCCTCTCTCTCCGGCGGGCATCGCCGGCGTTTCGGCGGTCTCCGGCCGTGGGGGCGTCCTCTGCTCGGCGGCGGGTGGCGGGGTTCTCTCCTCGGTTCGGCTCTTCTCCCCCTCGCACGAGAGGAGAAGAAGCGGGAGGAGAAGAACGGGAACGGCGGATCGGATGGTTCGTCTCATTTCGGTCGGGTCCTCTCTCCCTTTCGGGAACGGATGTTCGACGTCGGATGCTCCCTCGCATGATCGCATGAAGCGGGCGGAGAGGCGAATCCGAAAACGCGTCCCGCCCGCTCGCCCGGTTTCTTGTTGCTCCGGGCCCGCGAATCCGCGAAGATGGCCTCGCCGCGCACGGGGACGGAACCGCTCCGGAACCCCGGCGGGATCCCTTCCCCGCGGGCGGCTCGATTCCCCGATCCAGGAGGTCACGATGGACATACGGCCGCTTCTCGCGCTCGGCGCCTCCGGAGGCTCCTCTTCGTCGGGGGCCCCGGGATGGTCGATGCTGATCCTGTTCGGAGGTCTCTTCGTTATCTGGTGGTTTCTCTTTCTCGGACCTCAGATCAAGAGACAGAAAGAGAAGCAGAAGATGCTCGCCGCCCTCAAGAAGGGGGACCGCGTGCTCACGAGGGGCGGGCTCCTCGGGACGATCATCGGCGTCAAGGAGAAGGAGCAGATCGTCGTGGTCCGGCTTTCCGAGAACGTGAAGGTCGAGGTGGTCCGAAGCGCGGTCGAGGGGGTCCTCCAGCCGGAAGAGGTCGTTAAGGAGTGAAGGTTCTCTTCGCGGGAACCCCCGTCTTTGCCCTCCCGAGCCTCGATCGAATCGCGGGCTCCTCCCGCCACACGCTCGTCGGCGTGCTCACCCGGCCCGATCGCCCGCGGGCGAGGGGGAGGCGCCTCCTCCCGTCGCCCGTGAAGGAGAGGGGTCTCGCCCTCGGGCTCCCCATCCTGCAGCCGGCCCGGCCGTCCGCCCCGGAGACGCTCGAGGGGATCGCGCGCCTCGGTCCGGACGTCGTCGCGGTCGTCGCCTTCGGGCGCATCCTAAAGCCCGCGTTCCTCCGCCTCCCCCGCTTCGGGTGCGTGAACCTCCACGCCTCGCTCCTTCCGTTGTATCGCGGGGCCGCCCCGATCGAGCGCGCGCTCCTCGACGGGAGAACGGAGACCGGCGTCACGACGATGCAGATCGCAGAGGGCCTCGACACGGGGGATATCCTCCTCTCGCTGCCGCTCCCGATCGGCCCGGAGGAGACGGCGGGGGAGCTTGCCGCGCGCCTCGCCGAGGCCGGCGCCGATCTCCTCCTCGAGACGCTCGACCGAATCGAGCGGGGAGAGTGCCCGAGGCGGCCGCAAGAGCACGAGAAGGCGACCTATGCCTCTCCCGTGCGGAAGGAGGACGCGCGAATCGACTGGAGCCGCGACGCCGGATCGATCCAGAACCTCGTCCGCGCGATGAACCCGAAGCCGATCGCCGAGACCGAGAGCGCGCACGGCATGCTCCGCGTCTACCGCGTCCTTCGCGCCCCGGGCGCCGGTCCGCCGGGGACGGTTCTCGCCGCCGATCCGAAGAGCGGTCTCGTCGTCGCGGCGGGGGAAGGAGCGGTCCGCCTCGCCGAGGTGCAGCTCCCCGGAAGAAAGAGGATGGAGGACCGCGCGCTCCTCTCGGGCGTCCGCTTCGCCGCCGGGCGTTCGCTCGCGGAAGGGGCTTGACCGTGGCCCGCTCGCGCGCCCGAGGCGCCGCCCTCGCCGCTCTCGTCGCTGTCGAGGAAGGGGCGCATCTCGATCGCGCTCTCCGGAAGAGCGATTTCCTCGCGGGGAAGGACGCGCGCGAACGGTCGCTCGCCCGGCGGATCGCGCGCGGCACCCTCCAGATGCGCGGGAGGATCGACTGGATCCTCGAACGGGTGCTCGAGCGGGGAAATCCCGAAGATCTTGATATTCGAACAAGAAACCTTCTACGGATCGGTCTTTACCAGATTCTGTATCTCTCGAGCGTTCCGAGCCGCGCCGCCGTGCACGAGACGGTGCGGGCCGCGCGCGAAGCCGGGGGGGAGCCGGCGTCGAGGCTCGTGAACGCGGTCCTCCGGGGGGTGCTCCGCGAGGGGGTCCCCGAGGGGGCGCCCTCCCTCGAGGAGGACCCGGCCGGGCATCTTTCCGTGGCGCTGTCGTGCCCGCGGTGGCTCGCGGCGCGCTGGGTCTCCCGCCTCGGCGTCCCGGCGACGGCAAGCCGTCTCGAGGCGGCCAACCGAACGCCCCCTCTCTCCCTTCGCGTGGTGCGGGACGGGGATCTCGACCGCGTGGCGCGGGAGATCGAGAAGGAGGGGCGGAAGACGCGCCGGAGCCGGATCTCCCCGTCTGTTCTGCTCCTTCCCGACGGGGGGGATCCGACCGTTCTTCGCTCGTTTCGCGAGGGGCGGGTTCTCGTGCAGGACGAGGGAGCGGCGCTCGTCGGTTCGCTCGCCGGACCCCTTCCTCGCGGCGCGCGGGTTCTCGACTGCTGCGCCGCCCCCGGAGGGAAGGGGCTCCCGATCGCCGCCTCGGCGCCGGGAGGGCTTCTCGTCGCGGTCGACTGCTCGCTCTGGCGGATGGGAAGGCTCCGGGAGAACCTGGCGCGGCTCCGTCTCGACAACGTCCGTACGGCGGTCGCCGACGCGCTCAACCTCCCGCTCCGCGAGGGGACGCGCTTCGATGCCGTTCTCGTCGATGTGCCGTGTACCGGGCTCGGGACGCTCGCGCGGCGCGCCGACCTCCGGTGGCGGGTCCGCGAGGAGGACATCGCGCGCCTCGCCGCGCTCGCGCTCCGGCTCCTTCGGGCCGTCGCGGATGCCGTTGAGCCGGGAGGTCTCCTCCTTTATAGTACCTGCACGACCGAGCCGGAGGAGAACGAGGAGACGGTCGCCCGCTTCCTCCGCGAGGACGGCCGCTTCCGCATGGAGCCCCCCGAGGTCCAGGTCCCGGACGGAGCGCTCGCGCCCGACGGGACGGTCCGCGTTCTTCCCGAGATCCACGGCTGCGAGGGGGCCTTCGCCGCCCGGCTCAGGAGGGTTCGCGACGGATGCGCGCGCTCCGTTTCGCACTGATCGGCCTTCTCCTCGCCGCGGCCGCCTTCGCGGGGGGCATGATCGTGATGGACCTCGCGATGAGCTTCGTCGTCCGGAAGGGCGGCTCGACGGTCGTTCCGGACGTGATCGGCCTCCTCCAGCCGGAAGCGGCGCGGGCCCTCGCCGAGGCGGACCTCGATCTCGTCATCGAGAAAGAAGTGTTCGATGCGGAAGCCGATTCCGGGGTGATCGTCCACCAGATCCCGAGCCCGGGCGGCCGCGTGAAGCAGGGGAGGAAGATCTCGGTCACGATCTCGCGGGGTCCGAGGTGGGCGACGGTTCCGGAGGTCGCGGGGGAGCGGGTGCGGCAGGCGCGCATCCTTCTCTCTCGCGCCGGGCTCCGGGTCGAGGGGGACGGCTACGTTCCCCACGAAGCGATCGAAAGGGACCTCGTGATCGCGACCTCGCCGATCGCGGGGACTCCCGCCGCCTCCGGCGAACCGGTCCGCGTGCTGGTGAGCCTCGGCCCCCCGCCGACCGGCTTCCTGATGCCCGACCTGAACGGAAAGGCGATCGAGGCGGTGAACCGCCACTTCCGCCTCTTTCAGCTTCCTCTCGCGCGCGTCACCTACCGCGCCGATCCCGAATCGCCGCCGGGAGTGGTCCTGGAGCAAACGCCGCTCCCCGGGGAGCGGGTCGACCGCGAGACCGCGATCGAGCTCACGGTGTCCTCGCCATGAGCACCCCGCAGGTTCTCCCCTCGCTTCTCGCCGCCGACTTCTCCCGTCTCGAGGCGGAGATCCGGAGCGTGGAGGAAGCGGGGGCGCGCATCCTCCATCTCGACGTGATGGACGGCCGCTTCGTCCCGAACCTCACCTTCGGCCCGCTCATCGTGCGGGCGATCGCGAAGCTCACTACCTGCGTTCTCGACACGCACCTCATGGTCGTCGAGCCCGCGCATCTCGTCCCCGCTTTCCGAGAGGCCGGCTCGCACTGGATCTCGTTTCATGTCGAGGCGTCCGCGGATGTTCCGGGGACCCTCGAGACGATCCGAAGGAGCGGCGCTCTCCCCGGCCTCGCGCTGAATCCCGAAACCCCGTTCGATGCGGTATGCCCTTATCTTGAAGGTCTCAACCATCTCCTTCTCATGAGCGTCTCCCCCGGTTTCGGAGGCCAGGGCTTTCGCGAGGAGGTCCTCGCGAAGATCGAGGAGGCCGCGCGCTTCCGCGACGCGAACGGTCTCTCGTACCTGATCTCGGTGGACGGCGGGATCGGCTCGCGGACGGCGCCGCGCGTCCTCCGAGCGGGCGCGGATCTTCTCGTGGCCGGGTCGGTGATCTTTCGGGCCCCCGACCGCGCGCGGGAGATCCGCGCGATGCTCGAAGGCGGCGCGGGATGAGGCCCCGCCGCGCCCTCGCTGCGGTTTCCGCCCTCCTCGGGCTCGCCTCTTTCGCGCTCTCCGTCTCTGCGGGCGAAGGGGACGCGAACCCCCCGAATGATCTCGATGTCGCGCTCTCGCGCTTCGTGGAGGACCGGTCCGATCGCGAGTCCCTTCGTCAAAGCGCGGAGAAAAGGATCGGGCGCGGCGCGGCGGAGATCTCCCTTCTCGCCGGCGCGGATTCCGCCAAGGTCGCGGAGACCCTCCGGCGCGAGATCCTCGCGAACCTCAAGGAGAAGATCGATCTCAAGGGGGAAGGTCTCGGCGTCCTTCCCTTGAGCCCTCAAGAGATCCTCACGACCGTCGTCGGGTACGAGGTCTTCAAGATGCGGTCGTATCTCTCCTCGGGGGTCTTCCCGAAACGCTACTTCGGATTCGTCGACCGGAAGTGGGACACGGCGGAGCGGGAAAGCGTCTTCCTCGCGCTCGTGCGGGACGTCGCCCGGACGATCAACGCGCACCAGATGGAGAAGAACCGCTCGGTGCGCCTCTCGGACCTCGAGATCGTCGCGACCTACATCGCGGAGGGGGGCGCGCTTCTCTTCCTCGAGGAGAAGCACCTTCTCGAGGAGGGATCGGAGCGGATCGACCTCGGGTATCATCTTGGGTGCGACAACATGGGAGCTGCGATCGAGCGCCACGGAGATCTCGCCCGGCGGCTCGACCGGAGCTTCGGGACCGCGCTCGAGCGAAGCGCGCGAAAGGAGCGGCGCGGAGAAACCGGCGACCGGGCGGTGGGGATCGCGCGGCGCGTCGGTTTCCGCGAGTCGGTCGTCGCCTCGGGGCTCATGTACCTATACGAAAAAGAGATCGCCGCCGAGAAGCTCGCGCGCAAGAAGAAGAGCGGCGACCTCGACGGATGGCCATCGGCCGATCTCATGGCTCTTCCTCTCGCCGAGCAGTTCATCGCAACCTCTCTCGTCTTCAACACGGGGATCCTCTTCTCTCGCGAATGGGTCGAGTCGATCCGGGACTTCCGCGCGATCCGCCGTCTCTCCGAGCTCTCAGAAGCGAACGCGACGAAGAAGGGGCGGGAGTGGCGGCCGATTCTTCCCGTCGATTCTTCCCCCGAGGAGGCCTTCCGAAGGCTCGCCGCGCGCGGGTACCGCGAGCAGCCGACCTCTTGGCAAGGGTCCTACCACGTTCTCCAGCGCTACGGGGCCTTCCGAGCCCTTCTCGACCTGACCGACCGCTTCGACGCGAAGGGGAATTGGAAGGGGTAGCTCACTGTACCTGGGCCACTTACCGTGTCCCTGGCAGTGTTTTCCGTTGTTCCGGCGCGGGAAGCGTGCTAGATTCAAACCCTTGCGCCGGGAATCCCCCGGGGCGGGGGGTTCGGTTTGTTCCAGGATCTGACCGCCAAGCTGGAGACCGCGTTTCGAAAGCTCCGGGGGAAGGGGAAGCTTTCGGACAAGGACGTCGAGGCGGCGCTCCGCGAGATCCGGCTTGCCCTTCTCGAGGCGGACGTTCACTATAGAGTGGTCAAGGACTTCCTCGCCGCCGTGCGCGAGCGAGCGGTCGGGGCGGATGTGCTCGGAAGCCTTCGCCCGGGCCAGCAGGTGGTGAAGGTCGTTCACGACGAGATGGTGCGCCTCCTCGGGGGGAGCGCCGCGTCGATCCCTCTCGCCTCGCAGCCGCCGACGGTCCTTCTTCTTGTGGGACTCCAGGGCTCGGGGAAGACGACCGCCGCCGCGAAGCTCGCCGTGCGCTTCCGGCGGAAGGGGAAGAAGCCGCTTCTCGTCGCCGCCGACGTCCACCGCCCGGCCGCCGCGGAGCAGCTCGAGCAGCTCGGGCGCGCCGCCGGGTGCGAGGTCTATCGAGGCGCGGCCGGCGCGAAGGCGGAGGCGATCGCGGCCGAGGGGGTGCGCCTCGCGCGCGGGAAGCTCCTCGATGTCGTGATCGTCGACACGGCAGGCCGCCTCCACGTCGACGAGGAGATGATGGACGAGGTCGCCCGCGTGCGCGCGGCCGCCTCGCCCCACGAGATCCTTCTCGTCGTGGACGGCATGACCGGCCAGGACGCGGTGCGGGCGGCGTCGGCGTTCGAGGAGGCGCTCGGGCTCGACGGGTTCATCCTGACGAAGATGGACGGCGACGCTCGAGGAGGGGCGGCCCTCTCGATCCGGAGGGTGACCGGGAAGCCGGTCAAGCTGATCGGGACCGGCGAGGGGATCGACGCGCTCGAGGACTTCCATCCGGAGAGGATGGCGCAGCGCATTCTCGGGATGGGGGATGTCCTCACGCTCGTCGAGAAGGCCGAGGCGGCCGTCGACGAGGAGAAGGCGCGCGATCTGGCCAGGAAGCTCCGCGAGCGCTCCTTCACGCTCGAGGACTTCGCCGAGCAGCTTCGGAGCGTGCGGAAGATGGGGCCTCTCGACCAGATCCTCGGGATGCTCCCCGGCGCCTCGCGCCTTCCGAAGGGGCTCGACGTGGACGAGAAGGCGCTCTCCCGGGTCGAGGCGATCCTCTCCTCGATGACACCGGCGGAACGCCGCGAGCCGGTCGTCCTGAACGGGAGCCGCCGCCGCCGGATCGCCCGCGGAAGCGGAACGAGCGTGCAGGAGGTGAACCAGCTCCTCCGGCAGTACGACATGCTGCGGAAGATGATGCGGCGCGCCGGGAAGGGCCGCCGCTCCGGAATCCCCTGGGGGATGTGACGGAGGGCCGCCTGGCCCGAAGAAAGGAGAGTCGGACCGCGCGATCGGTTCGAAAAGGAGTCGAAGAAGTGGCAGTCAAGATTCGTCTCGCGAGACACGGAAGGAAGAAAGGGCCGTTCTACCGGATCGTCGTCGCCGACATGCGGATGGCGCGCGACGGACGATACATCGATCTTCTCGGTACGTACAATCCGCTCGTGAACCCGGCGGAGGTGCAAGTGAACCAGGAGAGGACATTCCGCTGGCTCGGCGAGGGCGTCCAGCTCAGCGAAACCGTCGAGAGGATCTTCGAGAAGACCGGCGTGCTCACCCGGTTCCAAACCCACCGGAGCGGGGAAGCGCTTCGCGATGAAGAAAAGAAGAGGTCCGTGCGGATCTTCGAGCACCCGCTCGACAAGCATGGATCGAAGGGGAAGGGGAAGAGGCGGCGCGGCGCGGCCGCGGCGGTCGCCGAGGTGAAGGCCCCCGAGGCGAGCGCTCCGCATGCGGATGAGAAGCCGGTCGAGGAAGCTCCCGCCCCGCCCGAGGCGAGCGCGGCTCCCGAGGAAACCAAGGAATGAAGGATCTGATCGAGTACATCGCGCGCCTCCTCGTCGAAAGCCCGGACCAAGTCCGCGTCGAGGAGACGCGAAGGGACGACACGACGGTCTTCCAGCTCCGCGTCGCAAAGGAGGACCTCGGCAAGGTGATCGGAAAGAACGGCCGCACCGCCCGCTCGATCCGCTCTCTCCTCGGCGTGCTCTCGGCGAAGGAGGGGCGGAAGGCGATCCTCGAGATCGTCGAGTAGCCGGGACGGCGGGTCCTCCATGCCCAAGGCGGCGCGCATTCATCTCGGGACGATCGGACGGGTCCACGGGCTCGGGGGCGAGGTCCGCCTCAAGGTCTCGCGCCTGCTCGATCCGGCCCTCCCCGCTCTCCGGCGTGTCTTTCTCGCCGACGAGGAGGAGGAAATCCGCGCGTTTCTCGTCGAGTCGGTCCGCCCGCACGGCGATGTGTTTCTCTTGAAGCTTGAAGGGATCGACGACCGGACCGAGGCCGAGGGGCTCCGCGGGGCGGAGGCGTGGGCTGACCGCAGGGATCTCGAGGCGGCCGGCGCGAAGGGGCCTTTCCGCGAGGAGCTCGTCGGTCTCGCCGTCTGGACGAGGGAAGGACGCGCGATCGGCACGATCGAGGAGGTCCTCGAGTATCCGGCGGGGGATCTCTACCGCGTGCGGGGCGCGGAGGAAGAGCATCTCATCCCCGCGGCGCCCGGCATCGTCGTCTTGATCGATCTCGAAAGCGGCCGGATGATCGTCGATCCTCCTGCCGGTCTTTTGGAGATCAATCGTCCATAGACAAAGGAAATCGATGCGCTTCTACGTCGTCACGATCTTCCCCGGCCTCTTCCCGGGGCCGCTCGCCGAGGGGGTGACCGGAAAGGCGCTCGCGGCGGGGAAGGCGGAGATCGTCCCGGTGAACCTCCGCGACTTCGCCGAGGACCGACATCAGACGACCGACGACACCCCCTACGGCGGGGGCCCGGGAATGGTGATGAAGCCCGAGCCTCTCTTCCGAGCGGTCGAGTGGGTGCGCGAGACGGAAGGAAGCCGCGTGCCGGTCATTCTCCTCACGCCGAAGGGGGAGCCGCTCCGGCAGGAGCGCGTGCGGGAGATCGCCTCCGGGGAGGCGTGGATCCTCGTCTCTGGGCGCTACCGCGGCGTGGACGAGCGTTTCCGCGAGGCGCTCGTCGACATTGAGCTCTCGATCGGCGATTTCGTGTTGTCCGGGGGCGAGATCCCTGCGCTCGCGCTCATGGACGCCGCGATTCGCCTCGTCCCGGGCGTTCTCGGGAACGAGGATTCCGCCGACGCCGACTCCTTCGCGAACGGGCTTCTCGGCGCGCCCGACTACACCAAGCCTCCTGAATATCGAGGCATGAAGGTTCCGGACGTTCTTCTCTCCGGCGACCACGCGAAGATCGCCGCGTGGCGAAGAGACCGCGCTCTCGAGATCACCCGCCGCAGAAGGCCGGATCTCCTGGAGAAGTAAGGCAGAGTTACGGCGCCGCAGTTTCGGCGCCGGAGAGCCCCACGAACGAACGGCCGCCCTCCTCGCGGAAGACGGCCGTTCGGAGTGGCGCGGTCTCCGCCTACCGCACGCGCACGAGCCGGAACGAGCGGCTCTCGTCCGCGGTCCGGAGTCGGACGAAGTAGGTGCCCGCCGACGCGGTCCGCCCCCGATCGTCCCGCCCGTTCCAGGAGACGACATGCTCGCCTGCCGAAAACGCGCCGTCCGCGAGAACCGAGACGAGCCTTCCGCGGACATCGTACACGCGAAGGCTCACGGTTTCCCGTTCCGTGAGACCGAAGCGGATCGTCGTCCCGCTCGCGAAGGGGTTCGGCGCCGCCTGGAGGACTGCCGGAGACACGAGGTCGGACGCTTCCGTCACCGAGGTCGGATCGGTGAGGTCGAGAAGAACCGCCGCGTTGTTCCCGTTCGTGAAGGTCACCTCGAAGAGGAGCCACCGGCCGCTCGACGAGAGGTCGAACGCGTCCTGCCCGCTCGCGATCTCGTCGATGAGATCGTCCCCGACCATCGTCACCCCTTCCTGAACGATCAGCACGCTGTCCAGGAAGAGCCCGGTGTCGATGTTCGTGTTCGGATCGTCCCAATCGCCGAACCAGACGACCTTTCCGTTGTCGCCGATTTGCACGGGGCCGCTCCCGGTTCCGAACGACGTGAGCAGGTACGGCGCGATGCCCGGCATCGTTCCGCCCTCGCGGGCGAGGATCGTGTTGTTCTTCACGATCGCCTCATCGTCCGCGGTGCTCCCGTCGAGGTTCGCCTTGAAGACGTATCCACCCTGATTGTTCAGGTCGAGCCCGCGCGAGGAGAGGGTCTCGTAGTTCCGTCCCGGAAGCGGGGACGGGCTTCCTTCTTGCGCGAGGAGCGTGAGGTTCCGATAGATCACGCCGTCGGTCGTCGTCGCTCCCGTGAGGTCTGCGAAGAAGAGCACGTCTCCGCTATCGTTGAACGCGCTCTCGTGGGGGCCGGTTCCGAAGTCGGTGATCCCCTCGCTTTGGCCCGGAAGCGTGTCACCCTCCATCGCGAGGAGCGTCTCGGAGAGAAGGTCCCCGACCGAATCGACCATCGCGATCACGAGCGCGCGGTCCACGCTCGTCGCGATCGCAGGGTCGTCGACGCTCGCCACGATGAGAATCTCGCGCGCGTCGTTGATGTGCGTCTCGAAGAACCCGATGTACGGGGTTCCCGGAGTGAACCCGGGCGCGGTCGAGATGTCGCTCTCCTGGATGACGAGCGTCGTGTCGTAATAGATCCCGGAGTCGTCGAGGCTTCCGCTCGTCCCCGAGAGGAAGAAGTTCCAGCCGCTGTGCCCGTGGTTGTTCAGGCGGACCGAGTCGAACGTGTCGAGCCTCGATCCCGGGGGCCGCGGAAGGGGCTGATCCTCGCGAAGGTAGAGCGCGCCGTTTTGGATGATCACCGCGTCCGCGTTGGTGTTCGAGTGGTCCGTGTCCGCCTCGACGAGCCAGGCGCCGTGATCGTTCACCGCGAGGTTGTCGATGGTGGTCACCGCGCCGACCCCGGGGATCACGTCCCCTTTCTGAAGAACGGTCTCGAAGACAAAGACAATCTGGGCCTCTCCGGCGCTCGCCCCCGCCAAGAGAAGGAGCGCCGCCGCGATCGCCCTGCGTTTCATGAGCACCTCCTTGGGTCGCCGACCCGCGAAACGGAAGACAACGCCTTCCACGGCGGAGCCGTTTCTGGCCGCGCGCTCCGCGGGGCGTTCCGATTATTGTGGTTCAGGATAACACACGCGACCGCTCGGCGGGGAGCCCCTTCCCGCCGCGCCTTGTTCGCTCGGGTGACGGACACCCTGGAGAAAGGTGTCCATCGCCCTGGCGACGTAAGGAAAGGGGCCGGAAACAGGTTCTGTCCCTCGTTTTCCGGGGTTGACAGGGCGGGGATCTATGGTACATTCAAGCGTCTGTCGGGGTCCCGGGGCCCCTTCGAAGGATGGTGACGCCAATGGATACGATCCGCAGGCTCGAGTCCGACAAGCTCCGCACGGACATCCCCGAGTTCTCCTCGGGGGACACGGTCGCCGTGTCCGTCCTCGTGCGCGAGGGGGACAAAGAGCGCATCCAGGTCTTTCAGGGAGTGGTGGTCCAGAGGAAGGGTTCCGGCCACTCCGAGACGTTCACGGTCCGCAAGGTAAGCGGCGGGATCGGCGTGGAGCGTGTGTTCCCGATCCAGTCCCCTTCGGTGGCCTCCCTGGAGGTTCTCCGCAAGGGGAAGGTGCGGCGCGCGCGCCTCTACTTCCTGCGCGAAAGGACCGGACGTTCCGCCCGCCTCAAGGAGGACCGGGGGTAGTGGCCCCCGAGGGCGCCTTTTCCTCCGAAATCGCAGGCCGTCTCCTCGAAGCGACGCGCGCGGAGACGGCCTTCCTGTCTCCCGCCCGGCGCCCGCGCCGCGAGCGAACGGCCCCCGACCTCGAGAACGCCCTCGGCTGGCGCGAAGGGAAGAGGATCGTCGGGGTGGACGAGGCGGGCCGCGGACCCCTCGCCGGCCCGGTCGCGGCCGCCGCCGTTTGTCTGCATCCGGACCGCGTCCCCTCCGGTCTCGACGACTCGAAGCGCCTCTCTCCCGAGGGGCGGGCGGCTCTCTTCGCCTCGATCCTCCACTCCGCGGACGGGATCGGCGTCGGCCTCGCCTCCGAGGAGGAGATCGATCGCCGGAACATCCGCGAGGCGTCCCGCGAGGCGATGATCCGCGCGGTGCGCGCCTTGGGCTTCCCGCCCGACTATGTCCTCGTGGACGGGGTCCGTCTCGAGCCCTTCCCCTTCCGCCAGATCGCCGTGACCGGCGGCGATCGCCTCGTCCCCTCGATCGCCGCCGCGTCGATCGTGGCGAAGGTCGTCCGGGACCGCCTGATGGAGTGCTTCCACCGGATCTTCCCGGTCTACGGGTTCGACCGCCACAAAGGGTACCCGACCGAGGAGCACGCGCGGGCGATCGCCGCCCACGGGCCGTCGTTGGTTCATCGTCGAACCTTTCATGTTCCGTTCCTCGCGGAGACGCGGGGGGCGGAGGGGGCGGCCCGATGAACGGCCGCCGCCGGATGGGCGCGCGCGGGGAGGAGATCGCCGCGCGGCACCTCGAGGGGCGCGGCTTTCGGATCCGCGCGCGGAATTACCAGACCCGCCGCGGGGAGATCGATCTCGTCGCGGAGCGCGGCCGGTGGATCGTGTTCGTCGAGGTCCGTCTCCGGAGGAGCGAGGCGTTCGGCTCTCCGGCGGAGACGGTCGGCCCGAGGAAGCGCCGCCGGCTCGCTTCCGCCGCCGCCGCATTCCTTGTCGAGCACGGCCTCGCCGAACGGCCGTGCCGCTTCGACATCATCGCTCTCTCCGATCCTGCCGGCGGTCCGGAGGAGATCCTTCACATCGAAAACGCATTCGATCGGGACGGGCGGCCGACCGGCTGCTGGTCCGGCGACTAGAGGAGGGGCGGCGTGCGGCTCCCCGCGGTTTTCGTGCTTCTCCTCGTCGGCGCGTTCCCCGCCCTCGCGTCCGGCGTCTGGAACTATCGCCACGAGGTTTTCTTCCCCGAAGAGGAGAGAGATCGCCTTCGGCTCTACGGGTTCGCGGGGGCGAGCGGGGTCCTCGAACGGAAGCCGGAGGGAGAGGGGAGCGGGTGGAGAACGCGCTTCACCGAGCGCGCCGCCTCGGGGATCTGGGCCGCGGGCACCCTCTTCGATCGGCTCGCGTACTTCGCCGAAGGGCTCGCTTTCTACGATCCGGCGAAGCTCGCCCTCGGGCAGGCGCGCGCGGACCTTCGCGTTCATCCGCGGGCGCTCTCCCTCCGCGCGGGACGTTTTCTCTTTCCGTTCGGGATCGAGGCGCGCGGGGCGCCGCATCGCGTGAACCGGTTCGTCCTCCGCCCGCCCCTTCGGAGCGGCCCGAACGAGGGGATCGCTCTCTTCGGCGATCTCGTGGGCGGGGCGCTCAACGTCGCCGCGGGGATCCTCGAGGGCTTCCCCGCGGCGCTCGCGGACACGCTTCTCGGCCCGCTCGGGGGGACGAGCGGCGAGGCGGTCGGAGGGCGCGTCGGGCTCTCCCCAACGCCCGGCGTCGAGATCGGGGGATCGTACGCCGAGGAGGACGGCGCCGCGCGTGCGCGGATCCTCGGCCTCGACTTCTCCGTGAGCGGCGGACCTCTCTTCCTCGCGGCGGAGTGGGGGAGGCTTCGGAGGGATGGGGAAGAAGAGGCGGCGATCGACCTGGCGTACGGGAGGCTCGCGTATCGCATCGTCGAGTACTCCGAGCGTTTCGACGCGATCGAGATCCTGGGTGGGGCGGACCTCATCGATCCATCGGAGAACCCGTCGGGGGAGAGAAGGGTCGACATTCTCGGCGGGATCCTCGTCTCGCCCCGTTCCTGGATCGTCCTCAAGGCGGAGTACCGCTCCGCCGACCGAGAAGGGGATCGCGAGGGAAGCTTCTTCGCCGAAGCGCTTCTCGTTCGGTGAGGAGTTCGGACGGCGCCATTCGAGTGGTCGACATGCGGTGCATGGAGAGATCGAACTCGTTGCCGCTTCCTGCGCGCGGGATCGCTTGCGGCTTCAAGCCTTTAACCTCCGCCGCGGCATGCGCGAAGAGGCGGCGTTCGATTCGCAGACGATCCGCGTCTTCCAAGAGAAGACCGCCCGGCGCCAGCGCCTGGTGCCGCCCGCGAGCTCGAGTGTCCGCGGGGAACCGCTCAGCGCCGCAACAGCCGGCCATCCGAGCGTGGCCACGAGAACATCCAACGCTTGACGGCGATTGGGCCGGTTGACTAAGCTAGGCAATGGGTGCCGATTCCATGCGGATCTTCACGCGGATCTTCCTCTCCGCCGTCTCAGGCCAGTTCAAGGATTGTCGCGACGCGCTCGCGAGCGATCTTCGCGCCGTTGGCGCCGACGTCAAGGTACAGGAAGATTTCCAACAGCACGGCCGCACGCTGCTCGAGAAGCTCGAAGCCTACATCGCCGAGTGCGATCGCGTTATCGTCCTCATCGGTGATGCCTATGGTGCCGAACCCGAACCCGGCGTACCGAAGGCCGGGGCGCCGCGTCGCTCCTACACCCAGTGGGAGTATTGGTTTGCCCTGGGCGAGCGCCTCCACGGAAGGCGCGGGCCGCGCAAGGACGTCTTTGTCTATTTCGCGTCTACCGATTTCCTCGCCCGGCATCCGGTTGACCAGACGGAGGAGGCCGCAACGCTCCAGCAGGACTTCGTCCGCTCCATCCGTCAGAGCGGTGAGGATCGCAGTTCCTTCGGGTCGCGTCACGAGCTGCGCGCCCTGGTGCTTCGCGATGGGTTCCGGCTGCCGAAGCC
>Ga0194126_10001222_pt1 | contig 43218 bp, 38 predicted proteins | sample TA2KigC150mmetaG_FD_148641 | JGI IMG/M metagenome (GOLD analysis project Ga0194126, IMG submission 148641) | Freshwater microbial communities from Lake Tanganyika, Tanzania - TA2015035 Kigoma Deep Cast 150m | ecosystem: Environmental > Aquatic > Freshwater > Lake | place: Tanzania: Lake... | reverse complement strand
GAAGCGCTGGCGCCCTGGCGAGATGCGCTGGCGCTGGTGTGTAGCTGGGCTGCTACATGCCGAGCAGCACTTCCGGTGCGTAGATGGCTACCGGCACATCCCCGCATTGCTGAGTGCACTGGAACGGTCCGCGTCACCGAAAGAAATTGACGCAACAGAGAGAGTTGCCTAAAGTGATGTGGGAGCCGCTAGGAATTTCAACTAACCGAGGGACATGCTCATACCTGATGTACAGGCATGTGTACTGGCATCACGCCGTGCGGATAGTACAGGCAATGCTAAAGAGAGTCGTTCTGGATGAAGGACTGTCTCCAGAGAAGATCCAAGACAAAACCGACACGCAGCTCCTATCCATGCTTGAGAGAAGTAGAAACCCTTTGTTTGGGCGTATCATGAAGCGACACCTACACAAGCGTGGGCGCAGCATTCCCGGGTACAGATTCAAAGGAAGCCTCACGGGATTCTACGACGACGTCCGCCGGAAGAACGCCGAGAAAGAACTGTGCAGTCAGGCGCGGCGTTCGGTACAGAGGCAGGTGGAGGACTGGGAAATACTGATCGACGTGCCAGACGCGAAGCGGACGATCGAGACAACGCAGCTGAAGAGGATCTTGGTGCACTACAGAGAGGGCGAGTTGCCTAGGCGACAGCGCAACCCCAGCCCGTTCACCGACAAGTTCGTGTCCATTCTTCCCCGCAGCATACTGCAGTCCTTTGTCAAGAACGTGCGGCGCATCCGGGTCATCTGCAGCGAAGACCTAGTCGACTTTGTCAGGGTAACGGCAACCAACAAGCGACTCAAGGAGCTGATTGGCATCAACTAGGGGACGGCTGGAGTATTGAACTGCCGCGAATGACCTGCGGACGATTCGCGAACGAACCGTCCACGAACACTTCAGGAGCAGCACGTTATACTATGATTGCCTGTTGCCTACTGCTTGACACGGAGACCGCTGCCCCCTAACATGTGTCGTCAGATGCAATCAGAGGTTGTCGTACATTGTCATAGGTAATGACGACTTGTTGCCACTGCTGGCCGACATAGGGAGGCTGCGTTGAAGATAGAATCAGACAAATGGTACCCAATTGAGCAGTGCGCGGCCGCGCTAGAAGTGACCGAGGACGCCGTGGCACGCTATTTCCGAGCCAAGAAGGGGTCGAGGCGACTCAGCGGTGAGAAGCGAGGCCCTCGCCAGAAGTGGCACGCCAAAGGTCGCGAACTCATCGACTTCAGGAAGCGTCTGAACTACAACGACTAATGAATCTACACTCGATGGTGGCGGCTAGGCCCTGGCTGGGCCGCAAGACGCTGCAGGATTGCCCATAATGGCGGTCTTCTCCGACAAGACGATCAAGAGGCTATGCGCAGCCCCGACACTGCTGGTGGAGCCATACGATGTGAATCTTGTCAAGCCCGCCAGCTATGACCTCTCTGTTGGAGACCAGTTCAGGATCGGCAAGAGGGACGGCAAGTTGGGCCAGAGAGGGGCGTCCTTCTCAATACCGAGCAACGAGGTGGCGTTCGTCATTACCGAACAAACCCTGACAATGCCGTGCGATGCTGCTGCCAGCGTGTCTATCTGCCACAGCCTCCTCAAGCAGGGCGTCATTCTAGCGGCGCAGTCTCAGATAGACCCGGGCTACAAAGGCAAGGTCGTGGCGTTGCTGTACAACTTCTCCAACAAAAGCGTGAAGTTGAAGCGCGGCGAGCACTTGGTGACAATCGAATTCCGCAAACTGGACGACACGCCGGATAGCACCTATAGTGGTACGTATCAGAATCTGGACAGCATCGAGAAATTCGCGCAAGAGCCCATCGACAGCAGTCTGCTGTCGTTGCGCCGCGAGATAGGCGGACTTCAGAAGACTTTCTACAGAGCTTTGCCATTAATCCTGTCGGCCATCAGTGTGGCCGTGGCGGTGATCACGGTGATTCTCATGTTCAACACAATTGCACCAAGCGTCGCCAAGAGGCCTCCAGAGCGCTCGCCTACTCAGGGTGATACGTTCTCAGGTTCAGGAGATCGTGACTCGAACCAGAATGACACCTCCCGTGTGCCTGGTTCGCAGGGCATGTCGCGAGACTCCGGCAAGAAGACTACCACGAAGCCAGCCAAGGGCAACCAGCGGTGAGCGTCTACAGCCAGCCTGCGCGTAGCTTGGCTTCTTGCGACCTTGTCATCGTCGGTGCTGGGCCGGCCGGGATGTTTGCCGCGCGGAAGTGCCTTGAGGAGGCGCCCGGCCTGCGGGTCGTGATGCTCGACAAAGGCAAGCCTGTGTCGACGCGGTGCTCGCCAAGGCACTGTCGAGACGGCCGTGAGGAAGCCGTCAACCGGGTGTCCGGTGCGGGTGGAGCCGGTCTCTTCTCTGACGGGAAGCTGGTTCTCACTCTCAGGGCCGGGGGCAAGCTGGACGGAGTCTTCGCGCAGGAGGAGAGGGCAAACCAGTACCTACGCTACGTCGAGCGTGTACTTACCGCATACGACGGGTATTCCGTAAGAAAAGACAAGCCCGCCAGCCAGTGGCAGGTCTACGCTGACGCGATGGCGCAACGAGGCATCACGTACAAGCATCTACCAGTTCGGCATATGGGGTCGGAGAACCTTAGGGCGGTGGTCGGGCGGTTCTTCCACGATTTGCTGCGCCGCAAACTGGAGACCGGCTTTGAACACGAGGTCACTTCCATCAAACGAGAGAAGGACTGCTTCCGAGTGCGGTTCTCCGACGGCACCGGCAGAAGGAATTCTCTTCTGGCACGGAACGTACTGCTAGCGCCAGGCAAGGAAGGTTCGCGAGCGAGTTGGTTCACTAGCTTCCTGGCTTGGCATGGCATCAAGAGCCAACCCAACAGGACCTACATCGGCGTCAGAGTGGAAACCAAGCCCTCCGAGTTGATGACGGAGTACTCGCTGGACCCGAAGTTCTACTGGCACTACGACGATGGGTCCAAGATGAAGACGCACTGCTACTGCCGTCATGGCCACGTCTCGTCCTTGCGATACTACCGGCTTCCACTTGCTGGAGGGCACAGCCCATACACCGAGGCAAATGAAGAGAAACCGGACACGCTGCACGCCAATTTCAGCATACTACTGGGAGACACTCCCAACGCCCGCTATGCCTGGAAGGACAGTGTTGGTATCATGCGACGCGTCCGGATGCACAGTGGCGGCGGGCTTTTGGTGCAGCGGTACGGCGATTTCCTTCGCGGCAGGGCGACAACGCCCGAACGGTTGTCCAAGAACTCCATCAAGCCGACCGACTCAACGGCTACCCCGGGGAATATCGCACAACTCGGGCTTCCGAACGGATTCAACGCCAAACTGGTTGACTTCGTAGGACGGCTGTCGAACGTGGACCCAGCCTTGGTGAGTGACGACACCCTGCTGTATGCGCCCGCTATTGAGTGGTGGATGCCGCGCGTGGACGCTGACGAGAACCTGCAGACACGGGTGGACGGCGCGTATGTCGCCGGCGACGGCGCCGGATTCTCACAGGGCATCGTCTACGCCGCTGCCACAGGGATTCGGGCCGCAGAGTCGATTCTCCGTTCCCTCCCGTGACGGGCCCGCTCCCGCGGGCCTTCTATCTCCGAGATACGCTACAGGTCGCCAAGGATCTCCTCGGGTGTGAACTCGTCCACAAGTCAGAGGCAGGCCTGACGTCGGGTCTGATCGTTGAGGTCGAGGCCTACATCGGCCCCCGCGACCCTGCCTCGCACGCATACAGGGGCATCCGATCCGACCGCACGCGTGTCCAGTACGAAGAAGGAGGACGAGCCTACGTCTACCGCATCTACGGCATGTACTGCTGCTTCAACGTGGTTACCCAAGGACAGGACATGCCGGAGGTCGTTCTGGTAAGAGCGCTGGAGCCACGCCGCGGGATCCCCGAGATGCGCCGGAGGCGCGGACTCGGAGCTGACGCTGACCTCCGTAGTCTGACCAGCGGCCCGGGACGTCTATGCCAAGCAATGGGCATCGACATGGCGAGCTATGGGCTCGACCTTTGTAGCAGGAGGCTTTTCGTCAGGGCCGGGCACCCCGGTGCCAAGAGGGACTTAGTGGCAACCAGACGTATCAACATAGACTACGCGGGGGCGGCGGCCAACTGGCGTTGGCGGTTCTACCTAAAGGACAATCCGTTCGTGTCGCGTCCCCTGTTCCCGAAACGTCATTAGCCGACCGGCGATACGAAGTACGCAGGTGCCTGAATAGCCCGGGCGTGCGACCCCAAGCCCCAAGGCGCGTGCAGGTGGTCATTCGGACCGCCTACTGCTCCCCGAAGGGGCCCGAGTTATACGGGAGATTGGCAGCAGGGCTCAGGTTCCGGGAATGCCTGCGGGGTGCTGTCGGGCGGTGCAGCAAGACCGAGGTTTCAGGATTGAAGATTGAGGGTCCGGTGCCGAGTTCCGAGGGGGTGCTTTCGGGGAGTTTCGGGGACACATCACTTATCTCAATCTGAAGCGAGTCAAGGGCTAGTCTACGCGCCCCAGTTCCGTCCGCCCATTTGACACCGCCCTGCACCGGCCTAGAATCCTGCCGATGAGCCGGGCGCAGGTTCCGCGAGACGCCCTCCGCAAAGGCACGCCAAGCCGAGGTTCTAAAACAAGGGAGGAGTTGTGAGCAACGACAAGCTGGGGCGACTGGAGAAGGTAGACCTTCGCAAGGTCTGGAAAGAGGAGTCCGGGCAGTTTACGCCGTGGCTGGCCCAAGAGGAGAATCTGCGCCTGCTGGGCGAGACGCTGGGGATGCAGCTTGAGTTGGTGCAGCAGGAGAAAGCGGTAGGCAGGTTCATGGCCGATATCTTGTGCAAGGACTTGTCCAATGACTCATGGGTGGTGATAGAGAACCAACTGGCGCGCACCGACCATTCCCACCTTGGTCAGATACTAACATACGCTGCCGGACTCGAGGCGGCGACGATGATCTGGATTGCCCCGGAGTTCACCGAGGAGCATCGCGCGGCTCTGGACTGGCTCAACGAGCACACGGACGAGAAGACCTCATTCCTGGGTCTGGAGGTCGAACTCTGGAGGATCGGCAACTCACCTCCTGCCCCGAAGTTCAGCATCGTGGCCAAGCCCAACGACTGGAGCAGGGTAGTCCGTGCAGACGCAGAGCGGGCCGGGATGACCGAGTACCGGCGGACGCAGTTGGAGTTCTGGACCAAGTATCGTGAGTACATGACATCGTCCAAGAGCAGGGTTCCATGCCAACCGCCCGCGGCGAGACACTGGCTCAATCACAACGTCGGCTGGCCGGGAATGTGGCTCTCGTCGATTACGTCATACTGGGATTCAGAGAGTGGCAAGGCGGGCCCAGAGATTCGGGTCGACCTTTACATGAGCGGCAGCAGCGCGAAAAGGCACTTCGCTCAGCTCAATGAGCAGCGCGAGGACATCGAGCGTGAGCTCGGCCTACAGCTAGTCTGGTACAATCCAGAGGACAAGCAGGCGTGCCGCATCTACACGCGACGGGCAGCGGACGTCATGGATCGGACCACGTGGCCACAGCAGTTCGAGTGGCTCAGAAAGAACGTTGAGCTGTTCTACAAGGTCTTCGCCCCGCGCGTCAAGAAGCTGGGGACAGAGGAGACAACATGAACTACTGGCGCATGGCGTTCAGATGGGGGTCTCAGGGCTTCGAGCTTTGGCCCACGTGTCGCTCTAAGAACGTTGCCGCGATAGGCTACTTCGGCTACCGCATGCGTCCTATCGTCGGCGACTGCTCAGAGGTGCCCGTGGCCGACTTCGACAACGTGTGGCGCAGGAAGTGGCCTGAGAATACCACAGCTCGCGTCAGCCTCAGAAGGTTCATCTACGAGATGAAGCCCGGCGACATCATCTACGCGAAGAATGGCCCACGGATAGTCGGCAGGGGAAAGGTCGTCAGCGAGTATCTGTACGACCCAGCTGTCATGGATGATCCAGACCACCCGCATGATCACTATCGAAGGGTCGAATGGAATGCGACCTTCAGGCCCATCCCGCTGAAGCTAGGCGCAGAGCAGTGGACGGTGCTCCCCCTGAATGATAGCCAGCTGCGTTCTCTGGGCGTAGCCGAACGGACAGCGACCGCAAGGTCGAGAACTATGGAAGCCCGCGAGGGTGAGGTCTATCGGTCTGAGATCCAGTTCCGTAAAAGGAACAGCGCCCTGATCGCCGCGAAGAAGATGCACTCGGACTATCGGTGTGAAGTCTGCGGCATGCACTACGGAGAGCGGTACGGTGACACAGGTAGGGACTACATCGTGGCCCATCACCTGAAGCCGGTCGGAGTCCGAACGCGGGCTTCGGTCACAAGGCTCTCGGACATCGCTCTGGTCTGCTCCAACTGCCACGACATGCTGCACCGCAGAATCCCACCTTACTCCATTGAACTACTCCGACGCCTGCTGAAGCGCTCGCAGCGCGCCGAATTGGGAGCAGCAGAAGACTCCTGAGTCGCGGGGCCGCCTCCCAATTCCGAACGCCAAACTCCGAACGACGAATTGAGGTCCTGATGATTCCCAGTCGCGGGGACGGTCGCGGGCGATGAAGTCCGACGCAGACCCGGTTCGGTCGTCGTCCGGACCGAATCCTATCCGGCGCTTCCTGGGACCGGGCTCTGCAGACTGCATGAGCATGCGCAGGGCGGCGAAGACGACCTGGAAGTTTCTGTCATGGGACGCGAACTTCGCCTCGATCTCCGCCAGTCTCAGCGCCACCTGGCGATAGTCCGCGGCGGCACGGGTGAGCCGCACGAAGGCGCGAACTACGAAGACGCTCACTTCAATTGCCCGCGGCGAGTTGAGTATCGTTGCCGCCATGACTGCGCCGTGTTCCGTGAATGCAAGAGGCAGATACTTGATGTTGCTGCCGCGTTTCAATGTCGCATTCTGCGATCTTGGAGCGGGGTCGTTCAAGGTCACAATTTGTGACCTTGAAGCCTCCGTTTCTTCCCAAGTGAGCTGAAACATGAAGTCAGGAGGAAAGCGCTCCGCGTTACGCTTGACGGCCTGGTTGAAGACCTTGGTGGAGACGCCGTACAATGCGGCAAGGTCGTGACTCAGCATTACCTTGCGACTGCGTATCTCCAGTATCGCGTTATCCAGCCGTTCGGCCGGTATGAGGTAGCCCGAGTCCTTGGGCTTGGGGAAAACCCGCCACAAGCCACAAGCCTCCAGCTAGCGCAAGCTCAAGCACAAGCTCAAGCGAGCCGAAGGAGTTCCGGTGACGCGATAGCAGCCTTCTGAGTCGCGGAAGCGGGCGGCGGGAGGCTAGAATTGAGCGGTGAGGCGGCCGGAGAGGGTGTGGGTCGGCGTGCCCGAGAGGACGAAGGCGGACTGGTAGTTGAGCTGGACGTAGAGGAACTTGAGCAGGTTCAGGTTGAACCCCGCGGCCGGGCGGAGGGAGACCTTCCAGGGGTCGGGGACCCAGCCCGAACCCGTGGCCGAGAACGTCCGCTGTTCGCAGGCCATGCCGAAGCCGACGGTGGCGTAGGAGCGGGAGTTGAAGCGGAAGAGCGCCTCGGCATTGGGTGTGATGCTCTGCGGGTGCAGGGTCAGCGCCGCGCCGTAGAACTCCGCGTCGAAACCGTAGGTGGTGGTGAGTCGCGTGCGGAGGAGTTCCGACCAGGGCATGTTCCACTCGAAGTAGAGGTTGCGGCGCGTGGTCTTCGGCAGGCCGGAGGCGACGCGCGAGTTGAAGAGGGCGGTGAACATGCCGAGGTGCTCCGGCTCGTACTCGGCCCGAAGTTCGTCTTCGGTCGAGGGCTTGAGCTCGGGCAGGCCGTAGTAGGCGGTGCCGTTGTTGCCCAGCGTGCGTCTGGCGCGGAGGGTGAGACGGGTGAAGGGCTGGAGTTGCACCGTGCCGTAGAGAGTCCGGAGGTCATTGGCGGAGGAGATGGCGGCCGAGCCGGGAAGGGAGGAGAGAGGAGAGAGGAGCAGGAACGGCCGGGCGTAGGCGGAGTCGAGGTTGCGTACGTACTCGTCGAAGTTGGAGCCGGTGCCAAGCGAGAAGTTGACGACCGAGAGCCTGGACCACCAGCGGCCGGGCGCGATCTGCAGATTGTTGTAGAAGTAGCTCTGGAGTGCGAGGTCCTGGCTTGGGCCGAGCGGGCTCGCCTCGGACTCGAGTTTGTATGAGCCGGTGTAGAAAAGGCCGGGAACGACGTCGACATTGAGCTGGCCGCGCAGTTCGTCGTCGCGGCGCGTCTTTTCGCCGTCGCTCGACAGGCCGTTGTTCCGGTAGCGGACGCTGCCCTGGACCGGGAAGGGCAGGGCGAAGGTCGCCTCGGCGATGTACTCAAGGGAGTGGTCAAGTGGTCCAGTGGTCAAGTGGTCGAGTGAGGTGTTTTGGACTATGCCGCTCAGCTTGAGTTTGGATTTTAGGAGCGTGAACTCGTAGCCCGCGTTTGCCTTGGCCCGGAGTTTGTTGCCGTCCGGCAGGCGGTCATTGGCCAGAAGCACGAAGCCGTTCGGGTATTTCGGGTTGAGGTAGCTCAGCTTGCCGGACAGGTAGTTCGCAGCCTGGAGCGAAGCGCTGGAGAGAGTGTCGGCGAGGTACTCGCGCTTGAACGACCCGTCGAAGCGGAGCTGCGACAGCGGCTCGACCCCGACCGTGGCAGCGGCCGAATGGCGGAGCTGGCCATAGCGCCGATCTCCCGCGCCGAACTCTTCGAACCCCGGGGCGAATCCGCGGTACTGGGCTGCGGCGCTGAAGATGCGGTAGTTCCCGTTCAGGGAGTAGTCCTGCGCCAGCGCCCCGTCGGTGTTGACTGCCAGCTGGGGCGCGAACTTCAGGCTCTTGTCGGTGCCTGCGCCCGCCTCGGCCCGTCCCGAAAGGTGGACGATGTTCTCGTCTGCGACCCGCGAGAAGCCCGGTGCCAGCATCACGCCCCGGCCGAAGGCAATGGCGGGCTGGCCCGAGAAGAGCATTTGCTTCGTCGTCCAGGTTTCCGGCTTTTCGACCGACGAATACCGCACGTCAATCTGGCTGAAGTCGGTGACCGCGTCTTTCTTGAGGAAGAGGAGGATGGCCGAGGTGTAGTCCATCACGTAGTCGGACCCGCGGGTCATCGCCACGCCGTCGACCAGCACAGTTTCGCTGTTCCGCACGACCGGAGCGTGTCTGAGGCCGTAGAAGGCCGACTGGGAACGGTATGACGCGCGCAGGGAGTAGAGCGAGGGAGAGAGGGAGTCGGCGACAATGGGCGAGGGGAGAGTCAGGAATCCAAGGTCGTGGTTGATGAATGCCGGGTCGACCCTGCCGTCGCGGTCGTCGTCGAGGCCGAACTCGGACAGGGCACGGACGGCGCCGGTGGTATCGGTAATCACGAGTTCAAACGTCCCGGGCGTGATGTCCGGCCCGAAGAAGTAGGTGTTTTTCAGCGCGTTGCCGGTGACCGACTCGGACTGGAGGACTTGCGCGCCCGCGTCTGTCACCAGGACGAGTGCGTCGTCGGGGTTGCGCGCGCCGAGCAGGTGGATGACGCCGCCGTCGCGGTCGACGAAGTAGTCCGTGCCGCGGACGAGCGGGTCGAAGTCGCCGATGACGCCGCCCACCGTTAAGCCGGTGCGGGTGCGGGGCGTATTCGTCGCCGGGTTGCGGTCGTCGGCGAAGAGAGTGTCCCAGAGGAAGGGGCGAGAAGTGAGGAGCGATGAGCGATTGGGGATGCGGTAGAAGAGACCGCGCGCGTAGTTGACGTCGGGCCTGGTTACTTCCTTGTCCACCGAGCGGCCGGTGAAGAATTCAGAGCGGAGCGCGGATTCGATACGGCCGGCTTGCAGGTCCAGAGCCAGGGATCGGGGGTCAGGGGTCGGGGAACGGGGAAGGACGAGGCGCGCGTTCGCACCGAAGAGGGAGAATTGCGGGATGAGGTCGAACTCGAGGTATTCAGATCTCAGCTTGCCGCCGCTGGCGCGGTGGAGCAGGTCGTTCGCGATGCCCCGATACCCGAGGCCGTAGGCGACCTGGTCTTTGTCCGAATCGTCGTAGAAGAGCGAGAGCGTACGGCCCGACCGGTGCTGGGCCGCAAGGTTGAGGCCGAAGTTCTCGAAGTCGCTGGTGGTGACAGCGCCGCCCGAGAACGTGCGGGTCTGCGAGTAGTAGGCGCGCCCGGAGAGCCGAATGTCGGTGCCGGGCACAATTCTCAAGTGCGCACCCGCGTCGTCGAGAAAGGCGAGTTGCTCCCTGCGCGCCTGCGGCGGTACGAACTCCTCGCGTTTCCAGAGCGCCTGCTGGCGGTCGAAGTACTGGATGCTGCCTGCGGTCAGGGCGTAGATGAAGCGTTGATCGGTATACACCCGGACGAGGGCGGCGTCCTCGAGGCCGTTGCTTCCGGTCCAGACCTGCCGGGTGTTGTTCTTGGTATCGAGGACCAACAGGCCCGCAGGGGACGCGAACGTCATCTCCGAAGCGGTCAGGAATGCATCAGTCACGCCCTCGGGAAGGCCGATGAGCTGCGGTACGCTCCAGCGGTCCGAGCCGGGGTCGAAGAGGAACGGGCTGCCGCTCACGGCGCAGAGTACAGTGTCACCGAGCGTGGAGAAGTCGGCGACCCGGATGGGGCTCTGCTCGGACCAGGACGCGGCGTCTTTCCGGTAGCCGGCCAGCCGGGAGCCGCCCGCGAACCAGATCCGGCTGGTCGTGGCGATGATGCGCGCGTAGGAGTCGGCCGGGGCCGGGGTCTGGTCGATGCGCTCGAACTTCGGGTCGTAGCGGAGCACGCCGGCGTCCGACGCTATCCAGAGTCCTTCTTTCTCAGCGAGCAAATCCAGAACCGGCGTGTCGAGAAGTTGGTGCTGCCAGGTTTCCGAGTACTTGTCGAACCGCGCCAGGCCCGAGTCGCCTCCGGCCCAGACGTAGCGGTCGTCGAAGGCGAGCGCGCGTACGGTTCCGGGCAGGTCGTACGTCTGCCAGTCGCTGACCCGGACGTCGGCCGAAGCGAGGCCGGAGTCGGTCGCGACCCAGAGCACGCCCTCGTCGAGGCCGAGTGCCAGCGCCCGGTTCGAAGGCAGACCGCTCGCCGTGGTAATCCGGCTCCAGGTTTCGGAATTGCGGTCGAAAGTGTAGATGCCGTAGTCAGTGGCGAAGAAGAGAAACTCCGAGGCGTAGGAGTCAGTCGCGCCGTCGAGGATTATGGGACGGTCAGCCGTGCCCTTCGCGGTCACGGCAAGAAGGCAGAGGAGCAGCTCGGTCACTGCTCTTCTTGGATGAAACCGGAGGGGAGATCCTCCTGCGGTTCGTCGCCGCAGGAGCGGAGCCGGGCCTTCTCCGGCGTCTTGTACCAGCCCGTCTTCTTCCGGTCAGCGGCCATGGAGAAGACCTGGATTGCGGCCGGGCCATCGATCGGGCAGCGCGACTCGCACAGTCCACAGCCGACGCAGGCCGCCTCATTCACGAACGGCCGGCCCAGTGTCGTGGCGAGTATCGTCTGGTTGCGCGAATCGATGGCGTTGTACGGGCAGGCCTCGTCGCAGACGAGGCAGGCGCGGTCCTGTTCCCAGGCCAGGCAGCGCGACCGGTCGATCACCGCGGTGCCGATGCGCGCATAAGTCTTCTCTTCAAGCGGCAGGTTGCGGATGGCCGCGGTCGGACAGACCTGTCCGCAGAGATTGCAGTTCTTCTCGCACGCGCCGATGCGGGGTGCGAGGCGGGGGGTCCAGAGCCCGTCGAACCCGGACTCGAGGACCGCGGGCTGGAGCCCGTTGGTCGGGCAGGCCTTCATGCAGCGGCCGCAGCGGATGCAGGCGTTGAGGAAATCGGGTTCCGGTATCGAGCCCGGCGGCCGGAGCAGGCGGCCCTGCAGTTTGCGGTGGACGACGGACCTGGCCAGCGGGGCAGCGACCAGGCCGGAGCCCAATGCGATGATGGCCTCGCGGCGGCCAACGTCCAGGGGCTGCGGTACGGGCTTCACGCAGTACGCGATGACGCTGTCCGGGCAGGCGTGCAGACAGGCAAGGCAGCCGATGCACTCGGCGGCGTCGACTCTTGCGCGTCCGGAGTCGATGGCGCCGGTCGGGCAGGCCTTCGCGCATAGCCCGCAGGCTTTGCACTCCCCGCGGAACGAGAACTTGAAGAAGGAGAACCTGGAAATCAACCCCAGCAGGCCGCCCAGAGGGCAGAGGTTGCGGCACCAGAAGCGCGGGGCGGCAAGACCGAGCCCGAGGATGAACACCAGGGACGCGAGGGCGAGCAGCGTCTCGGTGAAGACCGCTGGGCGCAGGGCAGAGACCAGCCCGATGAAGTGCGACGTGCCGGGGTAGAAGACGAGGGTGAGCGAGCGCGAGAGGATGGCCAGCGGGTCGAAGAAACCGACAAATGATGCGCCGACCGCGGCGGCGACCACGAGGAAGATGAGAGTGAAGAACTTGCCCCGGCGCCAGGCGTCGGCCGGCGGGCTCTTGCGCTTGAGCACGGCGCCGGCCAGGTCAACAGTCGTGCCCAGCGGGCAGACGAACCCGCAGAAGAAGCGGCCGAAGAGGAAGGTGGCCGCGACGACGACGAGGGAGAGCAGACCTGCGGCCAGCACCGCCCGGTTCGCAATCGAGATCACGAGGAAGAGCAGCGGGTCGAAACGGAAGAAGATGTCGGAGAGGGCGGGCGAGGCACCGTAGCGGATGCGGGTGAAGAGCGCAATGAATAGGAACAGGAACGCGAGCTGTATCAGCCAGCGCAGGACTCGGACAGCGAAGCCCGGCTTCGTCTTCACAGGGCAGTCTTCAGACGGAAGCCGCCTATCAGACCGTAGCCTGCTTGATGTCCATCTTCGCCGTGTCGATCTCGCCCAGGCCCATCTCGGCCGCCGCGACGATGTGCTTGACGCTCTTGCCGGCGAACGACTTGTTGTACCACTGGGTGATGCCTACGGCATACGAGTCGACCGCTACCGGATCGGTGCCAGCGATGACCATGTCCAAAGCCACGGTCTTGCCCGGCCCTCCCGGACCGCCGCTGGTCAGGGCCCGGGTAGCGTCGATTATCGTCAGGTCAGGCTTGACGAGCGAGGCCAGGTCGGCGATTGCCTGGTGCAGGTTCATCTGGTGGAGAGCACCCCGGTCCCAGATCAGGCCCATCAACCCTTTCATGCCGAGGCTGACGCCGGTCGCGGAGTGGGACTTGGCGGTCGGCAGGTTGATGAACTTGTCGGACTCGAGCACGACCTTGGCTACCCGGGCGGACTTCAGCTCCTTGCCGGAGGGTATGGTCGTATCCGCGAACTGGCGCTCCTTGCTGAGGGCGAGGAGGCTGACCTTCTCCTTGTCCACCAGGGCGGAATTCATGCCGCTCCGCTCGATGCAGAGCGCCGCTTCCTGGATCGGGTAGTCGAAGAGGACGACGCGCGCAGCGCCGGCGGCGAGGCAGAGCTGCACGACCTGCCGGGTGATTTCAGCGCTCGTAGTCGCGCCACATTCGCTGTTGGCGGCGAAGGAGAAGTTGGGCTTGATGCAGACCTTGTCGCCGGGCTTCACGAACCTGCCCATCCCGCCGAGCAGGTCGAGCGCTCCGCCGACGAGCTTGGCTTTGTTGCCGCGAGCCACAGCCACAACCGGGCCGGCGTCCTTACCGGGGACGGCTCCGAGCAGTGCTTTGGGCAGCAGCGCAGCCGCGGCGATGCCGATCCCGGTCTTGAGGAAGTCGCGGCGGTTCATTTCGTTTCCCATCTATCTGGCCGTATCGCGGATGGCCGACGAGACGTTCCGGGCGAACAGCCTGGCCACGTCCTGGGCTGCGGATGACTTGTCCATGATGTCGGCCCGGAAGTAGAAGCGGCCGTCCCGGAACTCCACGCGGTAGGCGAAGAGGAAGCTCTCGTCCGTGCGCGCCTCGACACCGGGGTTATCACCGGTCCAGGGCACCTCGGTGCCGGCCGTTACTGCCGCATACACGTTCTTCGCATTCGTCGTGTCGCCCATGTCGAAGATCCTGAGGTTGAGTTCGACCTGCGAGCCCCCCACGTCTCCGGTGTAGTTCTGAAACGCGCACTTGGTAAAGTGGTTGTCGTCATAGGGCACGGCCTCGCCGTCGATGATGGCCTCGAGCTGGGTCCCGGTTTCGGCCACTTGCATGGGCGAACTCCGCATCCAGCCGCTGATCTCATTGTCCCCGGGCACGAGCGTGACGACGTCGACCGGTTCGTTTGCGGGAGGTGTACAGGCCAGGCAGACCAGGGCGACGCAGCCGGCGAACAGGAGTTTCATGGCCATCTTCCTAGTTGACGACGGTTACCTTGCGGACACGCGTCGCGCCGGCACGGTTGAGCCGGAGGAAGTGCGTGCCCCGGGCCAGGCCCTGCCCGGTACGCCAGTCAACGCTGTGTCTGCCCTTCGGGAGCGTGCCGGCGAACAGCCGCGCTTCGATGCGGCCTGCCGCATCCACGAGGTCGAGCGACACCGGGCCGCGGCGCGACACGCCGAAGGTGACCGTAGCGCGATTCCGCAGCGGGTCGGGAGAGACCGAGAAGGCGACGTCGTCCGGGACCGGCTGGCCCGCCTCGCCGACACCGACATTGTTCAGCTCGATCAAGTTGATGTCGAGAGACCCGAGGTTGTAGGGCGGCGCCGCCGCGGTGGGCAGCTGGGGCGCATCCAGCGGGGGCAGGCTGTGGAGCGCGCGCTCGGCATTGATGACGTTCTGTCCCTGCTTGTCGCAGGCAACCGGGTCCTTGCTCATCAGCAGCAGCTTGGGGTTGAAGTTGGGCGAGCCGCCCGGCCCGCCGGAGTACATCGCGAACAGGCCGTCGATGAAGAAGAGTTTCTGGATGTTGTTCGGCGTTATGAGGTCACGGATCTGCTGGTTCAGGGAGGGAATGGCCGGGCTGCAGCCGCTGGAGTGCTGGAGAGTGCCGGGGCTGTGGACCGAGCCGTAGTGGTTCTTCATGCTGAGCGTGAGCACGGCCGAGCCGTGGGTGCGCAGCACCGCTGCATCAATCAGGTAGTCAATTGTCTGACTCAGGATTTTGCTCGGGTTCTGACTGGAACCGTTGACGTTGAACGTCAACCCGGAATCGTATCCGTAGCCGGATTCGTTGGTGCCGAAGCAGCGGACGGTGTCCGGGTCGGAGCCGGTGTACTTGGTGTAGCCGCCGTTGGTCAGCTCGTTGTTCGTCCGGTCCCAGATAATGATGTTGTTCTTCTTGAACTGCGAGCCGCCGACGTCCATCTGCGCCAGCCCGTTGCAGATGCAGCGAACCACCGCAGGATTGGTCTTGTGCGCCGAGTTAATGCAGTTGACCTTGATGCCGATGATGCTGGTATCGGTGATGCCGGGGAAGATCGACTTCCAGGCCTCGCCGACGTTGCGGACGCCAGCCAGGGCCATGATCGATTCGTCCACCATCATCTGCACGACCGGCTCGTTGATGGTGCTGCCGCTGGTCGCGCCATCGTGGAAGCACTGGACCACGTCGCTCGCGTCGAGCGTCGGCCACAGCTTGCGGTCGAACGCGGACAAGAGTTGCGGTTTCGCGACGAGGCCGAGGGCGCCGACGCCGACGTACTTCAGGAAATCACGCCTTGATACTTCTCTCAATGTTCCTCCGTGAAACCGGGCTGATCCGGCGCTGCCGAGACTGGTATGGGACTCACTACCGACTAGATTATCCCGCATCCGGCGGACCGGGTCAAGCGCAGTTCGGCCGCAGCTTGACCCGCGGCGGGCGCGCTTCTATAGTCTTGGTGTGAAAGAACGCGAACAGCCCGGAGGTAAGCACCCGTGTTCGGAGTGAACTGGCAGGAAGTACTGCTCATTGTCCTCATTGTCCTGCTTCTGTTCGGGGCCAAGCGGATCCCGGAAGTGATGCGCTCCCTCGGCCGAGGCGTGCGCGAGCTCAAGCAGGGAATGAAGGAGATTGACAAAGCCGAGCCTGCAGAAGACAAAAAGGACGACCAGGGGCCGAAGGCGGACTGACCCGATAGTGCTCTAGTGCTCGAGTGCACCAGTCCGCGGGAACGAAGTGCACGAGTGCCCCAGTGCGCAAGTGCGGTCCGTTGACAGATGGCTGACACGTACCGGGATCTGAGGGCCTGGCAGAAGGCGTTTTCCCTCAGCCTCGACGTCTACCGTGCGACGAAGTGCTTCCCGAAGTCGGAAGTCTACGGCCTTGCTGCCCAGATGCAGCGGGCTGCGGTTTCAATACCATCGAACATCGCCGAGGGATTCGGCCGACGCACGACCCCCGATTTCCTGCGATCCCTCTACATAGCCTACGGCTCCATCTGCGAGTTGCAGACACAGATTATGCTCGCCACCGAGCTCGGGTACATCAAGAGCAACACGAGCGTCAGCTTGCTTCAGTCTGCCGGCGATGTCGAGAGGCTGACCAAGGCGTTCATACGCGCTCTGGAACGGAAACGCGCACAGCTCTAGAGCCTCTGTGCCCTTCTCCTCCTTGCACCGGAACACGAGAGCACTTCTCTTCTCGCACTTGTGCACTTGAGAACTAGAGCACTCTCCTAGTGACCTTCCTCGACCACCTGGAAGAACTCCGCAAGCGCATCTTCTACTCGCTCATCGCGCTGGGCGTGACCGCGGTTGTCGCGTTCTTCTTCTCGCAGCAGGTGCTTGATCTGCTTACCCGGTCCGTGCCGAAGCTGGTGTTCCTCGCCCCGGCCGAAGCATTCGTCGTTCAGCTCAAGGTGGCCCTGACCACCGGCGTTTTCCTCGCCGCGCCGGTTATCTTCTACCAGTTCTGGCGGTTCGTCCGGCCGGCGCTGCAGAAGCACGAGGTGAAGTACATCTCCGCGGCGGTGAGCGTCTGCTCGTTGCTCTTCGTGGCCGGGGTCGCGTTCGCCTACCTGGTAGTCGTGCCGATATCGATGAGATTCCTGCTCGGCTTTGAGACGCCCAAGCTGCAGGCAATGATCTCCATCAGCGAGTACGTCGGCACGGTCGGCGCGTTCCTGCTTGCCTGCGGAGTCATCTTCCAACTGCCGGTGATAATGTTCTTCATGACCAAGCTCGGGGTTATCACCCCGAAGCTGCTGATGAAGAACCAGCGCATAGCGGTCGTGCTCGTCTTCATCGCCGCTGCGATCCTGAGCCCGCCCGACGTGTTCAGCCAGATCCTGATGGCGGTTCCGCTGCTCGCGCTGTTCGAATTGGGCGTGGTCGCTTCCTACCTGGCCAAAGCCCGCCGCAGCGCGGGGGGCTGAAGAGCCAGCTTCGTTAGAGGCGGTTGGGGGCGGCCGGCCTGCGGCTGAACCTAGTTCACAACCAGCACTTTGCGTACCCGGGTGGCGCCGCCGCTGTTCAGCCGGAGCAAGTGAGTGCCGGCGGCCAGTTGTCGGGTCGTGTGCCAATTGACGTTGTGCGTGCCCTGGCGGAGCGTGCCGGCGAAGAGGCGCGCCTCGGTCCGGCCAGCGGCATCCAGCAGCTCCAGCGACACCGGGCCCGGGCGCAAGACGGTGAACGTGACTGTGGCGCGGTCCCGCACCGGCTCCGGTGAAACAGCGAACAAGCCTTGACCGGTAACCAGCCTGGCGGACTCACCGACGCCGACGTTGTTCAACTCGATGAGATTGATGTCGAGCGAACCGAGGCTGTAGGGCGGTTCGGCCGCGACCGGTAGCCACGGCGCGTCGAGCGCCGGAAGGCTGTGGAGCGCGCGCTCGGCGTTGATGACGTTCTGTCCCTGCTTGTCGCAGGCAACGGGGTCCTTGCTCATCAACAGCAGCTTGGGGTTGAAGTTGGGCGGCCCGCTCGGCCCGCCCGAGTACATCGCGAACAGGCCGTCGATGAAGAAGAGCTTGTCCTTGGCGTTGGGCGTGATGACGTCGCGGATCTGCTGGTTGAGCGAGGGAATTGCCGGCGAGCAGCTGCTGGTGTGCTGCAACCCGGAGGCGTTGTGGACCGAGCCATAGTGGTTCTTCAGCGTCAGCGTCAGCTTGGCAGCCGCGTGGGTCTTCAGCACCGCGGCATTGATCTCGTAGTCGATCATCTTGCTCAGTATCTTGCTCGGGTTCTGGTTTGAGCTGCTCGCGACCACCAGGGTCGTATCCGTATCGAAGCCGACGCCCGACTCGTTGCTGCCGAAACAGCGGACCGTGTCCGGATCCGAACCGGTGTACTTCGTGAACCCGGCCACGTTGAGCTCGCTGTTCGTCCGCTCCCAGACAATGATGTTGTTCTTCTTGAACTGCGAGCCGCCGACGTCCATCTGCGCCAGCCCGTTACAGAGGCAGCGGACCGTCTCGGGCCGCGTCGGGCACTGCCCGCTCGCGCAGTTCACTTTGATGCCGATGATGCTGGCATCGGTGATGCCGGGAAAGATGGTCTTCCAGGCCTCGCCGACGTTGCGGACGCCAGCCAGGGCCATGATCGACTCATCTACCATCATCTGCACGACCGCCTCGTTGACGGTGCTGCCGCTGGTCGCGCCATCGTGGAAGCACTGGACCACGTCGCTCGCGGCGAGCGTCGGCCACAGCTTGCGGTCGAACGCGGACAAGAGCTGCGGTTTCGCGACGAGGCCGAGGGCGCCGACGCCGACGTACTTCAGGAAATCACGTCTTGATACTTCCTTCATGTTCCCTCCGGTCAACCGGGGTAGGACGATCCAATCGAAAGCAGGTCGACTTTCACAGTGGGATGGATTATCCCCTATCCTGGGAACCGGTCAAGCAAGCACTGGGCCAGCAGATGCCGGCGGATTCCGGCTGTGGGTGTCTACTTCACAATCAGCACGTTGCGAGTCCGGATGGCGCCGGCGCCGTTCAGGCGGAGCAGGTGAGTACCCGCGGCCAGCTGTCGGGTCGTGTGCCAGGTGACGCTGTGCCTGCCCGGGCGGAGGGTGCCGGCGAAAAGTCGCGTTTCGGTCCGGCCAGCGGCGTCCAGCAGCTCCAGCGACACCGGGCCCGGGCGCGAGACGGTGAAAGTGACTGTGGCGCGGTTCCGCACCGGCTCGGGCGAGACAGCGAACAGGCCGTCGTCGGCAGCCGGTCGACCGGTCTCGCCGACGCCGAGGTTGTTCAGCTCGATGAGGTTGATGTCGAGCGACCCGAGGTTGTAGGGCGGGTCTGCCGCCACTCTGATATGGTCCGCGTCGAGCGCGGGCAGGCTGTGGAGCGCGCGCTCGGCGTTAATCACGTTCTGGGCCTGGGCGTCGCAGGCCACCGTGTCCCGGGTCATCAGCAGCAGCTTGGGATTGAAGTTGGGCGCGCCACTCGGCCCCCCGGAATAGAGCCCGAACAGGCCGTCCACCACGAAGAGCTTCTGGATGTTGTTGGGCGTGATGACGTCCCGAATCTGCTGGCTGAGCGCCGGCAGGGCCGGACTGCATTTGTTCGTGTGCTGGCGGGCGTTGACCGAACCGTAGTGGTTCTTCAGGCTCACTGTCACGTCGGACAGGTTGTGCGTGCGCAGGGTCGCGGCGTTGATCACATAGTCGCTCATCTGACTGAGGATCTTGCTCGGATTCGCAGAGGTGCCGTTGATGTTGAGGGTCACGCCGCTGTCGTAGCCGACGCCGGAATGGTCAGTCCCGAAGCAGCGCACCGTATCCGGGTCGCTGCCGTCGTAGATCGTGAAGCCGGCCTGGGTCAACTGCGAATCGTGATCCTCCCAGACGATGATGTTGTTCTTCGGGAAGTTGCTGCCGCCGACGTCCATCCGGGCCAGGCCGTCAATCATGCAGCGCACGACCGCGGGATGGGTCGGGATGGCGCCGTTGCCGTTGCAGGCCTTGATGCTGACTATGCTGGACTGCGTGATGCCGGGGAAGATCGACTTCCAGGCCTCGCCGACGTTGCGGACGCCGGCCAGGGCCATGATCGACTCGTCCACCATCATCTGCACGACCGGCTCGTTGATGGTGCTGCCGCTGGTCGCGCCATCGTGGAAGCACTGGACCACGTCGCTGGCGTCGAGCGCCGGCCACAGCTTGCGGTCGAACGCGGACAGGAGCTGCGGTTTCGCGACGAGGCCGAGGGCGCCGACGCCGACGTACTTCAGGAAATCACGCCTCGATACGTCCTTCACAAGACCTCCATTCGACCGGCATGAGCCGACTTCAACGACTGCGCGCAGGCGGGGTAGGTGCCAGCCAACACACCATTATCCTGCTTTCGATGAACCGGTCAATCGTGCACTAGAGCACGTCCCATCCCCGCACTTGAGCACTTCCCTTCCCTGGCACTAGAGCACCAGCTCATCCCACCCCTGGCTTCTGGTCTCTTGCTTCGTCTTCTCCTCACCCTCGCTTCGCTCTCCCTCTCCTCTCAGAGGAGAGGGTTGGGGTGAGGACCACTGGACCACCATACCACTTGACCACTAGTACCCTTGCCCCTTCCCGGAATACCCTCCCGCATCCACCGGTAGATTGTCTTTGACAAGCCATGTCCTGCCAGCTAGCCTGTTCAAGAAATGCGGGGACTGCCACCGCTATCGTCGGACGAAAACGGTGGCTGTGCCCAATCCGTTCTGGAGGAACCATGAACTTACTGCTCGCAGCCATTCTCTTCTGCTCGGCCGCATCCGGCGCCCAGCCGGCGGCAATCCGTACCGCGGAGTTGGTCGAGGCCGACAATATGTTTGGGCTCGCGGTCTTCGACCAGCTCACCACGGCCCGGCCGCAAGAGAACGTCTTCATCTCGCCCTTGAGCATCGCCATCGCCCTGCAGATGACCGCGCATGGCGCGGCCGGCGCGACCTGGGATGCGATGGCCGGCACGATGCGGGTATCCGGGCTCCCTCGCTCCGAGGTCGCGGCCGGCAACCAGCGACTCCGCGAGGATTTGGTGAACTCCGACAAGGCGGTCCGGCTCGGCATCGCCAACTCGCTCTGGCTGCGCAAAGGCGTGATGCTGCGCAAGCAGTTCGCCGACGACTGCGGCAAGTACTACCGGGCGTCGGTGACCACGCTCGACTTCGCCCGGCCTTCGGCAGTGACCACCATCAACGACTGGTGCTCCAAGAACACCAACGGCCGCATCAAGCAGATAGTGAGCGAGCTGAAGCCCGAGGAGATCCTCGTCCTCGTCAACGCCATCTACTTCAAGGGAACCTGGACGGAGAAGTTCGACCCCAAGCTCACGGCTCCGCGCGAGTTCCACCTGGCTGCGGGCAGCGTCCAGCGCCAGATGATGAACCGTGAAGACAAGTTCCGCTACAAAGAGAACGACGCCATGCAGGCGGTCGCCCTGCCCTACGGCGACGAGCGGCTCAACCTGTATATCTTCCTGCCCCGCGACAAGGACGGTCTGGGCAAGCTCATCAACGCGACCAAGCCGGAGAACTTCGCCGCGCTCTTCGCCGGGTTCGGCGAAAAGAAAGGCACGGTCGTCCTGCCCCGGTTCAAGCTCGAGTACGAGCAGAGCCTGAACAAGGTGCTCGCTCAGCTCGGCATGGGCATCGCCTTCACACCCGGTGCCGACTTCTCAGGCATGGTCGTGCCGCCGGCGACCGCAGCAATCAGCGAAGTCCTGCACAAGACGTTCGTCGAGGTCAACGAAGAAGGAACCGAGGCAGCGGCAGTGACCGCGATTAAGATGCTCGCGACGGCGATGCCGCGCCAGGACGAGAAGTTCTCCTTCATCTGCGACCACCCATTCCTCTGCGCCATCCGCGACGACGTGACCGGCTCTATTCTCTTCCTCGGCGCCATCTACGACCCGAAGCAGTAGCGGCGCGGGACATGACCGAATCCGCCGAGGGTTCGGATCGTGTCCCAAGCCGTCCGACCAGGACTTCGCTCCTCCTCACCCTCGCGGTCAGGCGATGGCGACCCTGAACCAAGGCGGCATGAAATGGGCCACACTCGCGATCGCCTGCTACTCTGCCCTGCTGGGGACTTACGTGCTGCTCGCGCGACCACTCTCGCAGCGCTACGGTCCCAAGAGCCGGACCGGTGACCTTATCCTCGGTCTCTTCGCCTTCCTCGCGGGTGTCGTTCTGGCACTGCGCTCACTGACAAGCTAGCGCCGTAGAGCAGCTGCCCGCCGATCTTACTTCCTCCCGGCCTGGCAGGCCTGGGACTCGATCCGAACCCCGGCCGGATTGGCCGCGAGACTCCTGACGGGCAGCACGGGCATGTCCCGTCTCGACCCCTGGCCGGCGCCGGCCTCCCGACCAGAACCCCTCCGCCTCTAACCCGGCCCTAAAATAGCTGTTGACAGCCGATAGAACATTAGTAGTATTTGATTACTAATGGTTGTGATAGACAACGAACCTAAGGACTAGAAGATGAAAGAAAGTGTGATTGACCATTTGACCGAGCTCGGGTTCTCGGGCGCCGAGGCGGCGGTGTACGTGGCGCTCTTGCAGGAGCCGAAGGCGACCGGGTACCGGATTGCGCGGCTGGCGGGCAAGCCGGTGCCGAATACCTACAAGGCGCTGGACGCCCTGCACAAGAAGGGCGCGATTATCGTGGATGAGACCGGGCGCGGCCGGACCTACACCGCGCTGCCGGTGAGCGAGTTCTTCGACGGCATGAAGCGCAGGCTGGATACGATGCGCGGCCACCTCGAGGAGGAGTTGAAGGGGCTTGCCGCGGGCGGGGTGGAGGGCGGGATATACCAGCTCACTACGCCCGACCAGGTCTACGGCCGGGCCCGGACGCTGCTGCGCGAGGCGAAGAGGGTCGCGCTCGTTGATATCTTTCCGACGCCGCTAGATCACCTGCGCGGCGACCTGGAGGCGGCGGCGAAGCGGGGAGTGCAAATCTGGGCGTTGACCTACCTGCCGGGCGAAATCAAAGGCTGCGAGGTAATCGCGCCGAAGAAGCCCGCTCTCCACCTTGAGATATGGAAGGCCGACTGGATGAACATAATCGTGGACAGCCGAGAGGCGCTCTACTCGCTCCTGAAGAAGGACGGAGCCGGCGTGCACCGCGCGGTCTGGATAAAGGACCCGTATCTGGCGATGCAGGCGTTTTCCGGCGCGTTCCACGAGTTTATCTTCGACCGGGCCTCGCAGCTCATCTGGTCCGGCAAGTCGAAAGAGGAGCTGGGAGTCGAGTTGCGTAACCTGAGTCGCCGGTACGTAACCGACGATACTTTCTACGAGGTCCAGCGTGCCTGGGTGGACATGGACAAGGTGAGGGAAATGAGGCGACGGGCGGACCGCGAGGAGGCGACATACCGGCGCAAGGCAGCCAAGGAGAAGAAATGAAGACATTGTTCCTCACCGCGGCGATTGTTGCCCTGGTGGCGGCCGCCGCGTGGGCGCTTTCCAGTCCCCGGCGCGCGGAAGGGCCCTACACGGTCGAGATCAGCGACGTGGCCGGCGCCGGCGTCCCCACGGTCGTGCCCGAGGTCGTTGTCCGGGCGAACCAGATGCCCGAGGTAGTCGTGAGGGCTTCGTCCCTGCCCAGCGTGGCGAGCCTGGGTGAGGCGGGCCCGGAGTCCTGGTACTAGCAGCGGCAAGCGGAGGAAATGATATGAAGGCAATTCTGGCAGCAGCAGCGGCGGTGATACGGGCGTCTAGGTGCGCGTCGCAGCCGTCGGCAGCGCAAGCGGCGACGGAGGCCCAGTGAATAGCGAACAGTATCCGGTCAGTTTGAGCATTGACTACCAAGAGGGACCGCGCGACCGAGCGACCGCGTTCTTCAGGCTGATCCTGGTCATCCCCATGGCGTTGCTGGTAGCGCTGCTCGTCGGCAGCGAGTACCGATGGGGTTTTGATGGCGCGGGTGGAGATGTCGCGTGGGCGACAGCGGGATGCGTAGTCGCGCCGGCGCTGCTGATGATCCTCTTCCGGCAGAAGTACCCTCGCTGGTGGTTCGACTGGAACCTGAACCTGAACCGGTTCGTCTTCCGGGTGAGTGCGTACTTCGGGCTACTGCGGGACGAGTACCCTTCCACCGACGAGGAGCAGGCAGTGCACCTCGACGTCGCCTACCCGGAGGTGAAGACCGAGCTGAACCGCTGGCTGCCGCTGGTGAAGTGGTTCCTCGTCATCCCGCACATCGTCGTCCTCTGTTTCGTCAACATCGCCGCATACGTCTGCGTCATCATCGCCTGGTTCGCCATCCTCTTCACCGGCCGGTATCCGCGGCCGCTGTTCGATTTCGTGGTCGGGGTGATGCGCTGGCAGGCACGCGTGGTGTGGTACGCGGTGCTGTTCGCGACAGACAAGTATCCGCCGTTCAGTATTGAAGCATGAGATACGGACAGGGATCGAGAGATAAAGGGATCAAGGGATCGAGTGTCGGACGTGTGCTCGGCACTTTGTCCCTGTATCCCTTTGTCCCCGTCCTCAGAAGTGAGGCGAAGATGAGGTGTTTTGCTGCAGTGATGCTGCTGGCAGCAATGGGCGCGGCCTACGCGAGCGCCCCGCAGCCGCAGCAGGTGTTGGTGCAGTTCAGTGTCGGGACCGGTACGACACTCGTCGGGTTCAAGATCGCCCGGTGCGCAACGCCGGCAAACGACGAGTTGGTGACGACGCCCGGCCACTTCTGCCTTGATCTGCCGTTCAACTGCGCCTTCGTGATGGAGAGCGCTTCGGCGGACGGGTCTGGGGTGGTTGTGCGGCCGCAGTTCGGACCGCTTGCTTTCGAAGTCGCGATTCGTCCGAATCGCCCGAGCGAGTCGTGAGCGGTCGCCGTCGCACGGCAGTTCTCATTGGGGCGGGCGGTGCCGAACTCCTTGTCCGGCGTTTTTCCTCTCACGGACGCCGTCGGGGTCGAGCTCAGTAGCCCAGCACCGCCCGCCTGATTCTGGCAGAGGGGTTCGCGGATTCCGGGGTCTGAGTCGAATCCGGCACGGGAACCCAGGAGCCCGTGAATCCCTGAACCCGACTCCCTCAGTAGCGGTGGATGAAGGCGAAGTAACCGGCGCAGATACCGGCTGCGTCGGCCACCAGGTCCTTCCAGGAGAAGTGCTTTTCCGGGCCGACCAGGTCGTAGAGCTCTTTTGTGACACCCAGTGTCAGGATACCGCCCGTCGCAATTCCCGTGGACAACGGCTGTGAGAGGTTGACTCGGTCCCTGCCAAAGTGATACGCCGCGCCGACGGTGACGAAGCTGGCCGAGAAGTGCCAGAACTTGTCTATAGCGAGCCAGCGGTCGGGCTCAGGAGAAATCGGCCTCGTGGTCAAGTGGTCCAGTGGTCGAGTGTGAGGAAAGGAATCAGGAGATCGAGAGATCAAGGGATCGAGCGGAGGACGGCGCAGCGAGTCGGGCATGTTGGACAGTGGCGGTTGGCCGAGAAGGGCGAGGACGAGGAGAAGGGGCGCAGTGGTCAAGTGACCCAGTGGTCTAGCGACCGGAGTTTCGGTTCAAGACAGTTCTGATGAAGTCGGAGCCGTGCAGCATTCCGAGGGAACCTGAAGCGCAGGCGGCTTCGTCGTACGCCTGGACTGAGTCGGGTGCGACGTCCGGAGTCAGTATCGCGACCGGAACCGGACCGTGGACGTGATTGCCCTCGGCAACCGGCGTCATGTGGTCAGGCAGGACCGCAACCGTGGCCGCGATGCCTTTCTCCTCAACCCCCTTCATCACCCGCGTGACCAGGCGCGAGTCGAGATACTCGATGGCAAGGATCTTCTGCTTCAAGTCCTTGGCGTGCGCTGCTTCGTCCGATGCCTCAACATGGACAAAGACGAAGTCGTGGTCTGCGAGCGCATTCAGGCAGGCGTCGGCTTTGCCTTCATAGTTGGTGTCAATGAGACCGGTCGCGCCGGGTACGTCGATTACGTCGAGCCCGGCGTAGACGCCGAGTCCTTTGATCAGGTCGACCGCAGAGATGACCGCGCCGGTGATGCCGTACTGTTCCTTCAGGGTCTTCATCTTGGGTTTGCGGCCCTGTGACCAGAACCAGATGGAGTTGGCCGGGTCTTTCCCGGCTTTGACCCGTTCCCGGTTGACCGAGTGGTGCGGCAGCAGGTTCCAAGAACCACGAATCATGTCGTTCAGCCGGGCGACCGTCGGCTTGGCCTCTTCGGACTTCGGGACAATCATCAGGTCCTCGACCTTCTCGCCGACATGGTCGTGGGGCGGGAAGCAGTCGAAGTCGGTAGAGCCCTGGTCGAGCACCATCAGGTGTCGGTAGGAGATGCCGGGGAAGAAGTGGGCGTCGTCGCCGCCGATGTAGCGGTCAACGTGGCGGATGAGCTTGTGCGCTTCTTCGGTTGAGATGTGGCCGGCCGAGTGGTTCTTGACTCGGCCGTCCGCGACGCAGATCAGGTTACAACGCATCGCGATGTCGGCGTCGTTCAGCTTGACGCCCATCGAAGCGGCCTCGATGACGCCGCGGCCCTGGTAGCATTCGTGCGGGTCGTACCCGAGCACGGTCAGGTTAGCGACCTCGGAACCGGGCGGCATGTCTTCGTCAACCGTGACGAACGAGCCGCAGCGGCCGAGCCGGGCGATGCGGTCGATAGCGGGCTTCCTTGCTACCTGCAGCGGGGTCTTTCCACCGAGCTCGGGGACCGGAAAGTCGGCAGCGCCGTCGGCGAGAAAGACGACATAACGCATGTGGTCTAGTGGCCCAGTGGTCTAGTGGTCAAGTGACGGGAGCGGACAGTGGTCGAGTGTTCTAGTGGTCCAGTGGTCATGGGAGGGAGAGGAAAGTGGTCCGGTGGTCAAGTGGAGGAAGGCGAAGAGAGCTTACGCTCGAGCGCGCGGATGAGAGCCTTCGTCAGACGTTCGGTGTCGCCAATCGACTGAAGCAGCGGCGCAGACTCTTTGTCAGACAGGTAGCACAGCTTCGTCGTTAGAAGCGCCTGGGTCTGGAGTTCACAGATTGAGCCGTAGGCAATGTAGAGCGAGCGCAGGAAATCGGCTGTCGTGCGTCGTCCGAAGCCTTCGGCGATGTTTGATGGTATGGACACGGCGGCCCGCTGCATCTGACCGGCGAGCCCGTAGACTTCACTTCGGGGAAACCGCTTCGTGGCCTGATAGACGTCGGCGCACAAGTTAAACGCCTTCTGCCACGCGGTCAAGTCCTGATAGGTCCTTACCTGTGTTCTGTCTGCCACTAGATCACTCGACCACTAGACCACTTGATCACTTCTCTCCCATGACGTACGCGAGAATCAGCCGGACAGTTGCGGCCAGGGCCTTGCGGTGAGTCCGTTCGAGGTTGTGCGATGCGTTGATGCCCGGGCCGATAAGCCCGGTGACTGCATCCAACCCGGCCCGTACGGCAACGGCTGCGTCCGAGCCGTAGAACGGGTAGATGTCGACCTTGAAGGGTATCTTCTTCGAGCGGCACAGTTTCACCAGCCGCTGCCGCAAGGCGTAGTCAAACGGCCCGGTTGAGTCCTTGGCGCAGATGCAGACCGAGTACTCGTCCGACTCCTGACCCTTGCCGACCGCGCCCATGTCAACGGCGACCAGTTCCGTGACTTCGTTTGGGATTCCCGCTGAGGCGCCGAACCCGACCTCTTCTGACGTGCTGAACAAGAAGTGCGTCGTCAGGCGCGGACGCGTTCCTGAATCGGCCAGTGCCTTCAGAGAACCAAGCAGACACGCCACTCCGGCTTTGTCGTCGAGGTGACGGGTTTTGACGAACCCGGTCTCGGTCACCTCGCAGCGTGGGTCGAAGTGAACGTAGTCGCCGACTGCGATGCCGAGCCTCGCAACGTCCTTTTCGTTGTGAACCTCGGAGTCGAGACGGATTCTCATGTTGTCGAACTCGCGCTTGGTGTCGTTTATCTTCTTGCTGACGTGGGCGGACGGCTCGTCGAACAGGATGGTGCCGCGGAGGGGCTTCCCTGAGCCGGGTTCGATCGTCACGTACTCACCTTCGACCGTGCCCAGTGCGTAGCCGCCGACCGGTGTGAACACGAGCGAGCCGTCGCTCGACACCTCCTTTACCATCGCGCCCAATGTATCTACGTGGGCGGTCAGCGCCCGGTGCGGGCCGGGCTCCCGGCCCTCAAGCGTTGCCAGCAGCGCGCCGCGCCCGGTGCGACGGTTCTTGATGCCGGACCGGGTCAGCTCTTGTTCAACGTAGCTGATGGCCTGGTCGGTGTGGCCAGCCAGGCTGGGTGTCTTGACCAGCCGGACGACCTGCTCAACTACGTACTCGGTCAGTTTCTCATCTATGCGCATGACTCAACCTCTTGGGAACTTCCGATTAAGGAAATCGGAGAACCACCCGTAGTCATTCGGACCCTTCTCGTAGTGCTCCGGCTTAGTGTCGAGGCCGGCGAGCGAGGGCGGCAGCGGCGGGTCGACGCTGAGCAAACGCTGGATTTCCTCGGGGAACTTGGCCGGGTGGGCGGTTTCGATGGAGATGGCCAGAGGGGAGGATTCAAGGATTCCAGGATTCAAGGGTTCCAGGTAGCGGACCAGTCCGGCCCAGCCGACCGCGCCGTGCGGCTCGAGCATCGTTTTGTACCTGGCCCAGGCGTCCTTGATTGCCTGTCGGGTTCCTTCGTCGTCGATGCTGACGGCGTAGATGTCGCGCCGTATCGCCGCAAAGTCTGGCTCCTTGGAGACCTTGCCCTGCTCATCCATCGCGCCACCATACAAGGCCACGAGCCGCGGCAGATTGGACGGGTGGCCGACGTTCATCGCGTTGGAGATGCAGACGCGCGAGGGTACGATCTTCTCGTACCTGCCCGTGGCGACGAACTTCGGGAACTCATCGTTGGCGTTGGTGGCGATGACGTAGCGTGCGACCGGCAGACCCATCTGCCGGGCAATCAGGCCGCCGCAGATGTCGCCGAAGTTGCCGGATGGAACCGAGATGACCGCTGCCTCGCCCTTCTCCTGCAGCTTGGCCCAGGCATACAGGTAGTAGACCGCCTGCGGCAGAAGCCGGCCGATGTTGATGGAGTTGGCCGACGAGAAGCGGATACGCTTCAGTGCCGGGTCGGCAAAGGCGAGCTTGACCAGAGCCTGGCAGTCGTCGAACTGACCGTCCACGCCGATGACCGAGACGTTACCGCCGAGTGTGGTCATCTGCTTCCGTTGGCGGTCAGAGACCTCCTTGATCGGGAAGAGCACCACCATCGAGATACCGTCCACGTTGTGGAAGGCGTTGGCGACCGCCGAGCCGGTGTCACCGGAGGTGGCCGTGAGGATGACGAGATTGTCCGAATGGTCTGAGACACGATCCGAATTCGAAAATGGGGACAGTCCACCAGGAGGTACAGTCCCCATTTTCAGGAAGTAGCGCATCATCCGCGCCATCATCCGGGCCGCGAAGTCCTTGAAACTCGCGGTCGGGCCCTGGTCGAGCCGCATAAGGTAGTTCCGGTCGTACACCTTTTCCAGCGGCACGTCGTAGTTGTAGCACTCGGCGCACAGCCGCACCAGTTCGTCATCGGGGATCAGGCCCTGGGTGTAACGCTTCAGGACGGCAAAGGCGATCTCGGGGTAGCTCTTGTCGCGGAACCCGACAATCTCGTCGAGCGGGATTCTCGGAATCTCGCGCGGCATGTAGAGACCCTTGTCCGGGGCCTGGCCCTGGAGAAGAGCGCCTTTCAAGTCCACGTCCGGGGAATGTAGGTTGGTGCTGTAGAGAAGGATGATCAGTCACCTCTTTTCAGAGATCGAGGGAACCAGAGATCGAGAGATCGAGCGACGCTTGATGGTGCGCATCAGGCTGGCAAGCATTAGCTCCACCTCGTGGATGTCGTTCCGGAGACCCTTGGAATCTTCGGCCGTCAGCAGGCGCAGATCGCAGGCAATCATAACCTGCGTTTCCAACTCACAGTTCGATCCATAGGCTATGCGCAGCGACCGGAGAAACTCGGCCGAACTGTGACGCCCGTACCCCTCCGCGATGTTCGATGGAATTGAGATGGCGGCTCGGCGCATTTGCGACACGAGGCCGTACAGCTCACCTGCAGGAAAGCCGATGGTCAGGCGATACACCTTCAGCGATGTGGCGTAGCTCCGCTGCCACACTTTGAGGTCGCGGTAGCTCCTGAGCTTCTCTCGATCACTCGATCCCTTGATCTCTCGATCCCTATCTACTTCGCTCCGCTCAACGCCTGCTCTAAGTCCGCTACGATATCGTCCGGATGCTCTGCTCCGACCGAGAGCCGGATAAGGTCGGGCGGGATGTGGGCCATCTTGCGGCTTTCCTCGCCCTGCTGCAGGTGAGTAGAGATTGAGGGAATGGTGGCGATGGACTTCACGCGGCCAAGGTCCGTTACGCGCATGATGAGTTGCAGCCGGTCAAAGACCTTGCGCGCGGCCTGGGGCCCTGCCTTCACGCGGAACGAGAGTAGATGTCCGTAGCGGTTCACCTTCTTCCCGTAACGGTCGTCGTACTCGGAGTCGGCCAGCCAGAGGTACTTGCTCGCCAGCGGGTGAAGCGGATGGTCCTCGAGGCCGAGGTAGTTGACGTTGGTGACTCCCGGCTGCTTCTGCAGGAACCGGGCCACCTTGAGCGCGCTCTGCGACCAGACGTCCACGCGGGTGCGCAGGGTGCGCAGGTCATTAATTGACGACAGTGCCTGGTACGGGTGTAGGCAACCGCCCTGGTCGCGGTGCGGGTACTCGCGCAGGTAGGTGCAGAGGTCAGCCTTCATCCGGTCGTTGTCCACGTTCGAGGGAATCGACTTGCGGGCGATGATGGCGCCGGCCGTGCCGGTGCCGGACGCGCTCATCGTCTTGGTCACCGAGTGAACCACGATGTCGGCGCCGTAGGCGAGCGGCCGCAGCAGCGCGGGCGTGGCGATGGTCGAGTCGGCGATGTACGGCAGCCCGTGTTCGTGGGCCAGGTCGACCGTCTTCTTCAGGTCGAAGAACACCAGGCCGGGGTTGGAGGGCAGCTCGCCGTACAGGAACCGGGTGTTCCTGTCGATCTTCGACCGCCACTCGTCGAGGTTGTTCGGGTCGAGAATCCAGCGCACTTCGATGCCGCGTTCCTGCATCTTGCGGACGTTGAACTGCTGGAAGGTTCCGCCGTATATCTGGCACTGGGCGACGAAGTTGATGGGGTCGCTGCCCTGCTTGACGAGCAGCGTGTCGGTCAAGTTCTCGATTGCCGCCATGCCGGATGAATAGACCACACAGCCCGCGTCCACCTCGGTGCCGTAGGCCTCGAGCAGGGCGAGCGTGTCCTCGAGGTAGCCGAGCGTCGGGTTATGGATGCGGATGTAGGCCCAGGTCGGGATCTGGCCCGCCTGCGCGGCCTCCATCTCGTCCGAATCGCGGTAGGCCTGACCGGAGCTGGCGAAAACCGGCTCGATGATCGCGCCCTGGTTCTTCTCAATCGCCTCGGTCGCGGTATAGAGGCCGTGAACCGCGATGGTGTCGAAGCGGCGCTTCTTCGCCCGCGCGATATCCTGTTTGCGGACCTCAAGCGCCTGGTTGGCGCGGTCGATGTACTTCTGTACGCCCTCGCTCGGCGAGGGCGGCGTTGAATGGGCCATGTTTTCCTCCTAGGCGGTGCGGGACATGCCGAGCAGTTCGGCAAGGACCCCGAAACCAACAGCCATGCTTGCGAGCCAGAATGCCCACCCCGCGTAGGGGATGGCGCACAGGGCGAATACGATGGCGATGCCAACCGGAGCGGCCCACCAGAGCGAGACCTCGGGCGAGCCGAAGATCCGGAACAACAGCCGGCCGGTGAACATGCCGGCGAGCACCTTGGCCACGTAGAGGCAGACAATGTATGCGGCCAGGGCGATGAGGCCGGCAGGAATGGTTATGATGAGCGCGAACGCCACCACGATGCTCATCGGGCCGATAAGGAACCCGATGGCGCCGAAGCCGAGGGTCCGGCCCCAGTGACCGAGCGAGCGAGTCAGACCTTCGTTGAGGGCATGCTTCCAGATTGCCACGAGCAGGAACCCGACCACCAGCGCTCCGACTATCGAGAGAATCGTAAACGGCAGGAAGAACCTGACGAGCATCCCCGGTCGGGGTTTCATCTGCCTGAGGTCCTCGATTTCCTTTGGCGTGGGGAGTTGCACGTGCTCGATGTTACCGAATACGTTGTCGGGGTTGGCGACATCGAGCGTCTTGCTCGAGCGGTAGCGCAGGTTGCCGTAGACGCGGGCGTCGGGAGTGAGTGACAGCTTGTCGGCCACGGTCACGTCCACATCGCCGTCAATCGAGCCGGATATCACGACTTCATTGGCGACCGCCTTTACGTCACCGCGCACCGTGCCGGCGATTTCGAGCTTCTGACAGCCGGCAACTACGTCGCCGCGGACCTCAGCATTCTTGCCGATGGCCAGCGCGGCGCCGCCGGCCAGCACGTCCTGACCGACGCCGCCGTTGATGTAGATCGCGCCGGCACCGGCCCGGACCGCACCGCCGATGCGGCCGCTGACGGTGAGGGTCGCGCCGATCGCGACCAGGTCGCCGGCCGCCGCGCCCGACACGTCGATATTCTGAGCCGCGAGAAAGAGGTTGCGCGTGACCGGGCCGGAAACGTTGATGGTCTGGGATCCCGCCAGTACCGAACCGTCGAGCCGACCCTCAATGCGGAGCATCGTTCCGCTGAAGTAGATGTCGCCGATGCGCGTCTCATCGGCCGGCAACGTGTAGCTCGGTTCGCCGACGAACTGGGCGGCAAAGGAAAGGGTGAAGAGTGAAGAGAGAAGGGCAAAGGCACAGGGGGATCGAGGGAGAAAGGGATAGAGTGCCCGGTCCCGGAACTTCGCCCCGCGATCCCTTTGTCCCTTTATCCCTTTCTCGCTCATTGCTGTGCCAAACCGCACGTCAGTTCAATCCTTCCATTTCTTGAACTCGTCCCGGATGCGGGTCTCAACCTGGCGGCTGAACTCGTCCCAGTCCGGTTCATCGCGTTTCATCTCGTCGGCGAACTGGGCGCGGACCTTGGCGGCGATTCGGTCGCCGACTTCGTCCCAGTCGCGCTTCTTGGCCTTGCGGTGCCTGACGCTGCGGGCGCCACCGCCGAGAGATATGCAGCAGCCGAGGATGAAGCCAAGGTTGTAGCCCCAGCCGACGTTGTTCACCTCGTAGATGCGGACGTCGCTCGCAAACAGGCTGACGATGAACGTAATGACGATGATCAGGCCGTGCCACAGCCCGGCCCAGAAGTTGGCGGGTCGGCCCGTCTCAACGCTGTATCTGGCGTTTCCGGGCGCGCAGCCGGCGACCAGCAGGACCAGAAGTCCGACCAGCAGGATCTTGGACCAATTGTGCATCATAGCGACACCTCCGGTTTTGATCGAGCTCCATACTCTACCGCGCCAAACGCGGCGGTCAAGTGCCCGGTCCAACCCTGAACTCGGCACTGAACCGCCAAGACGCCAAGAGCACCAGGCATGCACCGGACATATCCATTCGGACCCTCGAACGTCTTTCTGCTCTTGTGGTTGGCTTCCGTATGGCGGATCTGGGGTTCACTGCGTGCGAAGCTGAAGGGATGAGACAACGGGATCGGGACAGAAACGAGGAGAGGAAGTGCCGGTGCCTGGGTGGTGTGACTACGGGACGGAGCGGAGGTGGGAGCTAGTCGTGGTGTTTGCGCATCTCCTCGATGACACGTTCCTCAATCCTGCGGCTGAGGTCGGCCCAGTCCGGGTTTTCGGAGCTCCCGGAGTTGCGCCAGTCGGCCAACCCCTGACTCGTCCCGTCCTTGATGCGCTGCGAGATTCGGTTCCAGCCGGACTCGGTGCGGCGTCGGCTCCGGTGACGGCGATGGCTGAGTTGGAGGCCTCCGCTCCGCGACATCGTCGCGCCGATGAGGAATCCTACGGCGAGCGAGATGACCGCAATCAAGCCGGTCCAGAACCAGTCGCTAGGCCCGCCTTTGATCGCCGCAGGGTCGCGGCCGGACCCACAACCTCCGGCCAGCGGGAGCACCAGCAGTCCGAGCAGGAGAAGGAAAGGGGTCCGGGCTTTCATCGCGCCTCCAGAAGATGCTATCGGTTGCCTAAGCACGAGCCACACTCTACCCAAACTCAGCCGCAGGTCAAGGCCTCCGGTTCAGCCCGGAATGCGACACAGGAATTCACCACCAAGGCTCCAAGACATAGAGCGGGTGAGGACGGAAGACAGTTCTGTCTGCTTGACGTTCCTGGTGTCTTCGTGGCTCAACATCGGATTCGGGGTCCAGCATCATCGGCCGACGGCTTGACAGGGGTCAGCCGAGAGCTAGACTAATGCGACCCTCTTGGGGACAACATGAAGCGACTTGCGCTGTTCGCGGTCTGCGCCATCGCGGCGACGGCGGCCGCCGACGAGTGGCACTACCTGTCCGGCGGCAGGCTGTCCGGCATCTCAAGCGTCGGCAGCCATGTCTGGGCGGTCGGGCAGGACGGTCTGTTCTTCTACTCCGAGGACAACGGCGGGTGCTGGCGCCGCGTGCCTCGTTTCACGACCCGCAATCTCGTTGACGTCGAGTTCTGGGACCAGAGCTTCGGCCTCATCACGGCCGAGGGTGACATCATCTATCGTACAACTGATAATGGCGGGACTTGGGATTCCACCTACGTTCAGTACGTCGGTGGCCGGATTCGGTTCATCACACGTCACTGCATCTGGGTCGTGATTAACGACAGGAATCTACGCAGTTCAGACGGCGGGCTAACTTGGTCATTGAAGGGGCGGCCGTATGACAATTCGTGGTTCACCGACAGCCTGAACGGATGGTGCTCTCTTATGACACTAATCTATCGTACTACCGATGCGGGACAGCATTGGAGCTATGTCGGCGAAGTACCCCTTCCGTACTCCTCTGGTGGGGTTGACTGCCTTGGCTTCACCAATCAGGATACGGGAGTCTGCGCTTGGCGGAGCTCCTTCAATTCGGGCTTCCATACTTACTTCGTCTGTGGCTGGTCAGCCACCACTGACGGTGGCGCATCGTGGGATTCTCTCACCGGGTACACCACTCGCGGCGTTGCCTGTGACATCGGCCCAGAAGGCCGCGTGTGTGGAGTTGAGGAACGAGGATGGGTCGTCTATGAGCCACCGTTATGCCACAGGTCGGGGGCGTCTCAGATAGAGGCGTTTCGCGACATCTCAGCCGTGCGAGGCGAGCGCGCGTGGGTTTGCGGAGACGGTGGCGCAATCTGGTCGTCATCTGACTCGGGCATTTCGTGGGATCGAGCGAAGCCACAGTCTGGCGCGACGCTCCGCAACGTTGACTTCATCGACAGCCTCCACGGTTGGGCGGCGTCAGCTCTTTGGCCGGCTCGGACCTCCGACGGAGGAAGGTATTGGGTTCCGGCGTCGGCCGGACCTCCAGTAAGTCCAGTGAGCGACGTGCTGGCTCTTGATGAGTCGGCAGCCTTCGTGGCAGGAGCGTACAGCGAGTACGACCCTATGAATATGTGGTGGTACGGACACTTCGCGCTTGGACTCACGACCGATGCCGGAGATTCGTGGGCCTCAATTAACCCCATCTACTTTGACTACGGAGCATCGCCGATCGGGTCCTCACGGTTTGCGCGCGTCGACCGACACATATGGCATCCCGGTGTATGGACACCGGATGGCAACTCGTTACGTAGCACCGACGGCGGCACAACATGGCTCGACATGGATACGCTCGGGACTAGAGGCTACGGGGAGCCGTTTGACATCAGCTTCTTTGATATGCTCAATGGGTGGGTAATCGACTCCCGTAGCAACATCCGCCGCACCACCGATGGCGGTGATTCGTGGACCATCATCGCGACCGGTATCGGCGTGAAGCGCCTGAAGATGACCAGCCTGACAACCGGTTGGGCCATTTCTGATTCAGAATTGTTCGAGACGACCACCGGCGGTATGACTTGGAATGGCGGTGTGGTGCACTCCGGGCTACAGGCAATTGCCTTCTGTGACTCGCTGCATGGCGCGATTGTCGGAAAGAAGGGCCTGATACTCCGCACGAGCGACGGAGGTCAGACCTGGATCTGGGACGGGAGCAAGTTCACGTCTGACCTCTACGATGTGTTCGTTCTGGACAGCACCCATGCCTGGGCTGTGGGTGCGAACGGTCTGGTTCTCGGCTTCGGCGACTGGGCGATAGGGGTTGATGAGGCACGCGGATACGAAGGCCTCTACAACCTGGCTGCTGGAGTCGCGGTCCGGCCGAACCCGTGCCGAGGTCGAGTCAGCATCGAGTTCTCACGCCCACTCGTGAGGCCGATGCAGGCTACCCTTGTGGATGTCGCGGGGCGGGTGCAACAGGCAATTCCTGCGCCGTCAGGCGTGCGGTCCCTGGAACTCGACCTGCGAGCCACGCCGAGTGGCGTCTACTTCCTCCGCGCTGGCTCGGGCACTGCTGCCCGCCTCGTCATTCAGCGATAGCGAGACCAAGCCGCCGTATTCCGCAGGTCCTTGTCACATCTCGCACCGCTGTCCTTCCGCTTCTCGCCTCCGGCATCGAGCTTCTGACCCCGTTCCTCACTCCCTTCTCTTCTCACTGGACCACTTGACCACTAGGTCACCTGATCACTTGCGGTTCTGTTGATTCCTCAGCCCGTTGCCCTACAGTCCGCCCCACGCCAGATCCTGAGTCTAGCCTGCACGGAGGAGGAATCCGGGGATGGTTGCGTGCCGCATCTAGAATTGACCACCTACGGAGCCAGGCAAGTGCGCCGAAGACCAGAGCGACACCACCTAGTCCGTCGCACTTGAAGCGAGGTCAAGCCATCCCCGAAGATTTCGCTTGACGCGACTCCACGACAACCTGTAGAATCGAGCAGCGGAAAGGTCCGGACGCGGGCTCCCTGACCACAGAAGACTGAAGCCGAGGCAGCCGGCACCCGAGGCGCGTGACTGACTGCGTCGAGGATACGAAAGGAGAGACGTTGAGACGCAGACCCGTCCTCGCCGCCGCGATGATAGCGATCTCGCTGGCGGTTGCATCGGCCGCGCAGGTACTCGTAAGACTGTCAGTTCCGCCGCCGGGGCGGTACGGCATCGAAGACCTGTGGAAGGCCACGGTCGTTTCCGACAGCTCCTACGACAACGTCTGGTTTGAAGGTTTCGTGCTTGAAGCGCGGCAGGGGCAGGTGTTCTGGGCGAAGACGAAGACGTTCTCGCTGACCCGGGGTACAAAGGTCTTTGGCTACCACAGCGTGACCATTGACGAGACCAAGACCGCGCCCGGCTACGAGGCCTTCCTTACGCGGCAGGGGACTCTGCCTCAGGGCCGGTACAGCTTCGAACTCGTCCTGAAGCCGTTCGATGTCGGCGACTCGAACGGGTTCGAAGTGAAGCCGATGGGCCCGCCGAGGCTGATCTCGCCGCGTGATGGTGACACCGTCAGAGCGAGGTATCCTCAATTCGTCTGGGCGCCACCGGTGCCGAGGCCCTCGGGCCGGGTGACCTTTGGCCTGAAGCTGGTCCAACTGCTGCCCGGCCAGACCAAAGAGGAGGCGATGAGCGTCAACTTGCCGTGGTTCGAGAAACGGGACATGGTCGGCACCAGTCTGGTCTACCCGAGTTCTGCACAGGCGCTGGAATCCGGCGAGGACTTTGCCTGGCAGGTGACCGGCAGCCCGGGCGGGACAAGCGAAACTCGGCGTCTTGCCATGGGGAAGACCGCCCGGATGCTGACGCGCGAAGAGGTCGTCGCCATCATCCTGAAGCAGGTCATCAAGCCGGAGAGCCTGGACCACGATGTCGTGGCCTTTCTCGGCCGGGCGCCGCTGGGGCCGGCCGACACCCTGGCTGAGGCGAGCGACAACCCGTGGCAGAAGACCTTCTCCAAGCCGACTTGGTTCGGTTGGGTGAACGACCGGCCCCTCTCCTACTTTGCGCGCCCGACGCGCTACGTCTTCGTGGACGCCTCCACCGGGGAGCTGGGCGTGGAGGTGCGCAACTGGTGGCCGAGCCTGAACCGCAACTGGATATGGGTGACGCCCGAGGAGCTGGCCGGAGACAGGCATGTCATCTTCCTGGAGACGAAAGGGGGCGGGCGATGAGACGGCACCCGTCATTCGACGTCGGTCCGGCGGCGGGTTTCGCGCTGCTGGCCGTCCTCCTTCTGTGGGTCCCGGCGCGGGCTGAGAACTACGGCATCTGGGCCGCGGGTGGAGATCCCCTGATGGGTCCGCAGATGGAAGCCTGGGCGCGGGAATTCGCGAGGCTCGTCGGCGAGCGCGGGGTGACGAACATGGACAGCGCCAAGTCCGAAGGCGAGTTGCTTGCCGCCATCAAGAGACTCAAGGGCAGAGTGAAGTGCGGGGATTCCATCGTCTTCTACTACAACGGGCACGGCAGCGCGTCAGGCGGGAACCTCGAGTTCCGCCGGCGGGGCAACATCGGTTCGGTGACCGCGTCCGAACTGGTGAGCTGGTTTCTGGACTCAGCCGGGCTGCGTAGCCTCTGCACCTGCAAGGTGATCATCGTTGACCACTCCTGCTACAGCGGCAACTTCATCGACAATGTGACCAACGCGGACCCGCACGTCATCATCGCCCAGTCGAGCACCGGCGGGACGACAGCCAGCGGCGACGGCATCATCGACGAGAAGAACAGGACCGTCACCTGGGGCGGCCGGGACTGGCCGACCAAATTCAACGAAGACCTGGCCAGTGTGCCAAAGGGAGCGAACCTGCAGGACGCAATGCAGGAGGCGGGCAAGAGCGCGGACAGCGAGAGAAGCGACGCCATCAAGAAGACGGACAAGCCCCAGACCTGGAAGCGGTTCTCCGGCCACGTGGAAGCGGTGGAACAGCCCAAGCCGAACGGGCCCAAGACCGTGACGCTCAAAGACCGCACCGGCACGCTGCGAAAGATAGTGATGAACCCGGGTTCGCGGATAAAGGTGGGAAGGAAGGAACTCGACTTCTGCCTGCTCAACGTCTGCTCGGACGCCACCATCCTGGTGCAGAAGAAGGATACCACCTACACGGCCAAGAGCAGCACCGTCTCACTCAATGTCGAAGGCGCGTGGGGGCACGTCCAGAGCGTGGACCGGGAGAATGGCCTGGTGGTAGTACACTTCGGCGGACCGGACTTCATGAAGGAATCCACCTACACCTTCAAGTGGAAGCCCCCGGACTCGCTGCCCGACTGGCTGCAGGAGTGCAAGTGGGTGACGATTACCAAAGGCCACCTGGACACGGTTCCGACCATCAGCGGAGCGGACGAGCGGGAGTCTCCCGAAGTCAACTTCTACGGTCACGTCCAGTCGGCAGACCCGGACAAGGGCGAGTTCACGATGCACATCACCAGGCCGGGGTGGCAGTACTGCCACACGCGCCGCGTGACGATGAAGGAAGGGGTCAAACTGCCGCCCGGCATCGGCTACTGCAAGTGGGTATCCCTCAAGGGCCGGCTGTCGGACAGCATCTACGACGCGACCGGCGTAACCATCAACACCCGTGGCGAGAAGCTAGTCTACCGCGGACACGTGCGCGAGGTGAAGGATGGCGTAGTGACGTTCCACATCCAGGATCCGGAGTGGCTGTTCTGCACGGTGCGGAAGTGGAAGCTGCCACCCGGCAGGCCGCTGCCGGATTTCGTGAAGCCCTGCAACACGGTCAACGTGCGGGGCGTACTTACTCCTGATTCCATCAAGCTGGACAGCTTTGGCCAGCCGGGCTGGGTAACCAAGGCCAGACCCGTGGAACTGAAACTCAAAGGGCATATCGAGGCCGCGGGCGACGGCTGGATTGACGTGCTCGTGGCCGAACCGCCCGCGCTCAAAGGCAAGACCGTGCGGGTGCGGCCGGCGGGCGGGAAAGCGCCGGAAGGGTTCACCCCCTGCCACGACATCACCTTCACGGGGAATATGGTGTACGACAGCATCATCAACGCCGCCAACCTGGCGATTGCCGGCCGGCCGCAGGAGAGAGCTGACGCCGGGGTGAAGAACGCCCTGGCCCCACGGCTGGAAATTCCGGGCCAGACGCCGGTTGCGCCGGAAGCGGTCGTGGAGAACTACGGACGGGATACCATCCGCATGCTGACTGTCTCGTGCCGGGTGGACTCGGCCGGAACACAGGTGTATCACGACACGCGGACCGTCAACGGCCTGGGTCCCGGGGTCACGGCCGACGTGGTATTCAGCGCCTGGACTCCAGGCGGGCCGGGCAACAGCTACGAAGCATCGTTCCAGACCATCCTTGCGGGTGACAGCAACCCCGGAAACGACCGCCTGACCCAGCCGGTGTTCACGGGCACAGCCGAGAACCGGGCGCCGGTACTCGACTCAGGACAGGTGCAGCCTGACTCCGGCCTGGCCGGGATGCCTTTCGTCTATCGCGTGCTCTATCGTGATCCGGACGGAGACTTGCCGGTTGAGCACTCGGCCGTGGTTGACGGTGTGCAACAAAGGATGATACCGGGAGGTGGAGAACCGGTCGCCGGGATGTGGTTCGTCTACCAGACGCCGCTCGCGGCCGGAGAACACTGGTATCTGTTCCAGTTCGACGACGGACACGGACACGTTGTGAAGACTCTCACCCAGCCTGGGCCGATAGTGCTGCAGCACTAGCCGCCGGGTGGTAGCCGAATTGAAGCAGCTACAACGGCCAGTCGATTCAGGAGGTCAAGAGTGCTGACTCTGATCGCGCCGCTATTGGCAGTTTCGCTCGGCGCCGGACCGGTGCAGTTCTCTGGCTCCGCCAGCATGTACAGTGAGTATGGCAGGGTGACGGGCGACAGCCTGGTCAAACCAACGCCGGAGCTGCGGTTCAACATCAACCCCACGCTCTCGCTCTTCGGAGTACCGCTCGGTCTCAACATGCTCTTGAGTACGCAGGAGAACCCGCTCAGGCAGCAGTTGGACAAGTTCAAGCTCTTCCTGAACCCGAGGAAGTGGCTGGAGGCCCAAACCAACCTGTCGGGGTTTGCCTGGTCGCTGAAGGGGTTGGAACTGGGCTCCTGCAATCCGTCGTGGACGCCATACACCCTGTCCGGCACGCCGGTGCTGGGCGGCGCCGTGGAACTAACTCCATGGCACCTGTATACAGCCGCTGCAGCGGGCCGCACTCAGCGCCGGGTCCCTGTTTCGGACTCGACCCAGGGGGCGTACGCCCGGATGCTCTACTCCGGACGGTTCGGATTCGGCAAGAAGGAGGAGACTCACTTCTACCTGACCGCCTTGTACGCCGGGGACGACACAGCCTCGCCCGCGGGCAACAAGCAGCCGAACCCGAACGACACAACCGACACCTATGAAGTCGTGAGGCCGCAGGAGAACTACGTTCTGGGCGCGGAGTTCAACCTGAGCCTGGCTAAGGATGCATTTCGGCTGGAATCCGAAGTCGCGGTATGTGAGATGACCAGGGACAAGCGGCTGCCGGTCGAAAAGGGGGACTGGATGCCGGCTTGGGCCGCGAGTGCGGTTAGACCTCGGATATCGAGTTCGGTTGACTACGCATTCAAGGTGAAGCCGTCCCTGAAAGCGCTGGATACGAGGGTGTACGGCAAGATCGAGTTTGTCGGGCCGGGCTTTCAGTCGCTGGGCGCGCCGGGCCTGCGCAATGACAATATGGCCATCGGCGCCGGAATCGAGCGCAGCTTCCTGGACAACGCCGTCTCTTTCTCGGCCGAATACACGAGTGAACATGACAACCTGCTGACTCAGGCCGTGAAAGACGGCCTCGGCAGAGCAATGCGCGTGCTCACGCTGAAGAGCATGACGTCGCGGTTCACCAATTGGGAGGCGAGTCTGGGATTGGCGTTCCCCAATCTACCGTACCTGCAAGTGAGCTACAGCCCGTACACCCAGAGCAGCGACAGCCTGGACTCAATGGCCAACGTGGCAGCGACAAGGATACTCGAGGGCAGCGTGATTTCAGCAAGCGCAGGTCACAGCTTCCAGACCGGCAAGGTCTCGCATTCGCCCGGAGCTTCTTTCAGCTACAACGACGCGCGTGGCCCGGTGTCGGAATCGGCCGACAACTCGAGTTGGGACGCAAGCCTGAACTATGGGCTGGGATTCGAGTTCCCGCTGTCCTTGTCGGCGAGCTGCGGGTACAGCACGTCGGAGGCAGTGATGGACACTACATCTGACAACCGGATCTACTTCGACATTTCTCCATCGTACACGCTGTTCGAGAAGTGGACGAACAGCCTGAGCCTCGGCGGGACCTTTGGCGGCGCAAGACGGATAGATGCGCGTTTCACATCGTCATTCCCGATATGGAAGATATGCGACGCCAGCGTTGGCGTCAGTGACGCTGCCTACTCAGGTGACGACGGGAAGTACAACGACCTGCGCCTGACCGCGCAACTGAGCAAGAGTTGGTAGCTGATGCTAGCCGAACGGCCTGTGTCGAGCCCGGTGCCGGTACTTGGGAGTGGCAGGGACTCACTTTGCCGAGTAGATTCAGAAGCACGTTTGGCGGACGGCGACTGCGCCGCACTAGCCTCAAGCTCTCAGCCAGCTCAAGCGCACAACTTCCTATTTCGGGGACACAATACTTAATCGCCGTTGACTCCGATGCAGCTCCCTGTAGACTTGTTCGTGGCCAGAATCGCGCGAGTAGTGGCAGCAGGCGTACCGCATCATGTTGTGCAGCGAGGCAACCGGCGTCAGCCGGTCTTCTTCAGTTCGGCGGACCAGAAGGCCTACCTGCGGTTGATGGCCACATGGTGTCAGCAGGAGCGGGTTGAGGTTTGGGCCTACTGCCTGATGTCTAACCATGTGCATCTGGTGGCAGTGCCCGAGAACGAGCAGGGGCTTGCCCGAGCGATTGGTGAGGCCCATCGCCGGTACACGGTGCGTGTGAACCAGCGCGAGAACTGGCGCGGGTATCTGTGGCAGGGGCGGTTCTCGTCCTACCCGCTCGACGAGCAGTATCTTCTTGCCGCGGTCCGCTATGCTGAGCTGAATCCGGTACGGGCGAGGCTGGTCGAGCGGCCCTGGCTGTACTCGTGGTCGAGCGCGGCAGCGCACGTGAGGAAGCGGGATGACGTGCTGGTGAAGGTGAAGCCGATGCTCGGCCGAGTCAGTGACTGGCGTGAGTACCTCAGCGCCGAGCAGGAGAGCGCCGACACGGAGATTCTACGTCGTCACATGCGCAGCGGGCGACCTTTGGGCAGTCCCGAATTCGTTGAGACACTCGAAGCCAAGAGCGGTCGGGTTCTGGTCCCCGGCAAGCGAGGTCCCAAGCCACGATCCATGTCAATTAAGTAAAGTGTCCCCAAAATAGCCCAAAATAGCCTGAGCGATCACACATCCTGACGCCGCGAAGTCGATGCCCGAAACCGGGATTCGGGCCGGGCACTGAGTCGGTCCTAAGTGACTAATATTCAGCAGGTTGGAGCCGGGCATCTGCTCCGCAATTCAAGGGTAGGGGTCGTCCCCCGGGCGGCGCGGACGGGACATGGGTTACACTTTATTGTCAGGACATGGGTTACAGTCCTTGTCGCCGGGCGGCGGGTTTTCTGCCGCCGGGCAACGCCTGATTCTGCCGTTCTTCGACTCTAACCCACCCACCACAAGATCGCAGAACCACACCCGCCA
>Ga0194126_10001220_pt1 | contig 43302 bp, 43 predicted proteins | sample TA2KigC150mmetaG_FD_148641 | JGI IMG/M metagenome (GOLD analysis project Ga0194126, IMG submission 148641) | Freshwater microbial communities from Lake Tanganyika, Tanzania - TA2015035 Kigoma Deep Cast 150m | ecosystem: Environmental > Aquatic > Freshwater > Lake | place: Tanzania: Lake... | reverse complement strand
TGACCAACGAGGTGCAGATTTGGCGCCTCCCCAAACCCACGGCCGCCCAAACGGAAATTTTGCAGGCCCTGGCCATCAACCTCCCCGAGGCCGTATGCGTACCCAGTAATAATTGACCCAGCTAATCCTATTTAGTTTGTGTTTTCCATATGATAACCTACTTTTTTATCCTTTCTTAGCTGGAACTTCCGTTGAAAAAACAGATGATAATGGGCTTTTTCAGAGATATTATCAAGATTTCGAGTTGTTATGGCCCCTAAGGGTGACGAAGGATGTTAACTTTAATGAAAAGGGCGAATGGGAAATATCGTAAATGCATTAGAAACATGGGAACCTAACTGTACCCCAAGCTTTGGAAAATAGGGGAAAATAGGGACAGACTCTATTTTCTTCTAAGACTATCCGATAAATATAAAAAATAGTGTTTGTCCCTTTTTTATTTTTTCCCTAAAAATCCTCCTCGTCTTCCAGGATGGCCTTGTTGATGAATTTATAGAGGCTGCCGATCCACTCCAGCTCGTTTTCTAACTCCGAATTGGCGAAGATCCATTCGCCGTCCCGGTCTTTGGCGATGATGACGATCTCTTCGAGGTCATCCAACTCCTGATAGAACTTCTCCACCACCTCCTTGACGGAACGTTGGGCCCTGGCAAAAGGAATAATGTTTTTCGTCATTATGTCTGTGGCGGGCAGCGGCGCCCGTCAGCCTCCCTCACGGTTATTCCCTTCGGTGGAAGGGTGGGTTGTCTCGCTGCACGCATTCTTTAATGAACGGCCCCAAAAATCAATGATAATTTTGTTCACCGCGGCGGGGGCTTCCTCCTGGGGGGCGTGGCCAACCTCGGGGAGGAGGTGAAATTCCGCCTGGGGCAGGTGGCCGGCGATTTCCACGTACCAGTCCCGGGGGTGGATCACCGGTTCTCCCCCTTGGCGGCGGTGGCCGGGAGAGATTCCACCGGGGGCCGGCGGGAGGCCGCCAGCCCCGGCGCGTTTAAGGCCGCAAATCCGGGGCCCATGATGACGCTTTCCGGCAGCAACACCCCCCGGATCGTGATGCCGGAGACCGTGGTCCAGGCCTGGTGCGGCACCAACTGCTTATCCAGGTAAGCAAAAACTTCCCCCCGGGAATCCGGGAAGACCGGGTTGACCAGGGAAACCATGGCCTTGAGGCCGGAATCGGTCGTCGATCCCAGGCGCACCTCCATGGCTTCAGGCCGGGGATAGGGAATGCCCTGGATGACGCCGGTCTCCCCCTCCCGGGTGGGCCCGATAATCCCCAGGCGGATATTGTAGAAGGCGGACAAGGGGTCATAGACCTGGTCGGAGAGGTCGGTTTGCCATTTTTTCGACAAACCCTTGCCTCCGTGCGACTCCCACAATTCCAGCCGGACCTGGGAATAGTTGAAGCGGTATTCCTTCAGGCGGCGTTTCCCCCGGTGGAACGACTCTTCCCGGTAAATGAGGGGCAGGAGGCGGTGGTTGCGCCAGACCATTTCGGTCTGCAGGCGTTCCCGGTGCCTTCCGGACAAGAGTTTGATAAGGCCTTGGGGTTCGCCGATGACTTCCGCCACAAAGCGTCCCGGCCCCAGGCGATTCAAGGTGAGCTTGACCCGGGCCGCATCTTGTAAGGACAGGACCACCAGCCGGTAGTGCAACTCCTCCAGGAGGGCCGGGGCGGCCATGGCCGGAGGCCCCGATAGCCAAAGCCCAATCAGCGGCAGCCAGGCCAGGAAGGGGAGGACGCCGGCCAGGCGGGATCGAGTTCTCAAGCGGCGGCACTCCTCAGGGTTGGGCCTCAGGGACGGGAGAAGCGGAGGAGGGCGGGGTCAGCAGCCCTTCCTTCCTGATCTCGCCGGGGTTCAGTAAGCGCCCGGCGAGCTTGCCGAAACAGGTCACCCGGGTCCAGGCCTGGGTGGGCACCTGCTCCGGACTGAGAAAGAAAAAATATTGGTTCACCGTCTTGGAGTCCGGCCGGTGGTGGTCTAACATCACCTTGCGGCCCATTTCGGTGACGGAACCGATCACGAAGACCATCTCCTGAGGCGCGGGAGTGGGCAGGACATTGACCCGCAGGGTGCTGCCGCCGGGCAACGGCCCGAAAGCCCCCAGCCGGAGGTTGTAAAACAGGGTCAGGAGGTCATAAACCGGGCCTTGCAGCGGCGCTTCCCATTTTTTGACTTTATCGCCGCCCTCGGCCCGGCGCCAGAGCGACACGCGGCCGCGCTCATGGTCAAAGCGGTACTCTTTCAGGATGCGCCGGCCCTTGCTGATAAACTCTTCCCGGTAGACCAGAGGTAACAGCCGCCCTTCCCGTAAGACCATCTCGGTCTGGTAGCGCTCGGGCAGCCACCGGCTCATCAACTGCCACAACCCCTGGGCCGCGCCGGAAAACTCCGCCAGGTAATGTCCCGGTTCCAACTCTTTAAGAACCAGGTGACCCCGGGCCACATCCGACCACGGGCCCAGACTTATTTGATATTCCAGGTCTTCCCGGATGACCGGCGCCGCCGCGGCCGCAACCTGAAGCGGCCCTGGGGCCAGTTGGAGCAAAAGAATCACCAGCAGGAGCACGCGCACCGGCATCAGTCGTCTCCGCCTTCCGGTTCTTTCGGGGGCGGCGGCCCCCACACCCCGGTGGCAAAGCGGTCGGCCCACCACTTCTGGAGGTCCTCGGAGCCGGCGGGCGAAACCAGATCGTAGCGATAGTCTTCGATGAATTGGACTATCAGCTGGTAGGCCGCGTTAATCTGCTGCATCCGAGCCCGGCAGCTTGCCTCGGCGCCGGCCGGGGCCCGGTCCGGATGCCAGCGGCGGGCGGCCCGGCGATAGGCCGCCTTGACCTCCTGCTTGGTGGCCTTGAGACCCAGACTCAAGAGTTCGCGGGCTTCTTCCAGGGTCATGATGGTGTTGGGGGCCTGCATCGGATCATCTAGTGCTGGGAGTGTTGCCCAAAGATAGAGAAATGAAGCAATCTACCGCATGACCTATCTTAAGGTAGCACTCTACTAAAAAGTTTGCTCAGCTTGACCGCGGTGATTCCAGGCCGTTTTTCAACCGCCTGCCAATAGCTTTGTGGATCCCGTAGTCAAATTCGCTTGATTATATACTTGATTCAGCCATCGGCAAACAAGCTATGGCGCGGTGGGCCGGCGCGCCCCCGTGGCCCAGGGCCGCCGGACCGGCGGTGCGGTTTAAGTTGGCGGTCAGGCGCATCCCTTGTTTTATCGGTAGAATCATGGTAACATAAAATAATTCACCTAGTTGCCTTTCGCCAGGGGTGATCCCGTGGTCCTCGGCTTCCTGGGAGCGGGGTTCACCGGCAAAAGGCTCGCAACCCCCCGGGGTTATTATGAGCATAGGGGGACATCATTCGGACCTGCCCCAGAATCTCCCGCCCGGAGAGGCTGTGGCTCCGCAACTGCGATGCGCCGGGTGCGGGAAAGAGGGAGAGTAACCATTCCATGACGCCAAACAAGACCATAGCCATGCCCGCCAGCGAACTGAACCAGACCTTGGAACGGCTTACCGATGACATCATGGCGAACCATCAGAACCTGGACGAACTGGTGCTGGTGGGCATCCGGACCGGCGGCGCCTTTTTGGCCCAGCGGCTGGCCGCCAACATCACCCGGCGGACTTTCCGGCCGGTGCGGGTGGGAGTGCTGGACATCACCCTCTACCGGGACGACTGGACCCAGCTAAGCCACAAGCCCCTGGTGGGCAAGACGGAACTGCCGGGGTCCATTGACGATCAGGAGGTGGTGCTGGTGGACGACGTGCTGTTCACCGGCCGCACCATCCGGGCGGCCCTGGACGCCCTCATCGATTACGGGCGGCCCCGGCGCATCGAATTGGCGGTGCTGGTGGACCGGGGCGGCCGGGAGTTGCCCATCCAGCCGGATTATGTCGGGCGGGCCGGGGAGTTGCCTCCGGGCCAGAGAGTCAACGTCTATCTGACTGAGATGGGACGGCCCGACGAAGTGGCCATCGAATTGGGTCCCCCGGCAAGATCCTGATGGCGGGGCAGAAACGGGCCAAGCCCCGAGGCGCCGCGGATCCGGCCCCCCTGTCCCCGGAGGCCCGGGCCAGGCTGGAAAGCCAGGTGGCCGGGGTGGTTGGGGCTTTAAAGACGGAAGTCGAGCCGGCCGCGCTTCAGGATCAGATCACGGTCGAACCCCAGGACCCCGACTGGGACGCCCACCTCATGGCGGCCTTGGGGGCCATGAGCCATCCGGCCATCCCGCCTCTGCTGGTGGCTCTCTTCGGCGAGGCCCGGGACAAGGTCCGGCGCAAGGCCCTGAAGAAAACCCTGCACCGGCTCAAAACCCGGGGGGTGGCATTTTCGGACGATCTCCTGCCCCGGGAAGAGGCGAGCTTCGGGGCGCCGCGGCCCGGGGCCGCAACGGTCTTCGTCTCCCCCATCTTCGGCAACGGCGAAAGCTACGTCATCCTGGAAGGCCCCCCGGAGATCCTGGGCGGCAACTTCCTGGTGGCCCGGGTCAGCGATCAGGAGGGTTTTCGGGAGTGCGTGCTCCTGTCCCTGAAGCGCCAGCAGCAGGCGGAGGTTTGGGACCGTTTCCGGGAGCAGGGTGTGGACCACTGGCTTTCCCCGCCCCCGGCTTACGCGGTGCGAATGCTCGAGGAGGCCTACACGCAGCATCCCGGGGCCGGGTCTGGGACCTCCCAATATGTTGCTTTGCGGGAGAAAATTTTCCGGCACTGGGGCCGCGCCTCGGCCGCCCCGGACCTGGACCGGGAGTTGCCGGCCCTCTCCCCGGGGGAGATGCCGCGGCTCTTGGATCGCTGCCGTAAGCTGGCCCTGGACCGGCTTTTCCACTCCTTTCCGCCGGGACCGGAGGAAATTGCCCCCTGGCTTACTAAACTTAAGGAGGTGGAGGACAGTCCCCTGGTGTTGTCGGATCAGCAGAAGCAGATCCGCACCGACGGAGTGCTGGATGAAGCCACCCGGGCCCTCTACCCCATCGAGAGCCGGGCCGACTGGCGCCGGCGCCTCCTGACCACGGCCTACTACCTGCACCTGGAAGGAAGGGAGGAGGATGCCCGGGCCGCCCGGGCCGCGGCGGATGACCTGGCCGTCCCGGACCGGAGCGCCCTCCGCGGGGAAAACCCTTTTCTGAAAGCCCTGGTGCAGTATGCCCTGTACCTGGAGTGGAAATTTCAGCAACCCGAGGAACCCGAAACGCCATCCGGCCTGGTGGCCCCGCCCGGTGAGGCGGGGCTCATCCGGAGGTGAGCATGATCCACACGTTCTCCGTGGGCACAAACCGCCGCACCGAGATGGTCGACATAACCGGCCAGGTCCAGGAACTGGTGCGCCAAAGCGGGGTTACGGAAGGCGTCTGTCACATCTTCTCGGCGCACACCACCGCGGGCCTGACCATCAACGAAAACGCCGACCCGAGCGTCCAAGCCGACATCCTCATGGTCCTGAACCGGATCATCAGCGACCAGGAGGCCTATCGCCACCTCGAAGGCAACTCCCCGGCGCACATCAAGGCTTCCCTCATGGGGGCGCAGCTCACCGTGCTGGTGAGCCACGGGAGGTTGCTCCTGGGCGCCTGGCAGGGGGTCTATCTCTCGGAATTCGACGGGCCGCGAACCCGCAAGGTGCACATCAAAATTATGGCAGGCTAAATGGCGCGTTCCCGGGAATTCTTTAGCGACGTAAAACTGGACGGCCTCCCCCTGGAGTCGTACCAGAAAGCCCCGGCCGCCATCCGGGATCGCAACCTGCTCAAGGAATTTCTGGAATACCTCCATATCCGCCTGGGGCTGCTGGCCCCGTATGACGCGTCCTATCCCCTCATCGAGCCGCGGGAAATCCTGCCTTCCTTTGAAAAGAATTTCTCGGAATACAACCATCTGCCCAGCTTCAGCATGGTGGTCTTCAACCGCGTTCTCTCCTACCAGGAGGAAATCTTCCAGTTCGATCTCCTCCATCCCCCGGAAGAAGGGAAACGGCAGTCCGGCCGGGAAAATTTGGATAGAATCGTCCCACACCTGGACCGGGATCTCAGGTCCGCCATCAAGCAGCAATTAGGCGCCCGGGATATCACCGACCTGGCGCACTACCCGGAACTGTTGGAATTTCTCTTCCACATGGACCGGGCCCACGTGGTGGCCCGGGATGAGGCCGGGGATTTTCGCCTCCTGGGGGTCTATGGCTCTTTCCCCTCGGATTTGGACACCGAACTCAAGGCCCTGGGGCGCAAGCTGGGCAAGTTCAAAAAGCTCGACAGCGCCACCTACGAACGGGAACGGGAATTCGTCTACCAGTTTCTCATGGAACTGTACGGGTTCCCCATCGCCTCGGAGCGCCGGACCTCCGGGGCGCTGTTCGCCCGGCGGTTAAGCCGCGGGAAGGAGCAGTATCTCATCAAGGTGCTGGGCGCTTCGGACCGGACCATTACCAGCCTCTGCGGGTTCGAGCAGAAGCGGTATCCGTTGGTGGAAAAGGTGGCGTTGATCCCGCTGTCGCCGTCTCTGGCGGAAGCGAATCCCCATCTCAAAGAGGGCGGCTTTTACGTGGACCCCGAGCGGCGGGTGGTGATCCTCAAGGTGACCTACCAGCAGCACAAGTACCACCGGTACAATGTCCTGGAAGACCGGGCCCTGTCCATCGTGCGCCAGGAAATCATCCACCCGGATCACGGCGGTCGGGAGGCGAACCTCAACATCTTGAAGGACACCAAGCGGACCTTGAAAGAACTCACCGATATCGTCCGGGGTGAGCACACCGGTTCCATCACCTACCGGCGGAGCGACCTCATCACCTCCACCAAGACCCACGAGGAGCGCCTCAAGTTCCTGTCGGCCTGGCTCGCTAAGAATCAGCGGCGGCTGGGGGCCTATGGCCAGGAGACCTTCGGCGGCACGAAGAAGCTGCTGAACAGCTACCTGTCCCAGCGGGACTACCGGGAGGTGTTCGCCAAGCACCGGGAACTGCACCGGGAAGTGGTGCAGCGCCTGGCCTACCTGAACCAGGTGCAGCAGCTCCAGCCCCTGGAAAAGCTGGCCCAGCCCGGGAAGCGCCAGCCGGGGCTGGGCCCCAGCCGCCGCTTGGCCCTGGCCGTGGCCTTCCTGGAGGAAAACCAGCCCCAGCTGCCGTATTTCTATCCCGACCTGTTCCAAAAATGCTGCCATCTCTTCGACCAGATCTTGCAATATCCCTACTTCAAGAAATTGCTGGGCAAAGAGAGCCCCCCGGCCAGTTCCTTCCGGCGCCGGGTCTGGCAGCTGCTGGTGCGGGGCGAGGAACTCCTGGCGGATATGAAGAAGCAGCACTGCTGGATCACGGGGGAGGTCAGCCGGGGGACGCCGTTCCCGGTGGTCGTCTCCGGGCCCCGCCAGCCTTCCTCCCCCCAAAGCGCTTGAGAGCAGTTATAGCGTTTGCCATAAATTCCTTCCCCTTGGAGGTTCTCAAATCCCCCTGAATCCCCCTTTTTCAAAGGGGGACTTTCCCAGCAATTCTATTTAGTTCCCCCCTTTTCTAAAGGGGGGTTAGGGGGGATTAGAATGATTCCGCTATCGGAAAAAACTTTTGGCAATCGCTATATCATTGGGGCTGACTTGAAAAGTTCTTAAAATTCGGTGGCACAGGTTTTCAACCTGTGCGGTGCAGAAAAAGGTGGTGGGCGGGGACGCCCGCCCTGACTTTTCATGCTTTACGGGTGGACCGAAGGCCCATGAGGAACTGATCTGAAAAGTTCCTTGAAGCTGGCCTAGGCCACCCGCTTCCGGCTGTCCCGGCCCAGGCTGGAAAGCCTGTGCCGCCCATGATGTCGGGTGAGCCAAAAACTCAGGCGCAACTGCGGCGCGAAAGGGGTTTACCGTTGTCGGGAGAAAATCCTGCGCTGTTCCCCCACGTTCTTATTTTCCCAAAGATTGACAAATACCTAACACTATTTTAATATAATATCTTTAATAATCTAAACTATATGGCCAGGGGCGAAAAATGGAGAAACAGGACCTGGAACTCATAGAACAGTTGATGGATCGGGACCCGGAGTTGAAACTGTATGTTGAAAAACACCGGGAATATGAGAAGCAGTTGGAGATCTTCAACCGCCGGCCTTACCTGACCACCGCCGAGACCATCGAGCGGAAACGGCTGCAAAAATTGAAGCTGGTCGGCCGCGACCGGATTGAACTGATCCTGGCCCAGCATCGCCAGAAGGAAAACCTGCAATGAAACTGACCGGCGCCCAAATTTTAATGAAATGTCTGGAGCGGGAGGGAGTCAAACACATCTTCGGGTACCCCGGCGGGGTGGTCCTCGATATCTATGACGAACTGGCCCGCACCCCCAGCATCAGGCATATCCTGGTACGCCACGAACAGGCTGCGGTCCACGCCGCGGACGGCTATGCCCGGGCCTCTGCCCAGGTGGGGGTGGCCCTGGTCACCTCGGGCCCCGGCGCTACCAACACGGTGACGGGCATTGCCTCGGCCTACCTGGACTCCATCCCCATCGTGGTGTTCACCGGCCAGGTGCCCACCGGTCTGATCGGCAACGATGCCTTTCAGGAAGTGGACATCGTGGGCATCACCCGGCCCTGCACCAAGCACAATTATCTGGTCAAGGACGTCAAGGATCTGGCCCGGACGATACACGAGGCCTTTCATATCGCCCGGTCCGGGCGGCCGGGGCCGGTGCTGGTGGACCTGCCCAAGGATGTGAGCCAGGGCAGCACGGCGCCCAAGTTTCCCGAGGTCGTTAAGATCAAGAGCTACAACCCCACGTACCATGCCAATCCCCGGCAGGTGGCCCGGGCTCTCGACATGATCCTCCGCGCCCAAAGGCCGGTGCTATATACCGGGGGCGGCATCGTGCTGTCGGACAGCTCAGAGGATCTCTACAAGTTCGCCACGAGCTTGCAGATCCCGGTGACCAGCACTCTCATGGGCCTGGGGGGATTCCCCGGCGACCACCCCCTGTGGATGGGGATGTTGGGCATGCACGGCACGTACTGCGCCAATATGGCCGTATCCCAGGCCGACGTCCTGATCGCGGTGGGGGCCCGGTTCGACGACCGGGTGACCGGCAAGCTGTCGGAGTTCGCCCCCCACGCCAAGATCGTGCATATCGACATTGACCCCAGTTCCATCAGTAAGAACGTGCAGGTGGATATCCCCATCGTGGGCGACTGCAAGGATACCCTGGGGCAGCTCAACGAACTGCTGAAGGACAAGCCCGTCCGGGATTGGACGGAACTGCGCCGGCCCTGGCTCGACACCGTCAACGGCTGGAGCGCGACCCATCCCCTGACCTACGTCTGGGACGACAAGGTCATCAAGCCCCAATTTGTGGTGGAAAAGCTCTATGAGCTCACTCAGGGGGAGGCCTACATCACCACCGAGGTGGGGCAGAACCAGATGTGGGCGGCCCAGTTCTACAAGTTCAGGCACCCGCGGCGTCTGATGACCTCCGGGGGGCTGGGGGTTATGGGCTACGGTCTTCCCGCGGCCATGGGGGTGCAGATGGCCAAACCCGACGCCTGCGTCATCGATATTGCCGGCGACGGCAGCATCCAGATGAATATCCAGGAGTTGATCACGGTGGTGGATAACGACCTGCCGGTGAAGATCGCCATCCTGAACAACTCCTTCCTGGGCATGGTGCGGCAGTGGCAGCAGTTGTTCTACGATCGGCGCTATAGCGCCACGCCCATGACGGCTCCCGATTTTGTCAAGCTGGCCGAAGCCTATGGCGCGGTGGGGCTTAGGGCTACCAAGCCCGAGGAAGTGGAACCGGTGATCCGAGAAGCCCTCAACACCCGCCGCCCGGTGATCATGGACTTCAAAGTGGAACCCGAAGAGTGCGTCATGCCCATGGTCCCCGCGGGCAAGGCCATGCACGAAATGCTACTGGCGTAGGAGAAGACGATGGATCCGAAGATGGAGCCGCGACATACCATAGCAATTTGGGTGGATAATACTCCCGGGGTGCTCTCCCGGGTTACCGGCCTGTTCAGCGGCCGGGGCTTCAATATCGAAAGCCTGTGCGTAGCCGAAACCATGGACCCGGAAGTGTCCCGGATCACCATCGTGTCCACCGGGGATGAGCAGATCACCGAGCAGATCATCAAACAGCTCCACAAGCTTATCAACATCATCAAGGTTGTGGACCTGAGTGAATTGGAGCACGTGGAACGGGAGATGGTCCTGGTCCGGGTGAAGGCCGAGGACAAGTCCCGGGCCGAGGTCCTGCGCATTGCCGATATTTTCCGCTGCCGGGTGGTGGACGTCAGCGCCAGCACCTATACCCTGGAGATCACCGGCAACCACGACAAAATCCGGGCGGTGCTGGATCTCCTGAAAAACCACGGGATCCAGGAAGTCGCCCGGACCGGCACCCTGGCCATCCAGCGGAGCAAGAAGGAATAGAAGCAGCTTTCAGCTTTCAGCTATCAGCTTTCAGCTTTGGGTTTTCATATGTTTTATCTATGGATCGTAGGGCGCGTCTCACGCGCCATCCTTGGTGCGTAATCTTTTAAAATGTAGGGCGGGCACTGCCCGCCATGTTTTAGGTTTTCCAGATTACTGATGGCGGGCAGTGCCCGCCCTGATATGGGGAAAAATTTAGCCATGAAAATGTACTACGATGCGGATGCGGATTTGGGTCTGTTAAAAGGCAAGAAAGTGGCCATCATCGGGTTCGGCTCCCAGGGCCACGCCCAGGCCCTGAATCTGAGGGATTCCGGCGTGGACGTGCTGGTGTCCGACGTCCCGGGCTCCCCTAATTATGACCTGGCGGTGAAGTACGGCTTCAAGCCGGTCTCCGCCGCCAAGGCCGCGGCCGCGGCCCAGGTGGTCCAGATCCTGACCCAGGACCACGTCCAGGCCACCCTGTACGAAAACGACCTGCGGCCCCACATGGGCGCGGGCAAGACCCTGCTCTTTTCCCACGGCTTCAACATTCATTACGGCCAGATTATGCCGGACCCCAAGGTGGACGTGATCATGGTGGCCCCCAAGGGCCCCGGCCACCTGGTGAGGAGCGAATACGAGAAAGGCGCCGGCGTCCCATGCCTGGTGGCGGTGGAGCAGGATGCCTCGGGTAAGGCCCTGGCCACCGCCCTGGCCTACGCCAAGGGCATCGGGGCCACCCGGGCCGGGGTCCTGGAGACCACCTTCAGGGAAGAGACCGAAACCGACCTCTTCGGCGAGCAGGCCGTGCTCTGCGGCGGCGTCTCCGAACTGGTCAAGGCCGGCTTCGACACCCTGGTGGAGGCGGGTTACGCCCCGGAGATCGCTTATTTCGAATGCTTCCATGAACTGAAGCTGATCGTGGACCTGTTCTATCAGGGCGGCCTCGAATACATGCGCTATTCCGTGTCCGACACCGCGGAGTACGGCGACTACACCCGGGGGCCGCGCATCATCACCGAGGAGACCCGGGACGAGATGCGCCAGATCCTCTATGAGGTGCAGACCGGCGAGTTCGCCAAGGAGTGGATCCTGGAAAACCAGGCCCGGCGCCCGGTGTTCAACGCGTTAAGGCGCCAGGAGGCGGAGCATCCCATCGAGGAAGTGGGGAAGAAGCTCCGGGCCATGATGGGGTGGTTGAAAAAATAAAAAGCTGGGCGAAAAGGGGAAAAGGCGAAGAGGGAAAAAAACCATGAGAGAACCTGGATTCTTTAACCTTTTAACCTTTTCGCCTTTTCGCCTTTTCGCCCCAATTCTTTTCCCCTTTCAGGCGGACGACTGTTAACTATGCCTTCGTCTTCCTCCAAAGGCCGGGGATTCATCGCGGCTCAGGGGTATCCCTTTATCCTGGCCGGGGTGGTCCTGGTCCTCCTGGGGGTGATGGGGGGCTGGCCCTGGATCACCGGCTTGGGGCTGGTGTCCGGCGGGTTTTTCGCCTATTTTTTCCGGGACCCGGAAAGGGCTATCCCTTCGGAGCCGGGGGTAATCGTCTCCCCGGCGGACGGTTTGGTGGTCCGGGTGGACGAGGTGCAGGAAAACGAGTTTCTCAAAGGCCCGGCCCGGTACGTGGCCATCTTCATGAATGTCTTTGACGTGCACGTGAACCGGTCCCCGGTGGCGGCCGTGGTCAAGGAAATGCGCCACCGGCCGGGGGAGTACAAGGCGGCGTCCCGGGATGACGCGGCCAGCCGCAACGAACAGCAGGCCCTCATGCTGGAAAATGAAGCGGGGCGGCGGGTCCTGGTGGTCCAGATCGCCGGGCTGTTGGCCCGGCGCATTATTACGTTGGTCAAACCCGGACAGCCTCTGGCCCGGGGTGAGCGGCTGGGCCTGATCTGTTTCGGCTCCCGGGTGGATATCTACCTGCCCAGGGACAGCCAGGTTCAGGTGAAGACCGGTGACCGGGTGAAAGCCGGGAGCAGCATCATCGGGAGGTGGCATGAGATTCCGCCGGAGACGTAAAAAGAAGGACAGGCGCCGCTTTCGGGGCGTTTACCTACTGCCCAACTTGATCACCACCGGGAGCCTGTTCGCCGGGTTCTACGCCATTGTGGCCGCCATGGACGGCCGGTTTTACGCCGCGGCCTGGGCCATTCTGATAGCATTGATCCTGGATGGGTTGGACGGGCGCGTCGCCCGGATGACCAAGAGCACCTCCGGCTTCGGGGTGCAGTACGATTCCCTGGCCGACCTGGTGGCCTTTGGGGTGGCCCCGGCCATCCTGGTCTATCTCTGGGCCTTGAAGGATTTCAAGCAGTTCGGCTGGGCCGCGGCCTTTCTCTTCGTGGTCTGCGGGGCCCTGCGATTGGCCCGCTTTAATGTGCAGACGGGCTCCATTGACCCCCGCTACTTTAACGGCTTGCCCATCCCGGCAGCCGCCGTGATGGTGGCCAGCGTAGTGGCGTTTTACACTGAACTGGGCGAATTCGCGCCGGAACGCTCCAAGTTCATCCTGGCAATAATGTACGTCCTCTCCTTCCTCATGGTGAGCAATATCAAGTACATCAGCTTCAAAAAGGTGGAACTCTTCCGGCGGCACCCCTTCCATACCCTGGTAGGCCTGGTCTTGATCTTTGTGGTGGTGGCCACCGCCCCAAACATCATGGGGTTTTTGCTCATGGCGGCTTATGTGGCCTCGGGGCCCATCAGCACCATTATTTATCATCGCCGGGCCGCGTTGGCGCCTAAAGGAGAAACTGAGACCCCCGCCCCCGAAGCTTAGCGGTTCTCAGGGTTTGGACCTGGGGGGCGGGGGAGAGGCCTGAAAGCCGGCCTGCTTGACCGCACCTCCACTACCTGTCCCAGAACGGTTTTTCCACCTAGGTTTGAGAAGATCGGTGAAAACCGGGGGGCGGCGGCCTAAGGGTCAACCGCCGCGCCCGGCGGTTCTTGGGCAGGCGAGGGCGCCTGCCTTACATTTTATTTCCCTGGCGCGCGGGTGCTGACCCAGCAGGCAAATCGGTCTTGATGGTATGCGGTGGTGAAGCAACTGCTTTTTATAATTATCGGCGTGCTCCTGGGTCTTCTGGTGGCCCTGGCCGTGGCCGAAGTGGCCGTGAGGTTCTTTAGCCCCCAGGAGGTGGGGCCGGTGAGATTCGCCTGCCACCCGGAACTGGGGGATATTCCCGTACCCGGTCAACAGGGAGAGCGCCGGTTCCCCGGGGTATTTACTTTCCGGTACAGCAACAATTCTCTCGGATGGCGAGGCCGCCGGGAATACCGGGAGGCGAAGCCGACCGATTACCGGGTGCTGATGCTGGGCGACTCTTTTACCTACGGACTCGGCGTCAATGATGACCAGACCTTTCCCGCCCGGGTAGAGGAATACTTGAGCGCGGACCACTTGTCCGTGGAAGTGATGAACGCCGGCTGTCCCGGCAAAGGCACCGATTATGGGTTGAAGTCTTTCCAAACGGTGGGGCGTAAATTTCACCCCGACCTCACGGTTCTGGGCTTTTTTGGCAACGATTTCCAGGACAACGCCCGGGGTGAGTATTATAGTATCGGCAACCGGGGGGAACTCCAGGTTAAACCCCTGAACTGCAACCCGCGCGGTATAAAAACCCTGCTTAACCGTCTGCCCGGGTACAACTGGCTGATTTCCTGGTCCCAGGCGGCCAATTTAGTAAAGCAGGCCGGGGTGGATTTCATCGTTAACCGGGCCTCTAAAACCGACCCTGACGCCACCAAGGGCTTGGTGGTCTCATATACCAGGAGTGCCAGCGGCAATGCCACCGCGGCCAATAAGCAATTAACCCGGATCTATGTACAGCAATTGAACGCCGCAGTGAAACATGCCGGTGGTGAACTGATGATGTTTTATATCCCCGTCTCCCAGGAAGTGCTCGAGTATCGCCAGACCCGGACAACCTCTCCGGATGAGCGGGCGATTCAGCATATCGCCGCGGAAAACGGCATGATGCTGTGGTCCTTGACCCCCTTATTGGCCCACTCGGGCCAACCTATCGATCGCTTATACTACAAAGAAGGTCATTGGACCGCCGCGGCCCATGCAATGGCGGCCGGGTTCATGAGCCGGCTCATCCAGGGCCGGTTGGTTTCGCGCCGCCAGTTGATTAATAATACCCTGGAATAAATTGCCCAACCGTAGGGGCGGGGCGCGAACCGCCCCTCCAAGAAATAAAAAGGTTTACATATGGCACACAAAATTTTTATCTTCGATACGACCCTGAGGGACGGGGAACAGACCCCCGGCGCCAATCTCAACGTGGACGAAAAACTGCAGATCGCCCGGCACCTGGAACTCCTCAACGTGGATGTCATCGAGGCCGGTTTCCCCTTTTCTTCCCAGGGGGATTTTGAGGCGGTGCGGGCGGTGGCCCGGGAAATCCGGGGACCGCAGATCGCCGGGCTGGCCCGGGCTTTTGAGAAAGACATCGACGCCTGCTGGGAGGCCGTCAAGGAGGCCACCAATCCCCGGATTCACACCTTTATCTCCACCTCAGACATCCATCTGAAGCACCAGATGCGCAAGTCCCGGGAAGAGGTGCTGGAGATGGCGGTGGCCGCGGTGAAGTACGCCTGCCGCTACACCTCCAACGTGGAGTTTTCGGCCATGGACGCCTCCCGGAGCGACCTTTCTTACGTGGCCCGGGTTTTTGCCGCGGTCATCGACGCGGGGGCCGCCACCCTGAATTTCCCGGATACGGTGGGCTACTCCATCCCCGAGGAGTTCGGGGCCAAGATCAAGTACCTGGTGGAGCACATCCCCAACCTCCACAGGGCCACGCTCTCGGTCCACTGCCACAACGACCTGGGGCTGGCCGTGGCCAACACTCTGGCCGCGGTCATGAACGGCGTGCGCCAGGTGGAGGTGACCATTAACGGCCTGGGCGAACGCGCCGGCAACGCCTCCCTGGAGGAGGTGGTGATGGCCCTGTCCACCCGGCGCGACCTGCTGAACTATTACACGGACATCGTCACCCAGTACATCTATCCCACCAGCCGCCTGACCAGCAAGCTGTCCGGCGTGCCGGTGCAGCCCAACAAGGCCATCGTGGGGGCCAACGCCTTTGCCCATGAGTCCGGGATTCACCAGGACGGGGTGCTCAAGGATGCCAGCACCTTTGAAATCATGACCCCCTCCACCGTGGGCATCAAGAAGAGCACGCTGCCCCTGGGCAAGCTCTCGGGCCGCCACGCCTTCAAGGACAAGCTCCGGGAGATGGGCTACTACCTGAACGATGAAGAGCTGAACCGGGTTTTTACCCGCTTCAAGAGCCTGGCGGACCGCAAAAAGACCGTGTTCGACGAGGACCTGATCAGCCTGGTGGAGACCGAGGTTATCTATAAGTCGGTGCCGGAACACTTCAAGCTGGTGGAACTCGTGGTGCTCGCCGGGACCATGGCCAGGCCCTCGGCCAACGTCAAAATGGAGGTGGGCGGCCACCTGGTCGGCCCCTACTCCGTGCTCGGGGACGGCCCCATAGACGCCACCTACAAGGCCATCACCCACCTGGCCGGGTCCAAGTGCACGCTGCTCAAGTTTGCGGTGAGTTCCATCACCGGCGGCACCGATGCCCAGGGCGAGGTGGCGGTGCGCCTGGAGGAGGGCGGCCACGTGGTCACCGGCCAGGGGGTGGACCCGGACGTGATCACCGCCAGCGCCCGGGCCTTTATCAACGGGCTCAACCGCCTCCACTTCCTGAAGGAGACGGGGGTGGGCAAGGGGCCTAAACCCGAAGAACTGTAAAATGAGTCACTCAGCTATAGGGCGGGCCATGGCCGCCATTTAACGGCGTGCACGGCACGTCCTATAAACTGGTTACCATTTTGCATGGAGATAAGATCAATGCCCAAACCTCAAACCATTACCCAAAAAATCCTGGCGGCGCACTGCGGCAAAGACTACGTCGAACCCGGCGAACTCATCATGGCCCGGGTGGATATCGCCCTGGGCAACGACATCACCGCGCCCCTGGCCATCCAGGATTTTCATAAGGTGGGGGCTAAAAAGGTCTTTGACCGGTCCCGGGTGGTGCTGGTCTGCGACCACTTCGCCCCCAACAAGGATATCCCTTCGGCCATTCAGTGCCAGCAATTGCGGAACTTTGCCCGGGAGCAGGACCTGACCCATTTTTACGACGGCGGCGACATGGGGGTGGAGCATGCCCTGCTCCCGGAACAGGGGATTGTGGGTCCCGGGGACGTAATCATCGGCGCCGACAGCCACACCTGCACCTATGGGGCCCTGGGGGCCTTTGCCACCGGGGTGGGGTCCACCGACCTGGCCGCGGTCATGGCCACCGGCGAATGCTGGTTCAAGGCGCCGGAGTCCATCCGGCTAGTTTATACCGGCGCTCTGCCGGAATGGCTCACCGGCAAGGACTTGATCCTCCACACCATCGGCGATATCGGGGTGGACGGCGCCCGTTACCTGGCCATGGAGTTCACCGGCGAGGCCATCGCCAGGCTCCCCATGGCGGACCGATTTTCCATGGCCAACATGGCCGTGGAAGCTGGGGCCAAGAACGGCATCATGGCCCCGGATGAGATAACCCTGGCTTATGTCAAGGGCCGGACCTTGAGACCCTACACCACCTATGAGAGCGACCCGGGGGCGCCGTACCTCTTCGAGAAGACCTACGCGGTCGGCGGCCTCGAGCCCCAGGTGGCCTGCCCGTCCTCGCCCGGCAACGTCGTGCCGGTTTCCCGGGTGGGGGACGTACCCATCGATCAGGCGGTCATCGGCTCCTGCACCAACGGGCGGATCGACGACCTGCGTCTGGCCGCCAAGGTCCTCAAAGGCCGCCGGGCGGCCAAAGGCGTGCGCCTCATCGTCATCCCCGCCACGCCCCTGGTCTATCGCCAGGCCATGGACGAGGGCCTGATGGCCATCTTCATGGACGCCGGGGCGGTGATCAGTCCGCCCACCTGCGGGCCCTGCCTGGGCGGGCACATGGGCATCCTGGCCCCGGGAGAGACGGCCATTGCCACCACTAACCGCAATTTTGTGGGCCGCATGGGACATACGCAATCCAAGGTTTACCTGGCCAGCCCGGCCGTAGCCGCGGCCTCCGCGGTGGCCGGGCGCATCATGAGTCCCAAAGACTTGTGAGGGGAGGTCCGGCCCGGGGCGCATGCATGACGGGCGAGGGCGGCGGGGAGCCAGCCGCGCTATCAGGTGAGAAAAGCCTCGACTTACTTGAGAAATTATGCCATTATCCCCTCAAGCAGCAATGGCAGTAAATCCTGAAGCTCTGCGAGGGCGCGGGCTTGAATGCCAAGGTCAGGAAACATTGGGCGGCGTGGGTGCTGGCAGCGATGGTGCTGGTATCAGGCTGCTCTGGCGTCCTGATGGAGCAGAAGGACAGCCGGGGCCAGGTGCAGCGGGTCAAGATCGACGGCGGGGAAGGCTGGGAAAGCTACGATGCCCGTCCGCGCTACCCCTATTCCAAAACCAGAAGCAATGATGAAATGATCATCATGCTGAAGAGTTTAAAGACCTTTTAGCCGGCTGCCTCACGGCGCCGGGCTCGGACCACCCGCTCCATGCCGCTGAAATCCTTGATCGACTCCAGCCGGTCATAGGCGCCGGTTTGCTGGAATAACGCCACAACCAGCGGCGCCTGCCGGTCCCCCACTTCCAGGAGCACCCATCCTCCCGCCTTGACATACTGCGGCGCCTGCCGGATCAAAGGCCGGATCAGGTCCAACCCGTCTTCGCCCCCCAACAAGGCCCCGGGGGGTTCGAACGCCTTGATCTCCCGGGGGAGCCGTTCCCACTCCGCCCGGGGCACATAAGGCAGATTGGCCACGAGCAAGGAAAAAACCGCATAGGGCTTGAGCGCGGTCAGCAGGTCGGACTTAAGGAAGTGGACCCGGTCAAGGGCCCCGTGCCGCCGGGCATTGCCCCGGGCCACCGCCAGGGCGGCCCCGGAAGTGTCCAGGCCCACCCAGGCCATCCGGGTCAACTCCTTCGCCAAGGCAATGACCACCGCGCCGCTGCCTACACCCAGTTCTAATCCCCAAATAGAGGGGGGTTTCGGTTTTCGGCTTCCGGTTTTCGGTTGGTCTTCCCCCTGGCCTCCTCTCTCAACTTCATTTTCCTCATAAAATTGCGCCGCCTCCAGGGCTGCGGCCACCAGCGTCTCGGTTTCGGGGCGGGGAATCAGCACTGCCGGGGTCACCTGGATATCCAGGGACCAGAACTCCCGGTGTCCGGTGAGATAGGCCACGGGTTCCCCGGCCCGGCGCCGGACCACCAGGGCCTTGAAGCGGGCCAGTTCTTCCGGGTTGAGGGGTTGGTCGTAGCGGAGGTAGAGGTCCAGGCGGCTGACGCTCAGGGTGTGGGCCAGGAGAATTTCGGCTGCGGCCCGGGGTTCCGAGACCCCTTTGGTGCGGAAATAGTCGGCGGTCCACCTGAGGGTTGCCAGGATGGTCCAGGATGCTTGGGGGCCGGACATTTACGCCGGTGCCAGGGCCCGGGTCCGGTGGTCGGCGATCAAACCCTGGAGGAGTTCGTCCAGATCCCCGTCCAGCATGGCCTCCAGCCGGTAGAGGGTCAAGCCGATACGGTGGTCGGTGATCCGACCCTGGGGGAAATTGTAGGTGCGGATGCGCTCACTCCGGTCCCCCGTGCCCACCTGGCTCTTGCGCTCCTGGGCGATCTGCTGCTGCTGCTCCTGCTGCTTCAGGTCGAAAAGCCGGGACCGGAGCACCTTGAGCCCCTTGGCTTTGTTTTTGTGCTGGGATTTTTCATCCTGACAGGAGACCACCAGGCCCGTGGGCAGGTGGGTGATGCGCACCGCGGAATCCGTGGTGTTGACGCTCTGCCCCCCGGGACCGGAGGACCGGAAGACATCGATGCGCAACTCTTCGGGGTTGATCTGGACGTCCACCTCTTCGGCCTCCGGCAGGACCGCCACCGTCACCGCGGAGGTGTGGATCCGCCCCTGGGATTCCGTTGCCGGGACCCGCTGGACCCGGTGCACGCCGCTTTCGTATTTGAGCTGGCTGTACACCTGGTTACCGGAGATGGAGGCGATGATTTCCTTGAGCCCGCCGATGCCGGTGGCGGAGTGGCTGAGGATTTCCAGCTTCCAGCCTTTGCGTTCCGCCAGGCGGGTGTACATCCGGAAAAGGTCGGCGGCGAAGAGGCCGGCTTCCTCGCCCCCGGTGCCGGCCCGGATCTCCAGGATGACGTTTTTTTCATCCAGGGGGTCTTTGGGCAGCAGCAGAATGCGGAGTTCTTCTTCCAAATTGTCGGCCTGATCTTTGAGGACATGGATCTCCTCCCGGGCATAGGCCTTCAATTCCTCGTCCGTCTCTTCCTTCACCAGAGTCTGGTTTTCCGCCAGTTCTTTGTCCACCTGCTGATAGCGACGGAAGATCAGGATCACCGGCGCCAGGTCGGCGTGTTCCTTGCGATACTTATGGTACAGGTCCTGGTTCTTGATGACCGCGGGGTCGGTCAGGGCGTCTTCCAGTTCCTGGTAGCGATTTTCCAGGGATTCCAAACGGTCGGTAATCATAGGGATATATCATTGCGCCAGGGCGCCGGGCCCCGGCTGGCGGTTTTAGAGTTGGTGGGAAATTATCTCAGCATTTAAATATATTATAGATTAATGCCTGGCCCCCGGCAAGGGCACGTGGCGGTTATCCCTCCGCCCGGCACCGGCTCTATCCCGGCCGTAACTTGCCGAACCGGAAGTTATTTATAGGTGAGGCGGTTGCGCCCCGCCGCTTTGCTCTGGTACATCAGCTCATCAGCCCGGTGGATCAAAGTTTCCGGGGTATCCTGAATCCGGGCCAGGGTTGCTCCCAGGGAAATGGTCACGTGAAGGGAGGAATCCGCCAGAGAAACCCAAGCGCTTTCCACCAGGACGCGCAACCGATCTGCAATGTCTATGATCTGGTCCGCATCTTTTAACTTACTTACAACACAAACAAATTCTTCTCCACCCCACCTGCCTACCAGGTCGAAGGAACGACAATTTTTCAAGAGGGTCTTGGCCACCATTTTCAGGACTACATCTCCCGCCTGGTGGCCAAAGGTGTCGTTCACCAGTTTAAATCGGTCCACGTCTAAGAAAATAACCCCAAAGGACCAGCCCAGGCGCTGCAATTCATTGAATTTGCCGACCACAAAGGTTTCCAGATAGGCGCGGTTGGCGATGCGGGTGAGACCATCCAGGTAGGCCAGGTCTTCCAGTTCCTTGAGGTGCTCCAGGGCGGCGATGGTGGCGGAATCGTCCCGGAAGATCTCCACCGCTCCAATAATGTTCTGTCCGCTGTCGGTAATGGGGGAGACCCCGATGGCTACGGGCAACCGGTGCCCCTGCTTGTGATGGAGAAAGACCGAGGCTGACCGGAGCACACCATCACGCAAGGTATGGGATAGGGGGCAGGCCCCTTCGCACAGGGGATTACCCCGGTCGTCCACGTGGCGCAGCAGGTTGTCGGCGCACCGTTTGCCCAGCACTTCCGCTTTGGTGAACCCGGTGATTCTTTCCGCGGCCTTATTCCAAAAAGTGATCTGCCTCTCCCGGTCAACGAAATAGACCCCGTCATACAGATTGTCCAGCAGAGTCTCATGGAAATTTGGGCTGATGTCGTCCATCGGCCTCTCTCAGCCCGCCAGGCGGCGGATGATTTCCGGGATGGTGGCGGTGGCCAGGTGGGACATGGAGCCCCCCGCCAGGACCACCATCAGGGGGACACCCATCTCGGCGGCGGCGGCGAGCATCAGGTCGCAGATGGCGAAATAGGCCGCCTCGGTGAGCCCCAGGGAGCCGTAGTCATCCCGGTGGGTGTCGAAGCCGTAATACCAGATGAGCAGGTCCGGTTTGAACTTCGGGATCAAGGGGAGGTTTTGGCGCACTAGGTCCACGTACTGGGCATCGGGGTCGGCGTGCGGATTCAGACGATAGGCGTTGACATCCACCTTGGCGCCGTCGTCGCTGGTGAAGTTGAGGCCGCAGAAGCACAGGTGGAAGACCTCGGGGTCGTCCCGCACCAGCTGGCGGGTGCCGTCGCCGTGGTGGGCGTCGGTGTCCACAACGGCAAAGCGGCGCCAGGGGCTGATTTCCCGGGTGTGAGTCAGGGCGATGACCACATCGTTGAAGCAGCAGGCCCCCCAGAACTGGCGGTAGCCCGCGTGGTGGCCGCCGGCGCCGATGAAGCAGAAGGCCCGGTCGATTTCGCCTTTGGCCAAATCCGCCATGCCGGCCACCACCCCGCCCACGGACTCGTACGCGGTGGAGCAGAAGCCGTCATGCGCTACCATAGTGAGCATCTCCGGGGCGTGGACCTTGAGGACGAGCTCCTCGGACACCCGGGGCGACTCAATGAGGCGCACGTTGGGCCGGGCCAGGAGCGGCTCCAAAGCCTCGGGAAAGTCCCGGAGCCGGTTGCCCACGGTCATGTAGCTCTTGCGGCTGAAGGAGGGGTGGTAGTAGATGCCGAGGTTTTTCATGACCGCTCTTTTATGCGGCAAAGCGCAGGATTTCCAATTCGGCTCCGCTTTGTACCGCGGCTTCGGCCCTGGTCAACAACTGGTTGGTGACAGATTCGGAGAGATAATATTCCCCACAGTTTGAACACACTTGCGCAGGTACGTTTTTAAAAATAATGGTGCTCTCACCGCGCTGCAAGGTTACGGTAGCCTGGCCCGACGCGGTTTGACCTTCGCGACAAATGACGCATTTCATAGCAACCTCTTGGTTCTAAAATCTGGATGCCAAATATCCAAATCTGGAACGTATGCAGTGATAATATAACATGTTTGGCTGATAGCATCTATGGCGACTACCACATGGATAGGTCTCCCTTCCAGCCAACCAATGGCTAGACAACTTGGGAAAGGGTGATCGTCCGGGTAATCCCCAATAACTTCTCCTGATTCGATTACGGCTCTTATGGCGTTTGTCTGAATACCGCGTTCAAACATGCGTTGCACGGCGTGCTGGCTGAAAATGATTTGTTGGCAATTCATTTCACTGCCCCACTAATGCCGCGGAGGCGATGGTCGCCGGTCATGTAACTCTTGCGGCTGAAAGAGGGGTGGTAGTAAATGGCGATTTTTATCATAAATGTTGAATGTTCTTTGATCCTCTACGCAAATATTTTAAATAATCTATGAGTGAATCAAGCTCACGCGATATCTCCTTAATTTCCTCATCAGAATATGATGGATTACCTTTATAAATACCAAATAATCTTTGTATACTATCTAAAGCCTGTGGGTTAATAAATTTAAATCGCTCTAACTTTTTAAAATCCGATATGATTGCTAATAAATGAACTCCTTTGGCGAAGAAAACTTGAAAATCATCTGCTATACCCCTTAATTCCTCTTCAATGATAATAAATTTTTGTGATATCCTTTCACGTTCTAACAACTGTCTAGTTCGTTCAGTGCTTTTTCCTACTAAACTTTGAACCTTTTCAACTAATTCATTTAATGTTTTCTTTTGTAATCCTGCATCCTTCATTAATTCAGTAGTCTCTTTTCGTGCCTCTTCAATTATCTGTCTTTTTAACTCTTCTTCTTTCTTAAAATTTTCTTCAGTGGTTTTTGATGAGGAACCATAGGGTAATCCAGTGAAATAATCCCAAGCTTTATCAATTTGGTGAGTCGTCCTTTCCACAACTACTTAAACTTTTTGGGAAATTTGAGAAAGAATTTCCTGCGCTTGAATTTGCAATTTTGTGGCGTTTCTATAAGAAGCCCAGCTAAATATAAATGCGGCTATAGCTAACGTAGTTGAAGCTACAGCAAGAAAAATTGACCACATAGTTAAATAATTTTCCATGATTATCTCCTGCCTGCAATGTTGGATTTAATCCGCTTTTCCCACTGCTCGTATTTGGGGAAAAACAGGTAGAAAAATCCCAGGGAAATCACCATAAAAACATAGAAATCCAGGGCATTGCCGGCCAGGAGAAAAAGCGCCAAACCCAGGATCGCCACGGATTCGCACAGGGCGAAGGTGATAATCGCACCTTGGGACAAATGCTCCACCGAAGGGTTCGGCAGGATTTTCGGCAGTAACTTGATGATCCCAAACTGAACTGCGGCCAGGGCTAGAAAGCTATACTTGAGGAGGCTGACCTTTGGGGGAGGAAGTTTGGCGAACCCGGCGAAGGGCGCCATCTGCCACTTGATCACCTCCACCACTCCGGCATAGACAAAGACCGCGGCGATCATGGCCAGGCCGATGAAGTTGGCCGCCAGGTAGCGGGCCTTTAGGGCAACATCTTGCTTCAAATTTTTTGCCATGTCGTCTGGGGTCGAGATAAGTCATGGTTCGCTTTGTAGGGGCGGGTTTAAAACCCGCCCCTACAGTTGAATCACCCGGCGGGGCTGTCTTAGATCAACAGCACCGCATGACCGCAGGCGCCCCGAACCGGTCGCCGGGGCGGGGTTGTTTCGCCTCGATAAACTCCGGGGCCTTGACCTTGCCCAGGTCCTTGGTGCGAAAACGGGTAATCAAGAGGGCGGCCCCGGATACGGCCACCTTGATCCCCTTGTCCGTGACTTCCAGTATCTCCCCGGGCGGGGCGATGTGGTCGTCCATGAGGAAGGAGGCATTATAGAGCTTTACCTGCTCCCCCCTGAAGGTGGTGGTGGCGCCGGGCTGGGGGTCGCAGCCCCGGATGAAGTTGAAAACCTGGCGGCCCGGCTGGTTCCAGTTGAGCGCGGCCACCTTCTCGTCGCACGGGGGGTCGTAGGCGCCCAGGGAGTGGTCTTGGGGAATCCGGGGGGCCTTTCCCTGGGCCACGAGAGCCACCGCCTCCAGACAGGCTTCCACTCCCAACTGATAAAGCTTATTGAAGTAAACCTCCCCGGTGGTCTCGCTGGGGCCGATCTCCACCTTCTTCTGGAGGAGGATGTCGCCGGTGTCGATGCCTTCATCCACCCAGAAGATGGTGAGCCCGGACTCCCGCTCGCCGTTGATCACCGCCCAGTTGATGGCCGAGGCGCCCCGGTATTTGGGGAGGATGGAGGGGTGATAGCAGATGGCCCCCAGTTTGGGGACGCCCAGGACCTGGCCGGGCACAATGTCGGTGACGAAGGCCAGGACCGCCAGGTCGGGGTTGAGAGAAACCATCTGATCGTAGGCCTGGGGGTCCTTCATTCGGGGCGGTTGCCACGCGGGAATTCCCGCGGCCAGGGCCGCGTCTTTGAGGGGGTCGGTCTTGCCGCCCCGATCCGGGGGGCAGAAGACGCCCACGACCTCTTGCCCCTGCTTGATTAAACCTTTCAGGACGTCCGCGCCAAAGGCCGCCTGGCCAATCAAGGCGATACGCATAAGGCCCTCCTTCTGGTTGGGAAGCGGATGGGGGAGGCGCGGAGAAAGACAGGATTACCGCTGGCCCCGATCCCCCGCCCCCCGGTTATTGAACCTGGCAGGGGGCGCCCCCTCCACCCGTAACCGGTTGATTAATGATGGTGTTCTTCAGGCTTTTTCTCCGGCTCCAGGGTGGAGGCATAGAAGCAGAAGCCGCAGGCCGCCAGGATGGCGACCACGGCCACCGGGGCGCTCTGCCCCCAAATGGCGAGTCCTAGGCAGGCAAACACCAAGAGCACCAGGTAAACCTGCTTTTTTCGATACGATTGATCCTGTTCAGCCATGACTAACCTCCTTCAGAAGTGGCAAGAAGTACGGCCGGTTGGCCAATTCAATTCAGTAACGTGGTGCGCAGGGCGCACCCTGCATTAACTCCAGCACTTACGCGGTCCCCGGTTCGGCAAACTCAATGGCCCGGCTGATCCGCCGCAAGGCCTCCTCCCGGCCCAGGATATGGATGATTTCATAGAGGCCGGGGCTGGCGGTCTTGCCCGTCAAGGCCACCCGCACCGGCTGGGCCAGGCTGGCCATCTTCTGCTCGGTGGTCTGGGCCAGGTCGGAGAACAACCGATTCAAGGCCTCTTCCGAGGGATCGGGCAGGATAGCCAGACGCGCCGCAATCTCCCTCAGCGTGGGGACGGCGGCCGGGGTGAGGAACTTTTCCGCGGCCTTAACCTCATAGGGCCGGGGGTCCAGGAAATAGAAGCGGGCGGCTGCCGCCATCTCCACCAGGGTTTTACACCGGGCGCTCAGGGTGGGCGCCACCCGGGTCAGATAAGCCTGATCCGGGTCAGTGATCCCCTGGGCGGCCAGAAAGGGGGTCAGTTCCCTGGCCAACTCCGGGGCCGGCATCTCCTTGAGATAATGGCTGTTGAGCCACAGGAGCTTTTCCTCGTCATAGACCCCCGGGGATTTGGTCACATGATTCAGGGTGAAATATTTGACGAGTTCCTCCCGGGAAAAGATCTCCTGGTCGCCGTGGGACCAGCCCAGCCGGGCCAGGTAGTTCACCAGAGACTGCGGCAGAAAGCCTTGATCCCGGTAGGCCAGGGCGGACAGGGCGCCGTGGCGTTTGGAGAGCTTGGCCCGGTCTTTGCCCAGCATCAGGGGCATGTGGGCGAAGAAGGGCGGGGTGACTTTAAGGGCCTCATAGATGAGAAGCTGCCGGGGGGTGTTGGGGATGTGGTCTTCCCCCCGGATGACGTGGGTGACTGCCATGGTGATGTCATCCACCACCACCGCGAAATTATAGGTGGGATTGCCGTCGGCCCGTTGGAGCACCAGGTCGTCGAGCTCCTGGTTGTCAAAGGCGATGGGGCCTTTAATTTGGTCATCCCAGTGGGTGACGCCGGTATGGTGGGTCTTGAAGCGGACCGCGGTTTCAGGCCCGGCCGGGAGGTTAATCTCCCGGCAGTGGCCGTGGTATTTGGGCTTCTCACCCCGGGCCAGGGCGGCCTGGCGGGCCTTGGCATCCTGGGGCGGGCAGTTGCAGTTATAGGCCGCGCCGCTCGCCAGCAAGCGGTTGATGTAGTCTTGATATATGGGCAGGCGTTCCATCTGGCGATAGGGGCCTTCATCCCAGTCCAGGCCCAGCCAGGTCATGGCCTCCAGAATTTCGGCGACGAACTTCTCCTGGGACCGCTCCTGGTCGGTGTCCTCGATCCGGAGAAGGAAAGTCCCCTGATAATGTCGGGCAATGAGCCAGTTGAACAGCGCCGTGTGGGCGCCGCCCAGGTGGAGGGCGCCGGTGGGACTGGGGGAAAATCGGGTGCGCACTTCTGACATGATACCTTCCTTTAAGACTATCAGCCTTTTTACCATAATTTTGCGGCCATGGCCAGGGAATTTCCCGGGCTGAAATATCGTGCGCCAGGGAATTACCTGATTTAATTATGCACCAATGATTGTTAAAGATGGGAGCCGGGGTTGGCGAAAAAATGGAGACCGCATGACGTCAGGGAAAGGTCAAGCATCGGGGGCCGGATCGAGCTGCGGCTGCGGTTCCGATCCCGGGTTCAACCGTGGTCGGGTTGGCTTAATGAAAGGTGAAAGTTTTTTCAGATACGAGCCTCAAACAGGCGTTGACCACCTCGGGGTCGTAGAGAACCCCCTGCTGCTGGGAAATTTCCGCCATGGCTTGGTTCAAACCCAGGGCCGGGCGATAAGGACGGTGAGAAGCCATGGCTTCGACAACATCCGCCACCGCTAAGATTTTGGCCTCCATGATAATATCATGGCCTGAAAGTCCGTAAGGATAACCTGAGCCATCGAGCCGCTCATGGTGTTGGACCACCGCCAGGGCTACCGGCCAGGGAAAATCTATTTCCTTTAAGATGTCGTAGCCTGCCTGGGGATGAATTTTTATCAGGTCAAATTCGTATTCGCTCAATCGGCTCGGTTTGCTGAGAATCTCCCCGGGAACGGCGATCTTCCCCAGGTCATGGAGAAATCCCATGACGCGCATCCCCTCGATATAATGGGGTGATTCCCCCAACTCTTGAGCCAGGGCGCAGGCGAGTTGCACCACCCGCCTTTGGTGGCCGGCCGTATACGGATCTTTCGATTCCAAAGTGTTGGCCAGGGCCTTGACCGTCCCGTTCAAGGCCTTCTGTAAATTTATGAGACTTTCCTCTACGGTTTGCTCGGCGTTCACGCGGCAGGTGATATCCCGGATGTACTTGATAACCCCCCTCATTTTCCCCGTGGTTTTACTCATCCAGGGGAAAGCATGTACATCTGACCAGTCCACGCTTCGGCCATCGGCGCCTTTACGGGGTATGGTGTCGAAATGCGGTTCACCGGTGAGCATGGTGCGATACGCGGGACAAGGCTGACAGGGTTCGGACCTGCCCTGATAGACCTCATAGCACTTATTCCCAACCAGAGGGAGCGCCTGTTGGTACCACTTCTCCATGGTGGCATTGACCTGCACAATATTAAAATTTAAGTCGATGACGCTAATGCCATCAAGAATACTGCTAAAAATGCTGGAAAGAAATCTTTCCCCCTCTTGCCGGGCCTCTTCGGCTTGTTTTGGCGACGTAATATCGAAGAATATGCCGCTCACATATTGAATCTTTCCACTCTGATCGCAAACTATCTGGCTTCTTTCCTGAATCCAAATAAAATTATTTTGCCGGTTTCTTATTCTATATTCCCTCACATATGACTTGTCGGTTTTTAGTCCCTGGACAAATGCCAGTTTGACTTCTTCAACGTCTTCTTCAAAAACTAATTCAGTCCATTTACGCTGCCTGGATTCGAAATCCTTTCTTGCGTATCCGGTCATCTCTTCGATTTTATGGTCAAAGAAATCCACGGTCCCGTCGATATATCCCTTAAATACCACGGCCGGGATATTGTTTAAGAGTAACTTGAAATCCTGGTCGCTTTCCAGCAGCGCCTCGATGGTCGGCCGGCAAGCCTGGTGTGCTTCCATGAGACCTTCCACTGGTTTGGAGGGCTGTTGCCCATTTCCGGACTGCCGTGGCGGTTTTTTAGACCGGCGAAAGAACTGGTGTATTTTATGTATCACCCGGCTACCCCCATTCTGCTGCGCGGCCTTTGGCCCGTCAGAAGATGACCTTCCTGGTCCAGCGGGTTGTACCTGCAGAGACTCTCCCAGATTAAACGAGGAGATTCCGGTTCACCATAGGAGAATCCCTAATACTGGGGTGATAAATTCCTGATTCGGGCTGTGCAAAATGGAGTGAAGCGCATGGTGGGTGGCGTCTTGAAGAAAAACTGGCGCAGGGTAATCCCGCGGCGCAGAACGTTCGGTCCCGGAGTCCGGCCAGGGCGGCGAAGGTCCGGTTGCCTCCTATCCCCGGCTGATCCGTGCCGCCAGCGCCTGGATGGCCGTCATGTACGCCGCGCCGCCCTGGAAGAGGATGTCGTTGTGGTTGGCGTGGGGGATTTTGAGCAGGGTCTTGTCCGGGGCCGCGGCGGCGTCATACAGGGCCTGGCCGTCGCTCACGGGAATGATGTGGTCGTGCTCGGCGTGGATGATCAGGGTGGGGCCGGGGTAGGCCCGGATCTTGTCGACGTTGCGGAAACCGGCCGTTTCCTTAAACCCGATGGCGGCCAGGTTGACGCCCAAAAGCTGCAACAGGGGTCCGGCATAGGCAAAGCCGCTCTCCACGATGAGAGCCGCGACCTCTCCCGGGTAGGCGACTGCCAGTTCCAGGGCCGAGGCGCTTCCCAGGGACCGGCCCATGACCATCAAGGGGCCCCGGTAGCCCATCTCCGGCAGCCACTGCCGGGCGAAGGTGAAAACGGCATGGCAGTCCCGCATCATGGCGCTCACCGTGGGGGCGCCGGTGGAGCGGCCGTAACCCCGGTAATCCACCGGTAAAAAGTTGACGCCCTGACGCCGGTAGAAGGGCGCCAACTCGTCATAATCGGCCACGATCTCGCCGTTGCCGTGGAAGAAGAGGATGGTGGGGGCGGTGGCCGCGGCCGGATGAAAGCGGGCCCCCACCACCGCGTGGTCATCCACCGGCACGAGGAGGTCCCGGGCGGGGGGCTGGGCGGAGGCTAAGCTTAATTCGGGACGGGGGTGGAACAACCGCAGCAGCACCTCAGGCACGTCCAGGGGAGAATAATCCACGGCGTTCAGGTCAATCATGGGTGCGGCTCTCCTTCCGGTGGCACAATTACGATGATAACTTTCACTATATGGTCAAACCTCTTAACGGTAAAGAGGAAAGTGGGCGTAGGCGGTGGTAGAGGCAACCTTATCCCGGGGCGGGCCTGGGCAACTCAAAAACTCGCTGGCTTTGGCGCCCGGGATCAGGTACAATTCCCCCCACCTGAAGCTCTGGAAAAAACACCGGGATGGCCGCATCTGCCGGGACGAATTTCTGGGAGAGGATCAGTCGATTTCAGGAGGGAAAGGGCATAATGATGAGAAAAACCGTCTTCATGGGGGTAATGATCGCCTGGGCCATGATCCTGTTGTCGGCCATGAGCCTGCCGGCCCAAGACAAGATGTTCACCTATGACTATTCGTTCAAGCCCGGTTCGGAGCCGGATGGGTTCAGGGGCCTCAAGTGGCAGACGAACATCGCCACCCTGGACCCGCTGCACACTATGGAACTTATTGAGATACTCGGGCCATTTACCTATTATAAGAAAAAACAGGAAGACTTATATCTCGTGACGGTCAAACTCGACGATATCACCTACGAGTTCTGGAACGGCAAGTTTTCCGGAGTCATAATTAAAGTAAGAGGTCACAACCAATTCCAAATCTTAAAAGAGTATGTTTTTGCCAGGTTTGGTCCGGGACAAAGGTCAAAAGTCTTGGAACAATTAAATGCCCAGGATTTTTACTATAACGGGATTAAAACGAGAATGTATTTGAAATTCAGCGACATTGATCGAACCGGAGAGCTCAGTTCGTATTCCATTGCGCTCCTCAGCAAGCAGGAGAAACTGGACGCGTTGTATCTGAGGGAAAGGGCCAAAGAAAAAATCGAGGCGTGGGAAAAGGCTAAGAAAAAGTAGGGCAGTCTAGTGCTAGGTTCCGTAATTTATATGACAAATATATTGCTGTGATTTCCCTAACACCTTTTTAAAGTCCCCCTTTTTAAAGGGGGATTTATGGGGATTATTAAGCACTTATTTAATCCCCCCTGACCCCCCTTTAGAAAAGGGGGGGTAAAAACCATTCTTTAATTGCCGTATTACTTGTGGAACGTCACACTAGTGTAGTGTTTCAGAAGTAGCTTTAATAAGTTATGGTCTTAAAATTCCCCCTCCCCTGGTGGAAGGGGGGTAGGTGGAGTGGGATAAGGCTTTGTATCTGTTCATGGTTTTGTCACCCCCACCCTAACCCTCCCCCATCAAGGGGGAGGGAACAAGAAGTTTTTCTTTTTAAAGGTTTTCCTGAAACGCAATACTAGTGGGGGCGAATGCGGCTGCTGACGCAGGCCCGGCAGGTTCCCGAGCGGAAACGGGTGGCGTCGGACAGGGAGAACACGCCCACGATGTGCCCGGGAGAGTCCCGGAAGACAAAAAGCCGGGAAACATCGGAAAAAATCATCCGGCGCAGGGCGTTGATCAGGATGTCATGGTAATCGCAGGCGGCCACCTCCTTGGTCATCACGGTCTTGGCCGGGGCCTCGGGGGGTACGCCATGCAAATAGGCGACGATGAGGTCGGTCTTGGAGATCACCCCCGCCGGCGCCCCATCCTCCCCGGTAATCAGGAGGGCGCCGAATTTATGGGCCGCCAGCCCTTCCATTACCTGGAGCAGGCTGTCGTCGGCCCCCAGGGCGAAGACCCCCGGGGTCATCACTTCCCGGAGACGCACCCGGTCGGCCAAAAGGTGCTCCGCCTCCTCCGTATCCCGGCGCAGGTTCCTGTCGCACTGATGGCAATAGCGGTAGAGCAAACCCACGATGTCCGGGTAGGCCAGGACGCCCACGGCCTGCGGGGCGGCCGCCTCCCGGACATAGAGCCGGTGGATTTTGTGGGTCCGCATGCGGTCCAGGGCCGCGTCCAGGGAGTCGTCCAGGTGGCAAAACAGGGGCGGCCCCACCATGATTGAGGCCGCCGGGGTAGAAAGGGGGAGTCCGGCATAATAGGCCCCCATGAGATCGGTTTTGGTGACCACCCCCACCGCTACCTGGTTGGGGTCGGTAATCAGGATGGCGTTCACCTTATACTTGATGGCATAACGGATGGCCTCCTCCAGGGTGGCCTCCGCGGCGAGGTTAATGATCAACCGGCGCATGGCCTCTTTGACCGTCAAATCCTTCATGACGTTCTGGCGATTACTGACCTGCATGGCGTTCCCTCAGGCGGCGGCGCCGGCCTCATTCTGAACCTCTTTCCAGGAGATGCTGGAAGACCTGGGACAGATACACCATGCCGACCATTTTCCCATCTTCCAGGACCGGCAGCCGGCGGACATGCTTTTTGATCATAATGTCGATGATCCGCAGCAGGTGCATGTCAGGGGTGATGGTGAGGAGGTCGGTGGTCATGATATCCGAAACCAGCATGGATCTGGCCCGGGTCAAGGCTGCATCGAGGATGCCCGAGACGTCCACGTCCTTGATCTCACCCCAGATGTGAATATGCTTGGGCCGGATGAGCAGCAGGATGTCATACATGGAAAGCATGCCCAGCAATTGCCCCGCTTGATCGGTGACCACCATGCCGAAGACGATCTGTTGGTGCTCCTCCCCGGCTTTCTGAAAGACCCGGCAGGCCTCCCCGATGGTCATCCGGGGTGACAGGGTGGAGAACCGGGTAGCCATTACCTCACGAGCGGTTATATCCATAGGAATTCCTGGTGGTTGGAGACCTGGTCAACGCGCCCGGGTGGGCTGGGGGTGAGCCCATTGCTCCGGCATCCCCGGACGCCACTGACTTTATTTTATCACAGAAACGGGATTTCCCAACCGGCGCCGGCGGCTCGGGGTTACGCCCAAGCCCCCGTTGGCCTGAAGGCCATCTCATACCAAGTTGCGCTCAAAAGGCTATTTTCTGTAGCCGCAGGCTTTAGCCTGCGCCTGCACAGGCTGGAAAGCCTGTGCCACCTTTTGACTGCAATCTGGTATCAGGTGACGGCGGCGACTCCGGCTGGGGCGCCATTCCCGGAAACCCAATCTAGACTTACGCCTCCTGGCCCGCGTGGCAATATGTCAACAAATGTGGCAATTTTACCCATTAATTGTAACGAATTGAAATTACAATTATATGCCTTGACAATCGCCTTGCCCCTGGTCCAAAACCCCCCGCGGCTTCCCCTGACAGCTTGAACTTTTTTTCCTAAGGATGAGCCCGGGCGCGGGTTTTCCTCCGGTTGACTTCAAGGCACAGGCCTTGCATTGCTGGATTGGGAATCAATCACCGTGGCAGTAGCTCGGTTCGGGAAATCCGGGGCGCTGAAGATGACGGAAAAGGGCGGCACACTGTTGATCGCAGAACGCGGCGGGGCCTTGTCGCAGAACCTGGATTTCTGGATCACCGAACAAGGGCACCGGCTCAAAGCCGTGGACAACATCAAAGCCCTGCTCATGACCCTGCAGAATGAAAAGATCAACGTACTGGTCATGGATGTCCGCCTGCCGGAAGATTTGGGTTATGAGGCCATCTCCATCATCAGAGGACTGGACCGCAAGCTCCCCATCATCATTACTGCCGATGAAAACAATCCGGAACAGGAAAGCCGCATCCGGCAGCAGGGGATTTTTTACTATCATGTCAATTCCTTCGGCATGGATGACCTCATCTTAGCCATCTCCAACGCCATGGTGCGATCATCCCAATAACCTGAGAGAGGGACCGCGATGCCATTACAAGAGAAATTGACTTCCGGCGAATTCGTCATTCTGGCGGAGATGGAACCGCCCAAAGGCACGGATGTTTCCAGTATGGTGGCCAGCGCCACCGGCGTCAAGCGGATGGTGGACGCCTTTGTGGTCCCGGAGATGAACAACGCCGTGATGCGGTTGAGTTCTCTGGGCGGCGCGCTCCTTTTGCAAACCAAGGGACTGGAAACGGTGATGCAGGTATGCTGCCGGGACCGCAACCGCTTGGCGCTGCAAGGCGACCTGTTGGCGGCGCAGGCCCTGGGCATCCCCAATGTCATGGCGGTGGCTGGAGACGAGATCACCCACGGCGACCATCATCAGGCCAAGGCGGTTAACGACCTCAATCTCCTGGAACTGCTCGCGGCCATCCAGACCCTGAAGACCGGCCGGGACCTGGCCGGGGTGGATCTCAAAGGCGCGCCGCAATTCCTGGTGGGCGCAACCGTCAAGGTGACCGGCGATGCCGGAGCCCTGAAGCAGGAACTGGCGGACCTGGACAAAAAAATTGCCGCGGGGGCCAGGTTTTTCACCACCCAGCCGGTTTTCGACGTGGAAGTCCTGGAGAAATTCCGGCGTCAGGTGGGCAAGCGCCCGGCGGCCATCATTCCCACGGTCATGCTCTTGAAGAGTGTGGGCATGGCCCGCTACATCAACACCCACATGGAGATGAAAATCCCGGAGGCTTTCGTCACCCGGATTCAGAAAAGCTCCGACCGGGTGCGGGAGTGTGTGCAGATCGCCGCAGAATTCGTGGCTGCCGTAAAAAAGCAGGGGTTCCCGGGAGTGCTGGTTTCCACCATCGGGTGGGAGGACAAACTGCCGTCGATCCTGGCGGCGGCCGGTTTATAGCTGACTCCAGAGAATTTTATCAGGGTTATAAGGGATAGGATTATGCCCCAAGAAAAAGACGTGACGGCTCAAGAATCAGCCCAACGTTCCGGCAATGTAGGCGCGGTGATGGTGGTGGGTGGCGGCGTCGCCGGAATCCAAGCGGCCCTGGATATGGCCAACTCGGGCTTTTATGTGTATCTGGTGGAAAACAAGCCGGCCATCGGCGGGGTTATGGCCCAGTTGGACAAGACCTTCCCCACCAACGACTGCTCCATGTGTATCCTTTCCCCCAAGCTGGTGGAGTGCGGCCGCCACCTGAACATCGAAATTCTGGCTCCGGCAACGGTGCAGGGCATCAACGGAGTCCCGGGACACTTTACCGTCAAAATAACCCAACCGGCTCGCTATATCGACCTGGCCAAGTGTATCGGCTGCGGCGTCTGCGCCGAGAAATGTCCCAAAAAGGTGCCGGACGAATTCAACCAGGGACTGGGCACCCGCAAGTCGGCCTACGTCATGTATCCCCAGGCGGTGCCCCTTAAATACGCCATTGATAAGGCCAGCTGCATCTATTTTAAGAAAGGTGGAAAATGCAAGGCCTGCGAAAAGTTCTGTCCCACCGGGGCGGTGGACTTGGAACAAAAGGATCAGGTAAGGGACCTAGAAGTGGGCGCGGTGATCCTGACCCCGGGTTTCAGGACCTTCGATCCCAGCCAGTATCCGACGTACCATTACGCCCATTTCCCCAATGTCGTGACCTCGCTGGAGTTCGAGCGGATTCTCTCGGCCTCGGGGCCTTTCGGCGGCCACCTGGTCCGGCCCTCGGACCACGCCGAGCCCAAGAAGATCGCCTGGCTCCAGTGCGTGGGCTCCCGGGATGTTAAATATCACACCTACTGCTCCTCGGTCTGTTGCATGTACGCCATCAAGGAGGCGGTGATCTCCAAGGAGCATGCTTCCTATCCGCTGGATACCGCCATATTTTTCATGGACATGCGCACCTTCGGCAAAGACTTTGAACTCTACTATAACCGCGCCAAAGACGAGCACGGCGTGCGGTTCGTCCGTTCCCGCATCCACAGCATCGATCCCTTGGCCGACGGCGATTTGCAGGTCCGGTATGCGGATGAAAGCGGCGAAGAGAAGATCGAGACCTTTAACCTGATCGTGCTGTCCGTGGGCATGGAGGTGAGCCAGGCGAGCCGTGAGTTGTCCTCTACTCTGGGGGTGGACGCCAACTCCCACGATTTTGTGGCCACCTCGCCGTTCGCGCCCGTGTCGGCAAGCCGTCCGGGCATCTATGTCAGCGGGGCCATGCAGGGCCCCAAAGATATTCCCGAATCGGTCATGCAGGCGTCGGCCGCAGCCGGGGCGGTGAGCGCCTCTTTGGGGGATGTCCGTTGGACCGAAACCAGGCTCAAGAAGACGCCCGAACCCAAGGCCATCCGGCCGGAAGACGCCCCCCGTATCGGGGTGTTCGTCTGCAACTGCGGCATCAACATCGGCGGCATCGTTAACGTGCCGGACCTGGCGGAATATGTCAAGACGCTGCCCAATGTAGCGTACGTGGAAGAAAACCTGTTCACCTGTTCCCAGGACACCCAGGTCCAGATGACCAAAATCATCGAGGAACACAACCTCAACCGGGTGGTGGTGGCGGCTTGCACCCCCATCACCCACGAGTCCCTGTTCCGGGAGACGTTGACCGACGCCGGTTTGAACAAGTATCTGTTTGAGATGGCCAACATCCGCAACCAGGACTCCTGGGTGCACATGAAGGAGCAAGACAAGGCCACGGACAAGGCCAAGGACCTGGTCCGGATGGCGGTGGCCCGGGCTTCCCTGCTCAAGCCGTTGATGGAAAAGCCCCTGAGCATCAACCAGCGGGCCCTGGTCATCGGCGGCGGCATCGCCGGCCTCAACGCGGCCCTCAATCTGGGCGACCAGGGATTTGAGACCATCCTCCTGGAAAAAGAACCGCAACTGGGCGGCAACGCCCGCCGGGTCCACAAAACCATCGAGGGCCTGGACGTCCAGGCCTACCTGGACGGGCTCATCGAGCAAGTGAAGGCCCACAACAAGATTCAGGTGCTCACGAGCGCCCTGGTGGTGGGTTTCATCGGCTACAAAGGCAACTTCACCACGGAAGTGTTGGTGGGGCCCGGCATGTACGAGCGGAAAATCGATCACGGGATCACCGTGGTGGCCACCGGCGCCCATGAGTACCATCCCAAGGAATTTCTCTACGGGGAACACGAGCGGGTCATGACCCAGCTGGAACTGGGCGATTTTCTCCACCGGGAGAAGGACTCGGCCGCCAAGTGGGACCGGGTGGTTATGGTGCAGTGCGTGGGCTCCCGGAACGACGAGAGCCCCAACTGCAGCCGCCTCTGCTGCCAGGGGGCGGTGAAGTACGCCCTGCAGCTCAAGGGCCTCAACCCCGACATGGACGTGGTGATCCTCTACCGGGATATGCGCACCTACGGGTTCCTGGAGGATTACTACCGGGAGGCCCGGGAGAAAGGGGTGCTCTTTTCCCGGTTCGAGCCGGACCGGTTGCCCCAGGTCAATAACGACAACGGTCAGTTGAGCGTCACCTTTGTGGACCACGTGCTGGGCCGCCCCATCAACATGGCCGTGGACGCGGTGGTGTTGAGCGCCGGGGCCCGGGCCGCCGATACCGAGGAATTGGCGTCGCTCCTGAAAATCCCCCGGAACGCCGGCGGGTTTTTCATCGAGGCCCACGCCAAGCTGCGGCCGGTGGATTTTGCCTCGGAAGGCATCTTCCTCTGCGGCATGGCGCATTCCCCCAAGCTCATCAATGAGAGCATCGCCCAGGCTATGGCCGCGGCCTCCCGGGCCGGGGCGTTCCTGGCGGACGTCAACCAGACCATCAGCGGGATCACCGCCCACGTGGAACCGGACCGCTGCGCCGCCTGCTTGGTGTGCGTCCGGACCTGCCCCTACGGTATTCCGCAGATCAGCCGGGACAACGTCTCGGAGATCAACGAGGCCCTGTGCCAGGGCTGCGGCACCTGCGCCTCGGAATGTCCGGCCAAGATCATCCAGGTGGCCCATTTTGAAGACGACCAGATCAGCGCCAAGATCAAAACTTTATATTGAGGAGTCCGATGATGGAATCGTTTGAGCCGAAGATTGTCGGGTTTTGCTGCCACTACTGAGCTTATTCCGCCGCGGACCTGGCAGGTTCGATGCGATTGCAGTACCCGCCCAGCGTGCGGATTATCGAGGTCCCCTGCACCGGCAAGGTGGACATCATGCACCTGCTGATGGCCTTTGAGTACGGGGCCGACGGGGTCATCGTGATGGGCTGCCTGGAGGGGGACTGCCACTATGGCGCCGGCAATCTTTACGCCAAAAAACGGGGCAACCGGGTGAAGGAGATCCTGGACAAAGTCGGCGTCGGCGGCGAACGGCTGGCGATGTACAATCTGACTTCCGGGATGGGCGGGCGGTTCGCCGAGATCATCCGGGAGATCACCGAAAAAGTGATGGAACTGGGTCCCAGTCCCATCAGAGTTGCGACAGGAAAGGCCGTCAGGCCCATTGCGGAGGTAACCACATGATCAAGGCAGTGCCCAAACCCCTGGAAGAAGTCCTCGACCTGGTCAAAGACTTCACCAAAGTGCTGATTGTCGGCTGCGACGGTTGCGTCACCGTGTGCGAAGCCGGCGGCTCGAAAGAAGCCAAGGTGCTGGCCTCGGCCCTGAGGCTCTACTTTACCCAGGCAGGCAAGCAGGCCCAGATTGACGAAACCAGCCTGACCCGGCAGTGCGAAAAGGAATACCTGGCGCAACTCTCCGACAAGATGGACGCTTACGACGCCGTGGTCTCCCTGGCGTGCGGCTGCGGGGTCCAGTACATGGCGGAGATGTACAACAACAAGATCATCTACCCCGGGGTGGACACCTGCTTTTTGGGGGTCAACGAGGAGCGGGGGCTCTACGCCGAGCGCTGCCAGGCTTGCGGACGCTGCATCCTGGCCGAAACCGGCGGGGTCTGTCCCATCGCCCGATGTTCCAAGCGCATGCTCAACGGCCCCTGCGGCGGCTCCGACCAGGGCAAGTGCGAAATCAGCAAGGACGTCCCCTGCGGCTGGGAGCTGATCTACGAGCGGCTAAAAACCCTGGGACAGCTGGACCGCTTTGAGAAACCCGTGGATCCCAAGGACTGGACCACTTCCCGGGACGGCGGACCGCGCACGATCGTCAGAGAGGATTTACGGATATGAGTGTGACTACTCCCAGCAAACTGCAGAAGATGATCGCCTCGGGCAACTTTGCGGTTACTTCCGAGGTCGGTCCGCCCCGGAGCGCCGATGGCGCCGTGATCGAGCACAAGGGCAACCTGATCAAGGATTACGTCGATGCCATCAACGTCACGGACAACCAGACGTCGGTCTGCCGGGTCTGTAGCCTGGCGTGCTGCATCCGCCTCAAGCTCATGGGGCTGGAGCCGTGTCTCCAGATGGTGACCAGGGACAGAAACTGCATCGCCCTCCAGAGCGATATTCTGGGGGCCGCCTCCTTCGGCATCCACAACATCCTCTGCCTTACCGGGGACCACCAGCACTTCGGGGACCACCCCAAGTGCGCCAACGTCTTTGACCTGGATTCCATCCAGCTCATCCAGACCGTGAAGATGATGCGGGATGAGGGCAAACTGTTGGGCGGCCACGAATTTGCGGTGCGCCCCCAGATGTTCATCGGCGCCGCGGCCAACCCCTTCGCGGGGCCCAACGTGGCCATGCGGGTGTCGCGCCTGGCCAAGAAAGTGGCGGCCGGGGTGCAGTTCATCCAGACCCAGTGCATCTACAACCTGGACAAGTTCAAAGAGTTCATGAAACTGATGGTGGACCGGGGGTTGCATGAAAAAGTGGCCATCCTGGCGGGGATCACCCCCATGAAGAACGTGGGCATGGCCAAATACATGCAAAAACGGGTGCCGGGCATGGATGTCCCCGACGACATCATCAGGCGCATCGGCGGCGTCCCCAAGGAAAAGCAGGCCGAGGAAGGCATCACCCTGGCAGTGGAACAGATCCAGGAACTGAAAGAAGTGGAAGGCGTCCGGGGTTTCCACATCATGGCCATCGAGTGGGAGGAGAAAGTCCAGGAAATCGTGGAACGGGGCGGCCTCTATCCCAGACCCCAGTTGGCGTAAGACCGGGGGGGAGCCAGAAAAATTCGCCAAATCCACAAGAGGTCTCATGAGCCTTGTAATTTATCCATTTTGCGTTCATAATGGCAGGACGATCATCATGAAAGGGGAGGTCTCATGTCTGGAAAGTACATACTGATCGTCGACGACGATCCGGATCTGGTGGAAACCGTATCCATGATGCTGGAGTCCAAGGGCTTTGAAGTGGGGAAGGCTTATGACGGGATCGAAGGGGAGGAAGCCATCAAAAAGCGCCGTCCGGACGTTTTGATTCTGGACGTGATGATGCCCAGAAAGAATGGCTACGAGCTTTGCAAGGAATTGAAATCCAACAAGTGGACCCAGGAAATCCCCGTCATCCTGCTCACCGCGGTGGGCGAGGCCGTGCCCACCACCAGCTATAGCCATGCCGATGGGATGAGCGTGGAAGCCGAAGATTTTATTCCCAAACCCGTGGATGCGGCCACTCTGGTGGAAGCGGTGCAAAGATTACTTTAACCCTAGGGCATGACTCCAACGAGCTTTGGAAAAATTCGACCGGATCCGGATAGGTGGCCTTAAAGTCCTGGAGGAGGGCGCCTGCGTGGAGTCCTCCTCTCCGTTGGAAGATAACCGTCTAGGGCCGTCGGTGTGTGCGCCGTTGGCCCAGCAGCGCCTCAACCTGACCTTTTTTACCCACGTGGCCGGTGATCGCGAGGTGTTGTGCACGGCCAGCCACAACGGGGAAGCCGCTTTAACCCTGCTGCAGTCCCAGGCCGACCCCGCCGCCTCGCTGGCCTTGCAGCCGGGCACTTCGATCCTGGCCGTTTACCCCCACGACAAACGCCCCGAAGTCATCGGCACGTTCATCCGGAGCCTCGCCCGGGCCCGGGTGGTGATCCACGGCCTGGCCAGTTCCCCCTCCGCCATCACCGCGGTGCTGTCGTCTTCCCGCATCAAGCCCGCGGTGGAGCAACTGTTCGAGCATTTCACCTTCCCGGGCTATGCCTCCCCCCAGGAATTTTTTTCGGCCCAGGCCCCTCCCAAGGAATACCTGGAGAAGGTGGTGGCCACCTACCAGGAAAAGGTTACCAAGGTGTATTGGATTATCCCGCAGTCGGACCTGGACCTCTGGGGCATTCACATCGCCACCGCCGACATCCTGGCAGGCTTTGCCGCCGCCCTGATGGAGATGGGCGAACTAGGCCTGGCCATACCGTTCTTGGTGGCCCTGCCGGGGCTCGGGGGCCAAGAATTCATCCTGTCGTTTTCCACGGCCCGGCGCCAACCCGGCGGCGCCGACCAAGGCAAGGAAATCCGGCGGGTTTTGAAAAGCCACCTGCCTGATCTCCAGCCCATGCGCCTCACCCCGGTGGCGGGTATTTTTCTCCATGGGCCCCATTTCGGCGACCGCTACGGCATCGCCCACACCTTGGTTACGGCCCTGGCGCAGGCCCATATCTCCCTGTTGGCCCTGAGCTGCACCATCTCCACCATCTCGCTGATCATTCGCCAGCACGAACTGGCGGCGGCCCAGGTAATCCTGGGGAACACCTTTGCGGCCCCGGTGGAATGCGCCCCAGCCGCGGCAAGGGGCTGAGGTGAGCTTTTTTCTGGTTCCCAAGCAGAAGTTTGGGAACGAGTTTATCTCTCGCTCCATGCCGGCGGGAAGGAACAGGCCATGAAATCAGAGCACGACGCCCCCCCGAGCCGACCTGAGGCGCCGCCGGCGTTGACCGGGGCCGCCGCCGTGCCGGTGGAGTTTCTGGGTCCGCTCCTGGCGAAGTTCCCCGATGCGGTGGTGGTCACCAACTGTGACCGGGAGGTGATCTTTCTCAACTGCGCCGCGCAAAAACTCTTCGGGGAATCCCTGCGTCCGGGAGACCCCTGTCCCCTCTGTGCGGAAAACGCCATCGTGGAAGGAATCGGCGAGGACGCGTCCCGGTCCTGGTCCTGCCCCCAGCCCGGGGAAAGCTACCGGCAGGTCCCCGTGCTGCTGAAGCCGCTCTGGCCCCTGGGCGCCCCCCTCTCCCTCAGCGCCACTGCCATCCGGGAGGCCGAGAACCGGAAGGCCGGCTGTTTCATCCTCATCCGGGAGCACGCCGATTTGCTGGCCCACCCGGTGATGGAGCAGCAGTTGGCTATCCTCTCCAGCATCCTGGAAAATTTTCCCATGCCCTTCTTCCTGGTGGACCCGTCTTTGAGGGTCACTCACCTCAACGACCGCATGGAAAAGCTCACGGGTTACACCCTGCGCGAAGTGGTGGGCCGGATGACCTGCGGGGATCTGCTCAACACCGAGCAGTGCGGCACCTGCGAGTGCGTGCTCAAGCAGGTCATGGAGCAAAAACGCGCCATCTCTGGAATTCGTCGGGTCGTAAGGACTCGGGATGGCCGGAAGGTGCAGGTGACCGTCTCCGCCTCCATCATCACCGACCACGAGGGCCGGGTCATCGGCGGGTTCGAGGCGGTGCGCGACATCACCCCCGTGGTGGAGGCTGAACAAAAGATTGACCTGCTCACTGATCTCACCGAAGAAGGGCTCTTGATGGCGGATGAGGACCATCGCATCGTCTTCGCCAATTCCCGGATGGCCAAAATCCTGAACTCCTCCAGGCTGGAGCTCATCGGCAAGAACCTCGGGGAGGTGCTCACCTCCCAGCACCTCCACATGGCCCAAGAACTGATGGGACTGGTGGACCAGGGCCAGCGGCAGGAGTCCCGCTTCTGCAGTATTTTGGACAAACCCCATGATGAGTTCCACATCCCCCGGGTCTTCGAAACCTGCATGGCGATATCGCGCCTGGGGGATAAGGTCATCACCTGTTTGTACCTGCGGGACCTCACCAGCCGCATACTCATCGAACGGGAGCTCCGGAAGACCAACGCCTTTTTCACCAACATCATTCGGAACTCGGTGGACGGCATCGTGGTGGTGGACACCAAGGGGGTGCCCCTGATCTTCAACGAAGGGGCGGAACGGATTCTGGGCTACAAGGCTGAGGATATGATCGGCAATGCGGAGAACTTCCGCCGGTTCTATCCGGTCGAGGTAGCCGCCGAGATGATGCGGCGGATGCGCAGCGATGAATACGGGCCGCCGGACAAGCTGAACACCACCCGGATGACCTTTATCAATAAACAGGGCGAGGAGGTGCCGGTCAACTTTTCCGCCACTATTATCCGGGAGCGGGGTGAAGAGGTCGCCAGCGTGGGCATTTTTTCCGACCTGCGGGAAATCCTCAAAGTCCACCGGGAATTGGAGGCGGCCCAGGCGCAACTGGTGCATAGCGAAAAGATCGCCTCCTTGGGAAGGATGTCCGCGGGGGTGGCCCATGAAATCAACAATCCCCTGGCCGGCATCCTGATCTACGCCGAACTCTTGCAGCGGGACCTGGCAGCCGATGCCGTCCACCGGGAAAATGTCGAGGTGATCATCACCCAGACGATGCGGTGCCAGCAGATCGTGCACCGGCTGCTGGATTTTAGCCGCCAGTCCCTGGGGGAGCAAAAACTCTTTGACGCCAATGACGTCATCCAGCGCTGCGTGGATCTCCTCAGCCACCAGGCCTTTTTCCACAACATCACGGTCATCCAGCAACTGGATTCCTTTCTGCCTCAGATCGTCGGGGACCCGGGCCAGTTGCAGCAGGTCTTTACCAACCTGCTCCTCAATGCCGCGGACGCCATGAATGGGCAGGGGCAGATCACCATCGCCAGCCAGCCCACCCCCCAGAGGGACGGGATCATTTTGACCTTTACCGACACCGGCGGTGGGATTGCCCCGGAGATCCGGGACAAGATCTTCGAACCATTTTTTACCACCAAACCCCCGGGCAAAGGCACGGGCCTGGGGCTCTCCATTGTTTACGGGGTGATTCAGCGGCACGGCGGGACGATTACCGCGGACAGCCCCCGGGGAGGCGGGACCGCGTTTACCATCCGGCTGCCCCTGGAAGCTAGGGACCAGGGGGCCGGCATGGAGTTCGAAGAGGCGTGATGCTTAAAACTGAGGCTCAGTGTAATGATCCATGATCGGTATGGTATAAAACAAGCTATATCTTGAAGACCGGGTGTTTTAAGTCCAATGCTGTTCACTTAGCACCCGAGCTTTCAAAAAATACGGGAACGCATTTATCAACGACAGGGAGAAAGTGATTAATTCCCCCTCACCCTAACCCTCTCCCCCATTGGGGGAGAGGGAATAAAGAAGGATATCC